>TARA_R110002074_G_scaffold116180_4_pt1 | contig 34392 bp, 59 predicted proteins | sample TARA_R110002074 | Tara Oceans TARA_R110002074 (sample SAMEA4397215) | marine metagenome | biome: Polar Biome; feature: [MIX] marine epipelagic wind mixed layer (ENVO:01000061); material: water (ENVO:00002006), including particulate matter (ENVO:01000060) such as... | depth 10-100 m | reverse complement strand
ACAGATGTTATTATGGCTCGATTCAAACAAATTGGATACTTAAAATAGAAGCGTATGACAACGAAAATGTTTACTACTGAATACGAACTGTATTTAGAGAAATTAAGTACGGCAGAACGCAATTTTGAGCAAGTTGATTCGATTGAATGTGCGAATGAATACGAACGCTTGTTGAGTATGTTTTGGAGCAAAGAAACTCGATTTACAAAAGAGTATTTGTTAGAGTGCAAAATAGATTGCAGTAAGCGTACAAGAACGTTCGAGCAAGAGTTTAAATGGTTGTGGAATTCACTAACTATTGATAAGAAGTTTGATGAGTCTAAAATAACTCATTCAACCAGGTCGGAAATGCACAAGGCAAACGACAAAAAGTATAATAACTTAAAAGGAGAATAATGCTAAAAATTATAAGAAAAATAGACCACTACATAGGCAAAAATGCCATTGTAGACGATAAAATTAGATGTCTTGTATGCGATATATCGGACGCTGATAAGAAAGAGTTTGAGATTGACTTAACTTTACAAGAGTATCAACTGATACAAATGCTTAACAACATTCAGTCTGCCGCTAATTTGTATCCACCTATAATGAATGAACTTTATGATAAGGTGCAAATATATGCTAACACGAAATATCAACAAGGATTAAACGAAAGTAAAGAAGATTCAAATGAGTAATACAAAATTAGCCAACGCTCAAGTACTTGAAGCAAACGGTACAATACGAAAACATTATTTTGATAGTGAGTTTGCTACGCTCGAAGAACTGCAAGGAATTGTAGGCGGAAACATAGAACTACTGCGTTTAAGAGACAACAAAATTATGATTGTGAACGAAGACGGACTCAATATGCAACTTGACCTAAATAAGCCAGCCGTTAATTATTTGTATGATTTTGGAATATCTGATATTCCTATCGTAGGCAATGTTTTAGTTATTGATTCAATTTACTTGCGATAATTTTGATTATTTTAGAGTCTTATATGAAGGAAGGTAGAAGTTTTAAAGTAACAAAAGAATGTAAAGCAGATATGAGCAAATGTCATTTTATCGAAAATGTTTTAGTGGCTCATCACACGCAACGCTTTCTATCTAATCTTGATATTGACCAAATGTCAGACTCTTTAAGTATTATCGCAACACAAAATCATTTAGACATTTCTTTTTATAAAGAGTACACGCCAGATTACACAAAACTTTGGGTCAAGTACGACATAACTGATATGTTATTGGCGATGGACCTATATGAAAAAAGCGTTTTACAAAACTAAAATATGAGCGAGAACACAATAAAAAAATTTCACGTAGCCTTTTGGTCAGACAAATTACCTAAAACGTTAAATGGAGTAAACTATCTGGCTGAGGACGTAAGTCTTGCTATTAGTATGTACATATTAGACTCCAAAACGCCTGAGTTAAGCAGAATAAAATACATCTATGAAATAGGCTCGGATAATGAGTATATAAATTTGTGCGGAAACGACTAAAAAAACAGTATGCAAAACAACTTAAACTATTATTCTAAAGAGAAATTCTACTCACACTACATAGATACGTTTTTTAATATAACGAGTCAACCAAACGATTGTAAAACGTGGATTCAAGAGGATTTAGAAATGCTACGTGTATGCACTTCATCTGACGAGGGAATTGAAAATATGATTCAGTACTTTCAGCAAGAAAAAAAGCACATTAAGACAAAGCAGAAAGAGATTACAAAAGAACGTCTTGCTACGCTTTACCAAACTCACAGATTATACTTTTATTATCCTGAAAGTGAACTTCGAGTTTATATGCTTAATGTTACTAAGCAAGAAATTAAAATGCTATCTGAATTAAGCAAATTTAATCGAACTTTAAAAAACTAAAAATTAGCGAATGTTCTGCAAAGGGGTTTGTTATAACAATTCGTGCTGATTTTTATGGGAGCGGCTTCACAACCGCTCCTTTTTTTTATATCTTCGACCGAATGAAATACATAGTAAAAGACCATACACAGGAAAAGGAGTTTGAGTTTGGCTGGTTTAAAGAGGCCCAAGATTTTTTTTATGAATACAGACACGCAAATTCTTTTAGCCACGTAACTTTTAGTAAGCAAGGATGGGACGGAAACACTCAGTCAAATATCATTGCAACTTATTACCCTGATTAAGACATTAAAGCATTTATTTGTTATATTTGACTTCGATGAGTGTTCTCCTTTTGAATTGATTAGCACTCATCTTTAAACCGGCATTTGCCCCTTGCATACGGGAACAATGTCGGTTTTTTTATTTGTTAGGCTCATTATCATTTCCGCATTTATGACATACAAATAAATCATTACCACCATCTGCTACTTTCCAATTCCAACCACATCTATTACATTCAATTTTGCGTGTTGCATAAAAAACAAAACCAAGCGCACAGAAAACTGCTCCACCAATTAGTAATTTATTTGTAACGCTTAACTTCATCTCATTTTTGCCGTTTTGTAATCAGCAAATACTTTAAAAGAAAGAATCGCAACTCCTATTGCAACACTAACTATAAAAAAATTTCGTTTCTTTTTTTCTATTTTTTCTTGCTCAGTCATATCTTTTTAGGTCGTTTTAATTATTGTGAACCAGTCTTTAGTAGAATCATTTACATATCCGTTATTAAGTTTCACAGATTTTTTGCCTACTGTATGACTAACGTTTCCTCCAATTACATTCGCTTCGTTTTTGTTTGCTGAAACCACAATATCACAATGACTTTTATAATTTGATGTTGTATCGTAGTCTACACCGCTCTGTCGTGTGTAACACACTAAGTCTCCAACCTCAACTTTTTTCTCATTCAGTTTGTATGCTTTAAAAGGGTTAGAGTTATTCTCTTTACGATTTTTTACTGCGTCTCTTATATAACTTGAATGACTTGCTGAGTACTTAAAATTATTTCCGGCATTTGCTTTCTTCATTACATAAGATATAAAAGCGGCAGACCAAGCCGTTCCTGTTGGTGACCATCTACTTTGGCTCCACCCTATACCGTTCCAATAGTCAACAAGTTTGTTATACATTGAACTTGCTCCCTCTTTAAGTTTTCCATAACTCCAATTTGAATGTTCTTTTTCTGCAATGTCAACAAGTTTTTTACGAAAGTCGTTTTTGTCACCTTTTTTACCGCCTTTTCTCTTGCTTATTTTATAGACAACAAATGCTCCTAACGTTGCTATGGCAACGCCTATTATAATCTTAGTTGTTGTATCTATTTTTTTACGACTCATTTTGCGTAGTGTTGTATAATTTTTTCTGACAAAACAGAAAACACCAACACAACACCGGCAATCTTTAAGAACTCTTTTGTAGGAGGTAATTCAAGTTTGAATGTCTCTTTTTCTTTGTTGACGCCAATGTTGTAATGTATGAGTGCTTCTACTAAAAAAACAGAGCCAATAATTGCTATGGTTTTTTTCTCTTTAGTCATCGGTTTCTGGTTGCTCTGATGAATGTTGTGTAATTATTTTTCCTTGAGGGTCAGTAACGAACGTATATCTTGCTAATACTTGCTCTTTGTCTCCGTCTTCACCTAAAAATGAAAATACGTAGTAACCATTAGACACCTTATAACTTCCTGGGAGGTCTTTGGTTTCGTTTTTAATAATTCTACATTTCATTTCTTTTTTGTCAAGAAAGTCAACAAAGTATGCCGTAATTTTTGCCGTTCCTTTTAGTATTTGGTCGTATGTAGGAAGCAATACTGCGTCTTTTGTATATAGCGAAGCCATTTGTTGAGGAGTTGCTTTACCAATGCTATTTTGCCAATTCTCTATTTCTTTTGGGAGTTGTATATTCATTTTGATTCTTTTTTATTTTTGAATGAAAAGATATGTCGTAAAACTTGTTGTTATTATACCTAACCCGCCTATCAACCACTTCATTCGTTTCTGTCTTTTTATTTCTGTTATATAGTCTTGTTTCTCTGCCTCACACAGTTTTTTTAAGTCATTTTTTTCAACAATTATTTGTTCATAACTTTTCTGAATAAGACTCAGTTTATCGACCTTAGACTGATTTAAAACAATGATACTATCTTTCAAAGATAATTCTTTATTTAATAGTGTCAGTCTTTCTTGATACTCTGTTTTTTGCGTGTTCCAATAAGCCATTTTTTTTGACTGATTTGTAGTGAACACAATACACGTATCTAACTCTAATATAATAGTACGTGGATATTGTTGTGAATAGCCGGTAAAAGCAACCAAAACGAGTGATATTAGTATTACAAGTGTCTTACTCATTATCAAATTCGTTTTTCCAATAATTTACTATGTCCGTGTCAGACATAATCTCTATTTTCTTGTACTTAGTTCTATATACTACTTTAATCTTTTCCTTGATAGTTTGTAGACTATCTAACTTTGATTCGTATTTAGTTAGAGTGTTGTTAATATTATCAAGTGATAATTCTAATCTATGTATCTGATGATAGTTGGCTTTGATAACGCTATCTTTACCTCGCTTGATTATTTCAATTTGATTTTTGTGTGATGTGCTTAGACTATCGCAATGTCTACTAAACACAAAATGACCTATAAATATCGACAATAAGATTATCGTCAATAAGCATAGTATTACCCAATATATAGATACATTAAATTTCAAAATATCTTTGCTCTAATAGAGTGTAGGTGAATTTATCTCCCCAAAATTCTTGAGACTTTTTGCATACGTCTATAAATATATCAAACTCGGATGGGTCTTGAAAAACTTGACAGCCTGCCGAATTAGCACCTACGTTTTCGAGTTCTTTATATGCAGACGCTCTATGAATGTTTATACCAAACATACCGTCTTGTATGGTTGATGGGTCGAAGTCATAACTAACATCTCTGTTATTATCTCTGTAAACTCTAACGTTTCCTGCTCTTTGACAAAGAGCGTTGTACTTACCAGCGTGTAAATCAAGTTTATATACAGAACGATACTGCCCAGGAACGAGAATAGCGCAACCACTTTTATTCATAGGGTCGAGCATCCAATTTGTTCCTGGCAATGTCGTAATTTGACTAACTATAAGATTCCAATGGCCCTCATATTTCCAAAGACAACACAACATATCGTTAAACTTATTTGCTATCGGATACGTTGCTCTTATACCAATTATGTTAAGATTAAATGGTTTTGTATCATTCTGAAACACGACATTTCCGGCCTTGTTCATTGCGTCAAGAATATTTGGTACCGTCAATGCTATGTTCATAATTTTATTCTTTTGGAGAGAGTGCGATTAAAGAGTCCTTTGAACGTAAAAACAAAAGTCCAGTTGCAAACCAACCTGACATATCTGTTACACTTGCTTTCTCTGTATAAACTATTACACCACAAAATATCAGGATAAGACACCCCAATATTGTAGTAGCATAGTTTGAAAATATTCTACTTTTCATTTTTTGCTATTTTAGTTAAAATTAGTCCACAATCGTACCAGCAATTTTACCTGCTAAATACGAGTTTACAATTTCTGTTTCAGCCTTTACAACCTCAACAACTTTCTCTTTTTTTAACGTAGACTTTGCTTTCGCTTTCGTCTTTGTTGTTTTTGAATTTGCCATTCTATATTTTGTTATTGATTAAGGTGCTTTTGGCTTGAATAAAGGAATTTCTTCATCCGATGATACTGCCGCTAACTTGCTGGAAACGTTTTGAGTGTAAAAAGTACCCCATTGTTTTGACGACATTGGTGTAAGATACATTCCTGAAAATCTTCCAACAACAGCCACTTCCTCTTGTCCACCGATAGTATCTCCTGAACTTGGGTCAACCTTGATAGTCAACTTGTTTGTTGAGTCAATCGTACCTTTAATATCTGTTATGTAGATGGTTGAGTTTAAGAAACCTCCTAATGACGCTATTGACGGCAACGTGAGATTGTATGTTTGAGCAGTTGTAACGTCTAACTCAATGTACGTATTTTCTAAAGAGATTGTTTTCGCTCTTACTGGGTCGATTGTTAATAGTAACTCTCCACTACCTTCGGTTAAATCTGCGTCTGTTACACGTATCAGACTACCTTTTATTGCTTTACTTGCCATTATATAGTTATTTAATTATTATTTAAAATTATTTTGATTATTACTGAATTCCTGCCATTAAGTAAGCCGCACCTTCTGGCTGTCCATCGCAAATGTTTGTTCCGAACACAGAGAACCAGACATTATTGCTTACTGGAGATAACTGAAAACCTTGTTTTGCAACTATCTGAGTTAAGGTTGAATTGCCCATTATTGATTCTGGGTTTGATTTGTCGTCTGCCGGTCTAATACTTATCGGAAATTCTTTGCTAACGGTTCCTGCTACGTCTACACAAAAGATTTTGTATTGCAAAAAACCTCCTAATGAGGCTATTGACGGTAATTTGATGTTTACTGCTACTGGAGTAGTTAAATCTACCTCAATGTACGTAGAAGCGCCTATTTGTTTTGCGGCTATCGGGTCTATTTCTAAAACTAACTCGAAATCTTTTGCTTTAGTTTCGTCAGTAATTCTAATTACTGAACCTTTAATTACTTTTTGGTCTGGCATTTTTTAATTTTTTAAATTGTTGTTTAGACGTTAGTTATTTTATTTACGTCTTTTTTTACTTCTCTATCTATTTTGTAATTCAGCAATTTATACTTACTTTTTATTATATCCCAAACGATAACCGCAGTTATACTTGCTAATACACCTAACACAAATGCGTGTTTATCACCTGGTTTTACTAATCTGCTCATTTACTTATTCCTTTTTTAATCTTTGTTGGTATCAATGGCTTATTCAAATAAGTTCTTATTCCGACATACATTGCAAGTGAACCAACTCCTAAAAGTACGTAAATTCCGTATCTTTTCAAAGAACGAACGTATGCTCTTTCATCTATAAGTGTATATGTGAATTTATTTCCATACAAATCTTTCTGTTTTACAACCATATCCATAAACTCATCAAAGTCGTCTGCGTTTTGAAACACTTGACAACCCGCTGAACTTTTTTGTATAGTTTTTTGTAAATTTTTTCCTTTACTGCTACTACTTGCTCTATGTATATTTATTCCAAAACCACTACCTGTGTCTTCTTTACCGTTGCTCCAGTCTAAAACTGCGTCTCTATCGTAGTCTCTCCAAACAGTTACAGGACCCTCTTGTCCTAAAGCCATATATGTACCGTTGTGTGGTCGTCTTATCCAAGCGTCTACATATTGACCTTCTTTTAAAATTGCTGAACCTTTTGGATTCATTGGGTTTTTTAGCCAATAAGTTCCTGGGTCTGTCGTGGCCGGATAGGCTTTCCCTTTCCAAAACCCTTTGTCGTTCTTATAAAAAACATAAATTATATCATCAAACTGGTCAGGTGTTGTTGAATTTGCTCTAACACCTACAATGTTTAATTCATACGGTCGAGTAAATATTTTATATCCCTTTCGCTTTAGTTGTCTAACTAACGACCTAATGTTTATTTTTTTAGTTGCGACTACTGACATCGTTACTTATATCTTGCCGCAAGACCATCTAACACAATAGTTTTACCGCCAGTTGCTTTAGATAATATTTCTTTAATCGAGCCAGAGAAAGTACTTGCTTCTCCTTTTTTAATGGCTGTTTTTACTTTAAGCCAAGATTTGTACTTACTATATTGTAGAAAACTCATTACAAGTTTGTCTCCTTCTATTTTCCAAGTTCCAAAGAATACGATTCCTGTTGATTTTTTTCCGTCATCTCCTTTAATGATAAAAGGTCTTTCTATCTGAGTATATTCTTTGCCTGAATCGTAAGAATACCAAGGAAAAAAGAAAAGATGATATCCAACACCATCAGCAGTAAAACTATCAGCAACTTGCTCGTCACCGTACTTAATGTCGGCTCCGTTAGTTGTTCTGTTTGCAGACTTTCCTACTAAAAATTTTTTCTTCTTAAATGTCGGACCAACCATAGAAAATAACTTATTCATTTCTTTAGTTGTTGTCTTTTGTTGATAAGCGTCTATTTGCTTCTCGATAACTTTCTTTTTAAGCAGAAAGAACACAATGCCTCCCAATGCTCCAAAAACAATTAGATTAGTCATCCATTTGCCATTATCTGTTGTAGGCGTGTTCGTTTCCATATTATCTCATTTTATCTAAAATCCTATCTAATTTCTCGTCAACTTTGTCAACTTTCTCCTCTAAATTTTTCATTTCTGCCCCTGATACTCCTCGGAATATCTCTATGTCGCTGACCTTAGTTTTTGTCGCTTCTACTTCAATACGTATCTGCTTAATATCTTTTTCGTGTGCGTTTAGTGTTGCTTGAGTGTTATAATAAAAGCCAAAGCCTATTGTCATTGTACTCAAAATAGCCACGACTAAAGACATTACAGTACTAACTAAGGACGAGCGTTTTAATGCTCGGTCAAAATTTGCGTTTGTCATTGTAATATCCATTTTTTACTATTTAATAGTTAGTCGCTTTCAGAACTTTTTTCGTCTTCTTTGCCAAGTATTTCTTTGAGACTTATCTCTCTAATATATTTTGGCCCTTTTCCTTCTTGATTTTGATACAAATAGAATTTGAACCCAAACTCACTATCTGTTGGTTTTATCATAACAAAAAACTCTTTCCAACTACACCTTAAATCAATAGATATTTCTTCTAAAGAAGTTTGTATAGTGTCATAGGTCAATTTTTCGGTATCAACTAAACCGCTCATCATACTTCCTAACATACATTCTAAATTTTATTTGTGTAAAACAAATCTACTAAATTTACTACACTTTTACCCATTTTTCCACTCTCTAATCTTGGCCTCAAAAGGAATAGTTATCGGAATACTAAAAAATGCGAATTTTATCCACAGTTTGGTTACCAGTTTAAGACGTTGGTCTCCAAATCTTGTAATTAAACTTAATCTATCAGATGTGCTATTTGCAATTTTTTGAAAGACAAACTTTGGGTCAAGATTGATATTCGCCTCTAATACTGAAATAGAGTTTGGAGAAACAACCTGTTCAACGTCCGATTTCATTGTAGTTAAGTAAACGCCGTTCAAATAAAATTCATACTGTTGTTTGCTTAACACAATCTGCATATCTGTTGCGTTCTTAAAATTGAAATAAACAGACATTCGTAGTTTCGTTAAACTTGCCTCTTGTACTCTTAAAGTTTTAATTCCAAAGTTATTTCCTATCAGTTTTGCTACACGATTATATACAAGATAACCTGCAAGTCCAAGACCAGTTAACGAAAACAAAGAGATTCCTACTATCTTATCTATCTTTCTCATATTACTTAGTTTTAAACAGAAAAAACAGTATCAATTCCAAATGAAAATGAAAATACAGTACTTCCTATGAATGGTCCAAAACCGAAATTATTTACTTGCATATTGTTATTGTTTAGCCATAAAGTTAATAACTCCTCCACTCGTTGAGTCTACTTCAATTTGGTCAAGAACGTCAGGTCCTTCTGCTGAAATTGTAACCGGCTGACCCACCACTAATGGTATGTACTCGCTTGGCGTTACACCTATTGGCTTTGTTCCTTTAAACTGCCCAACTCCTGAAACAAGAACAAATGAGATACTTCGTAGTCCCATACCTTGAGTAATTGTGAATGACTTTGTACTTATTACTTGAGTAAAAAGTGATGTAGTGTTAAAACCCATATTATTTTATTTTTTTCTAACTATTAGCCAAGCCGATATTGATACCGCAAGTCCTGACCCAACTATAATTGCTAATTTCGTTCCTGTTTTCATTTGTCTTTATTTTTTCTGCTACCTACTATAATTATGATAGCAATCGTAGTAACTAAAACACCGCTTCCTATCATAATCCATAACTTGTTTTTTTCTAACCAAGACTTTGGCATCGGCTGGACAGGTGCCGGTGCTGGTTTTGGTTTTGGTCTATTTGCCGTTACAACAACCTCATCTAATAAAGCCGTTCCTCTCGCTTGAGAAAAATCAATGTTGTAAACTGTTTGATTCTCTCGTAGTATTTGATTCCAAAATGCGCCAGACAAATTACTTGTTGCTTGTATCCAAAGACCTGGTTTAGATTCAAAACTCATTGACCATTTTCCGTCTAAATCAGTAGTTGCTCCGATATTACCCACATTCTGACGATTCGCTTTTGCTAAACGAACGTTTACACCTATTGCAGGAGTTCCGTCTCTATATGTCGCCGTACCGGTTATTGTTCTCATTTCTTCGATTTATTTCGCTTTAAAATAATTAGAGTTGTAATCAAACCCAAAACTGCTACACCTCCAAATATGACATACATCTTGTTTTTTGCTAACCAACCACCTGATAATTTGTCAAGAACTAAATCTTGCATTCCTTCCTCTGGATTGATAATAAAACTTTGCTTTAATGTTTTGTCTTCGTCTTTTTTTGCGTCTTCACTTGTCGTAGTAACTACTAAAGTCTGTCCCGTTGCTTTGTTGTTAAAGCCATAAATTATTTCATACACACCATCAGGGCCAGAAATAGAAGTAATGGCTTTTTTTGTTTTTGGATTACCCAATGGCTCTCCACTTGCATTTAAAACACTAACTACTGCTTTTGCTACGGGTTTTCCGTCTCTTTCTACTTTTCCGCTAATAATCAACGGTTCAGGCATTCTGCTTGTTTGAGTAGCCATAATTTACGAGGTTTTAGGTGAACTTTTAGACTTAACAATTAAGAAAGTAATCAATCCAAGAACTGCTACACCGCCACCAATAATAGCAACTTTAATTCCCGTAGACATTCCTTTCCAACCTGCTTTTCCTTTGTTGTTGTTAGGGTCTAATATCTCATTTAAAACAATATCTGCCTCTTGAGTTGTTTTTGCTTTTTGAATTTCTTCTTTTACAACCACAACGTCTAAATCGTCTGCTTTTTCAACGATTTTTTTTGCTACTTGAGCCGTTTTTACTGCCACTTGCTCCTCTGGTGGAGTTGCAATACCTTGTCTCGCTTTAGCCACAGGAACTCCTACAACAGGAGTTACTTGAGCAAGTGCGGTTAGTTCTCCTTTTTCTGCTGGCGGTAAAGCGGCAAGTTGTCTTGCCTGTCTTGCGTCAACTCTTGCTTGTTTACGTTTTGCTCTGAAACCTGCTCTTTGACCACGTTTTTGCAAACGCTCCTCAAGTCTACCGAGACCTTCTTGAGTGTTTGTTGTTCCGGCTTTGCCCTTTAAGTTTTTAAATATTCGGCCGAGTCCTGCTTTAACGCCTTCTCCACCTTTTTTCTTACTTTTTATACCGAATAACTCTGAGTATTCTTGGGTATTCATTCCGTCCATTCCGTCCATAGGATAAAAATTATTTTGGTCAAATCTATTGTGCGTAATGTCTTGGTTTGCTGGAATAACAGCATACTCCTGAACTAAATTATCGTTTAAATCTGCCATATTGTTAATATTAGTTTACTATTTTATTTATTACTTTGTTTTTACTTCCAATTCCTGAGTATTTAATCAATGCCCAAACACTCAAAATCATTATTGCCGTTACTGAAATCGTCAGTAATGGCTTTTTTTTTACAAACGTTTTAGTTGCTATAACTAAGTCGTTTACTCGTTCTAATGCTCTTGTCATTCCACCATACGGGTCATTTGCGGCTAAGTCTTTTATGTAATTTGTTGACTTTCCCGTTCCTGCGTTAGCGTGATAAAATGCCAAAGTTGCGTCTTTTGAGTTTTTAAAGTCGTTAATGTCGTTTGCATTATACACTTTAAGTTTACCATCTGCTTTCAACTTTCTTATTCCGTCTTTTGCAAACTGAATCGCCACTTTGGATGCCGTTTTTATATCGAGCATTTTGTCCGGATTATTTACAATGTCTTCTCCAGACAAATCAGCGAACTTTTTATAGTTTCCTTTAAAAGTTATTTGATTCAGCCCACGACCTCTGTACTTGTATCCTTCGTTGGATGCGTTTCCGTATCTACTTCCATATATCGCGTCAAAAAACGCTTGAGGACTGGCCTTTAACGTGTTTAACGCTGAGTCAGACGAAGGAACTCTACTACCGAACACTTTACGTATTCTGCTATTAGACGTTCCTGAATACGACTTTTCTTGTTTAGGTACAAAACTACTCTCTTTTGAAATAATTGCCAAAATACCAGCAATAGCGTACGGGTTTGTTATGCCTGCCGCTTTTGCTTCATCTGTTATGATGGCTATGTTATTTCTCTGTTGAGATGATAATGTATCTAAATAACTCATTCTTAAAACTTATAATTGCTCCCTCTATTGCTAAACCACGCATTAAAGTAGTTTTTCTTGCTTGGAATCATTAAGTCATTTTCTCCTTTCATCCATTGTACTAAAGTGTATCCGTCTTTCTTTCCAAAAGTAGATTTTACTGCATTGTAATCAGCAATAGTATTCATTCTTTTCCAAGCCGTCATAAAAGTACCTACGTATGTACCACCACCTTTCATAGCGTAATACATTTTAGCAACTATGTCTGCTAACGCAGAGTTTGTTAGAGTTACTTCTAACTGTGGATTAGTACTCGCCTTATTAGCAACTTTCAAAATACTTGTTCCAGTAAACGTCTTACCTTTTGCTATTCCTAATGTAACAACAAGTTTTAATCCGTTGTTTGAATAGTTTGCCGCGGCTAATTGAACACCATCTTTGTTGTAAATGTACATACTTCCACCTGCAACGTAAATATACTTTTTGCCTGATATGTTTCCAACCGTAGATACATTCATTACACCCGTAGACGTGTTCAGATACGCTTTTGTGTTTCCTTTAAGCGAAGACGCAGCCATAAACTTCTCGTAAATGTCTTTAAGTTGTCCTGACAACTGACTTACATTTGCTTTAGTGTCTACCGAAGCCGTATATGCAGTCTTTTTAGCGTTCCAAGCCGCAGATGATTTTGGTCCCCATAGCCCGTCTTCTACGAGTTTTGGAGTATATCCATTTGCGTTCGCCCATTTTTGAAATGCTAAAACGTCTCCTGGTCTATTTCCACCTCCTGTGTTCGGAGATTGCGGCGGACTTATTACTGGAGTTTGTGTTGTAACAACATTTGTGTCATTCTCATTCTCATCTTCGTTCTCGTCTGCTGGTCTATTGTTTTTCCACCATTGATAAGCGAAATACCCTCCAACTCCAAGAATAGTCGTTAGAGACAAGCCTATAATTATTTTCTTTTTTGTCTTTGGGTCCATAGTTTATTTTTTTGCTTCGTTTGAAGATTTAAGACTTCCGCCTTTACTTTTAATCATACTTTGAGCATAAGCACCGACAACACCGCCTAACAATGATAATCCAACAACCATCCACATTTTGGTGATAGATGTCTTCTTTTTAATTGCATAATACGATACGCCTGCTCCTGCTACTGCACCTATGTAGTTTGTCTTAACTAACGCTATTGCAGATTTTCCTGGGTCCATTACAGCCATCTTTTTATTGTTTTACGATAGTTGGTGTCGCCATTGCATACTTAAATGCGGCAAGACCTACTAAAATTGATACTAAAGGCATTACTGCTCCTTTTGGAGAAGACACACCCGTTAACTTCATTCCATTGTTTACGACTAAAATTGCCGCACCAGCGATGGTTATTACTTTTACCGCTTGTTTTACATTTTCGTTTTTCATCTTAACGTTTTTTGATTATTACTATACTACTTATTTAATTTCTATATTCTATATTTAACTCCTCTTGACTGTAACCCTTTATTGATATATTCAATAGTTGATGAGGATACATCGTCTTCGAGACATTGAACCATTGTACCTTTAAAAGAACTAATCATCCATCCAACTCCGTGACCTGGTTGAAGCGTTCTAACGCCATAAGCGGCAGATGTTCCTGAAAAGTCAGCATTATTTTTAATTGCCTTAAAAGCAGATTTCAAGTCATAGTCTCTTGTACCATAACCGTCCATACAAGTATGAATTTTGTTTGCTAAAGACTTCATTTGTGTAGTAGTCATTGTTGGCGCTTTATTCTGCGAGTCTTGTTGTAGACTCGAAAACCAGCCATCTATCTCTTGTTTTCCGTCTCTTGTATTTTGGTCTAATCTTGAATTACTTATTGCAGTTTTTACCGCTCTGTAAACTCCGTATCCAATTAACACGAATAACACTCCTTTTACGGGCATTGGAATTGCTGACCAACCCTGATTGGCAAAGTTTTTACCTGCTCCGACTATACTACTACCTGTCGAACTTGCTTTTGATTTTATTTGATTTTTAATGCTCATATTTATTAACTAAAAATGTTTACTTGTAATATTTGTGGATAACCGGCTTGGTCTATTTTACCCAGCACTAAATTATCACTATTTGCCGGTATTCCAAGGCGACCTACTATACTTTGTGAAATAGGCGCTCCACCTTGTAAAAGTTGATTTGCTGAAGCCGTTCCTACTGAGTTACTATCTACTCTTAACGAACCTGATGAATCGTTATTAACTATTGTAATGTTAAAATACTCATTCATACCGTCTATTTGGTTGATAGTTTTCGTATTACAATTTATAAGTTTAAATACTCCGAAACCTGCGTTGTCATTGGATATAGTAAAAACTGTTCCAGAGAAATTTGTTGCGTCATTTAAGTCTAATTCTATCTCCCAGTTACTTGAGTCAATGTAAAGACTTTTGCGACCTATTGACGTAGTAACTGAATCGTATTTAATTGTGCCCGCCGAAATTACACATCTACCCATACTTACTGTTAAGGAAGTTATCTCTAATCTGCCTATTGAGTACATTTTCATATTGTGTAACGCACCACTACAAGTTGTTATGTCAATAGATGAGAATTGAGTCAAATTATTTCCTGCAAGTTGGCTCGATAAGGTACCAATGGTTATTGATGAGTTGTCAAGAACGTTTCCTATACTTGCGTCAGACCATTGTCCTACCGTTCCAGTATTTGAAGTAATGCTTATAGTAGATGTATTCGACATTCGACTATTTTTTATTACGCCACTTTGGTCTGAACAAATTATAGAGCAGTCATTTATTAACTCATTTTTAAATACGTTTCCTTTGTTAACATCTACCTCTATTTTTGAGTCATTTGTTATAATGTTTTCCTCAATAAGTCCAGTTATTGCATTATCGCACAATATTCTTCCTGAGTTCGTAAGAATGTTCGCAATAATGTCTATTCTACCGACTGGAGTTGTAGATGATATAGAACTTAGATTTTTAAGTACGTTTTCTTTGACAATCATACCTGTAAAAAACTGACCAATAGTTATATTACTGCCACTATCTAAAACGTTATTTGAAAAGATACAAGTATTAGCACTATTTGTTAGAGTTACTGTACTCTGATTTAATACATTTCCTGAAATAGTTCCTTGATTATTTAAACAATCAAGAGTAGAGTCGTTTGTTAAGATGTTATTAAGCGTTTGGCCATTTGCTCCTTGTTGCTCAACGTCTAAAACAGAACCTGAACTTATCTGATTAAATTTAATATCATTTCGAGCAGTTGAGCAAGTAATTCGACCATAACTAATATAATTGTCTTCTAAGTCATTTCCTTGCCAATTAAGTCCTTGTATTGAGCCGTGAATAACAACGTTATTAAATACGTTTCCGGTTAACATCGTATCCATATTTATAACGGCATTATCAAGAGTGTTCCCAGTAAAAGTACCATTAGTTGTTGTTTTAAGACTCACTAACGAATTAGCACAGACATTACTGAGTATAGTTGTTGTACAACCATCTAAATCCATTTGCGTAGAAACAACAGTATTTAACGAAAATACGTTGTTGTGATTTTTTGCGTCTACAAATGCAAGACTATCTGCCGTATTATAAGCAAAACCGTCTGTTAAAGCCAATGAATACCAGTTTTTATTAAGCAAGACACCTCCGTTCATTGCTTTATTAGAATGACAGTTATCGTTACCCCATTGAAACTCTTTCTCATCTAAAGAGTTATATGTAGGTACTTTGGTCTGATAAAAGTTTTCAATAGAGTTGTTTCTTTTATCTCTACGCAAAGTTATTTCATTGCTTTCAACATCGTATAATACCCAGTCAAGTTCTTGAACGTACAATGAAGGGTCTGCCGTTCTTTTAAATGCACTCCAATTCGCTCCGTCAATACTTGGATTAGTTGTTCCGTTTACTCCTGTTTGACTAACATAAACCTCTCCGTCCCAAGCAACTTGAGACGTGTTTGCGGTTAAACCTGTAACTCCAACATTCCAAACACCTTTAAAGTTTCCTGATATATTTTGCCAGTCCATATTTAAGAAAATACCTCTGCCTTCTCTTGAGAATGTGTTAGACGTTAATGCTCTAAGATAAACGCCTTGAGTAAATCCTGCGTCTGTAATTAAATACAAAGAGTTAGGAATTAACGTAGAAGCGGCAACCTCCACTTTAAAGTTAGCGTTAGTTTTTGATGTTATTGCACCACCACCAGCACCAGTACAAACTAATTCCATTTGCTCGTCAGCGCCAGAACTAAGAATGTTTATTGTCATACCTGAACCAGCAACAACTTTTTCGGTTAAAAAATCTGTTGTTGTATCTGTGGTAGATACTTTTACTTTCTCATCTGGTCCACCTGCTCCACCAGAGGTAAAAAATAGATTTCCTAAAAACGCTTCGTTTGACGCAATTTGAACAACTGCGCCTCCGTTATTTGTGTCTATTGTAATGTTTGCTAAAGAGTTGATAAGTTGACCGACTCCCGCATTTATTACGATGTTGTTTACAGACGCATTTGCGTTGTTATCAACTACATAAAGTTTCCAGTTTGTGTTCCAAAAATTTTCAGGAATTTCTAACAAGTTTATAGTAACAGGACCAGCACTTGTATCACAAAGCAAGATAACGTCATCGTTAAATAACTGCGGTGTTCCAGTAACTATTCTGGACGTATTTGGATATTTAGTGTCGAACATTGCCATTATAATATTCCTGGTTTATCTGCTTGTTTATAAAATACTTTCTTTAAACTAACTTGCTCATAAAAGAACGCCATAGTTATTGTCATACCTGCTAAAATTTTGTACTTAATAATATCCATTCCGTCAGGTATAAATGGTCTATTTAATGCTTGATTCATATCAAAGAAAACTATATCACTTGCAACTTGCATAGTGTCAATAGATAGGTCGAGATTCAAAGGCGATATTTTTTGAATTCCTGCTATATTTTGATTCTGAATTTTCAACGCTTGAGACTTTTGTTGAGTTATTGACGGTCCAGAAAAAACAAATTTAGCGTTTGGAATAAAAGTTGGGTTTGCTAAAAGATTAAATAAGACATCTGTATAACTAACTGTCCCTCCTGCCACTTGTACTTTGTCGTTTAAGTTTTGCCCAGTAGAATATAGATAATCTAAAGGCATTGACGGGTTGAAAATTTCTATTTCAAAATCTACCGCTGAGTTATTGTTGAATATAAGAATTAACTCTTTTAGTTTCTTTCCTTTGTAATATCCAACATTTTTAACTTGGTCGTTCTTTTGACTTACAATAAAATCACTTGCTCCTTTTACGATAACAGGTCTATCAGAAGGAACTATAATGTCTGACACCTTTTTACCACGTCTTCCTTTTAACGTATAATCTCCTTTTCTTACAGGAATGTCATTTGTTAACGCTGGTCGCTTCTTAATGCTCGGTTGAGGTCTGTTCGGTCTTCTTTCACGAACTACACTATCGACTTTTTTACTTATTTGAGGTGGTCGTTGATTTGTTCCTCTGTTTGCAGTTTTTTGAACTACTCTGTTACTAATTTTTTCTTGTCGCTTTTTTCTTACTGGCGTTTTAGGTCGCTCAGATTGTGGCTTAAACATTTCTTGTCTGTCTACGCCTTCAATAATAACTTTACGATTATCAGGAGCAATTACGCCTTTAAAACGTGTCGGTCCAATTTTAGTATTTACCTTATTTAGTTTACGCTTAAAGTCTCTACCAGACATTTGAGAAAAATCAACATCGTTCATCGAGTTATCAAAGTCATAATCGTAGTCGTCTTCGTCTACAAAACTTGATTCCTCGTCAACGTAATCGTCTTCCGGCTGGTCGTTTTGTACAAAGCCAAATAGTCTTTCTCTTTGTGATTGATATGTTTCCTCGTTTTCTTCCATTCTTAATTTCTATATGCAAAATCGCCATTCTCAAATTTAGCAATATAGTCCATTATTTTTCTCATTCTTTCTATGTTTCCTTTGGTTTGTGCTTTTAAAAACACATTAGCATATACACAGATTGCGTCTATCTTACTGAAACCAAGTCCAAGATAGATATAGAGTGCGTTAATGTCTGCGCCAACCTCATTGTTAATTTCAAGTCCAATTTTCGGGTTACGAAATACGTGTGAATATTCGTGCAATAGTATAGCCATTCTCATTGGAATAGTGTACTTATCGAATTTAATTTTGGCTATCTCTATACGACCAGTTGAGTGTCCAATACGAGCGGGAGTGTTTAGCGTTCTGCCTGTCTTGTAATCTCTTATAATATCAAAGTATTTAATCTGATATTTCTTGTCGTTTGTTGTAAAAAGTCTACCGTTTCCTGTTGCAGTTTCAAAACCACAAACTTGAGCAAAAGGAATAGATAAACTTAAAAAATCTTGAGTATCTGAATCGAGCCAAATATTAAAGTCTCTTAAAGGTGTTTTAATTGTTGTAATCTGAATGTCTTTGTTGTTGGGGTCGTCTAAATCGACAACCATTAAAACAAGAACTTTTGGACTTATTGGAAAATTAAAAAATATTTTACGTGTGTCGTTAACAACAATACTACGGTCAACGTAATTCGAGTTAACTTTCCCTTCGTCTTTAACACAAACACGCAAATTCTTTTTTCCGCTACACTTTATTCCAACGTGTATTGAAAATTTTTCATTGTTGCTATTTATTTTCTCTGATACCACGTTAGTTGAATTTTGTTACGTTTTACTTCTCTTTTTGATGTAAGGTTTAATTATGTTAGTATCGACTAAATAAACAGCCACAATTACCGCTGAAATTAAACCTATATTTTGCATTGTCTGTTTAGACATTACTTCTTTTTAGAACCGCCTTTTCCTTTTTGACTTTTCATATAGAAATAAACTCCAGTTCCAACTAAAGCGACAACACCAATTCCAATTCCAACTTTTGCTCCAGTAGACATACCCGTATTTGTGTTGGCTGTAGGCAAAGGTTGAGGGTTCATTAAAGAAGGGTCCATACCCATTCCGTTATCAAAACCGCCTTGATTTCCTTGTCCTTGTCCTTGTATTAAGTTTTGTACAAGTCCGCTTTCAGCAAGTTTTCCAACTCCACCTTTAAGTTTGTCCCAGAAAGTACCTCCTGATTTTCCAGACCTTTTGCTTCTACGTCTTGCTCTACGTGTTGCTCCTGAAACAGAACTCATCCATTCATCTGCTTGTACTTGCGAATCTTCAAATACTGGGTTTTCTGTTTTAACTGTCATTCCGCCAGCACTAAACTCTTTTTTTGTAAAGTTGTCTCGTACTTGACCACCGTCTGAAACACCATCTGAACCGGCTGCGGCTTCTGACCACGAACCTCCTCCAGCAGTATAGTACTCATTTTCTCCTTCTCCCTCAGCCATTTCTCTTTTGAATTGAGCGTCTGACTCGCCGTCCATTCCTAAATAAGAACCGCCTCCCGAAGTCCAGTATTCACCTTCTCCTTCGCCTTCGGCCATTTCTTGTTTAAATTGAGCGTCTGACGAATCTGGTCCGTCTATGCCGTATTGTGTTCCTTGCCACGACCCACCACCGGCAGTATCGTATTCTCCCATTCCTTCTCCTTCAGCCATTTCTTTGTAGAAATCACCTCTCGTTTTCGAGTCAAGAATTGGACTATTTGTAATAATTTTCATATTGTGGTTTTATTAACTGTTCTTAAAATATTTATGTGCATTGACAACAGACGGTTTTACTGACTGTCTTGCTTTTGCTTTCTCTATTGCTCTACGGCCTAACTTTCTTTTTGGTCTTCCTTCAATTTTTTCTTGACTTACTGGACGTCTACGTGAAACAGGGCGTTTACGAGATGTAGAACCTCTACTCTTGTCTTTTCCCATACCTCCCGCTTTTGCTAATGCAACTAATGGAATAAGTCCACCAACTCTTTTGAGTCTGTCTTTAGTTGTTTTTGGTGCGTCTCTGTCGCTTCTACGACTATATGTTTTTTTTAGAGACTTTAAAAAATCACCTCTTGCTTCACTATGGTCAATATCTATATTTTCTCCGTCCATATCGTTATTCCTTTAATGTTTTGCTTGATGATGTCTTAACTTTTTTCTGTGTTTTTTGTCTGTAAACAAAATACATTGCAAGAGCCGAAACACCAACTGCACCATATAATCTATACTTGTTATCTTGTTCAGTTATCCATCCTTGTTTTTCAGCAAGTATAACACCACCAAAACCAACAACTGCGCCTATCAATAATGCGTCAGCGTATGCAATTTTCGGATTAGAATTTTTCTTTGCTGAACCTACATTTTTGTTTATAATGTCTTTAATTGGTCCTTTTTGCTTTCCTTGTCCGTCAGCGTGGCTAACAACTTCTTTTGTTACTAATTCCTTAATAACTTGCAATGGAACTACACAAACGCCATTAACTAAAACAAATGCAGGCTTGTTATTAGCGTGTTTCATTTCACCGTTAACCACTTCTCCTTTACGAAACTGCTTGAATCGTATTGCTTGTGGATTATGTGGAAGGCCCGTTGATGTAACATAAGGTGACTTAAAGTCCTTCGTTAATATGTATGATTTCAATGCCATTTATCTAATTTTTTAATTTCGGTTTTGGTTGCTTAGAGCGACTATTATACTCATTGTAGAGCCAAAAACCAACTCCAGCCAAAACTATATATGTCAAGTACTTTCTCATCTTTGCTTATAAATTATAACTCCAACAATAAGGCTAATCACTACTGCGCCTGATACAATAAGTATAGTATTAGTACGCTTTCGCTCTTTGCTTTTTTCGACCTCTCTTTGTCTTCTCTCCAATTCTGCTCTTTGTCGTAAAGCGGCTTGTTCTCTCATTCTTTGCTCTGCTATACGTCTATACTCATTCTTTACTCTATCCTGGTCTTTTTGACTTACTCGACCTTTAATCAACTTTCCTGCTCCTCTGGCCAACGCTCCCAACAAAAATGGTGCGATGTATGAGTATTCTTCGTCTGGAATAGTGTTATTAAAGTAAGTGTCCATTACTGCCACACCATTTTTAACTGAGTCATCACTAATTTCCTCGTCTATAAAGTTCGACTTAACGTCTACACTTTGTTGATTAGCCAATAAGGAAGCACCAACAAGTAAACTTTTATTGTCAGTATTGTCTATAAACAACTCGATTAACTGAGATTTAGGCATTGACTCATCTGCTTCAATTTCATTAGAGTTTAACAACTCAATAAAATCGGCTCTGTTGTCTATAAGTTTATTCGCTAATTCTTTCATTAAAAGCGTGTTTGCGCCTTCAATGTCTTCCTTTTGAATATACTCTACTAAATTACTTTCAAGAGTTCCAGTTAACATTACTTTTTTCCTTTTTGTAGCGTTCTATATTTTGCAACAAATAATGCCAAATACGCCAACGATATTCCAGCGTAAGCGTATAGCATTAAATTGTCTTTATGTAACAAATCTTTATTCATTACTTCTTTGATAGTTGCTTAACAAGTATGACACCTGCGATTCCAACACCTAAACCAATTCCAATTTCTTTCCAAGGAAAAGTTGTTGTTTTTGAACCGTCACCAGTAAAACTTGACGCTGGAACCTCAATTCTTTGTGCTGATAGTTTTGGAGCAAGACCCATTTCTACTTTAGTTGCTTTTCCTTGAGCAATTCTTTTACCCATCATTGGTCCAACTTGAGCGTCTGCACCTGCTACTCTTAACCCGCTTCTTGACGCTTTTCGTCTTGCTTGTTTTACCGCTCGTCTTTTAGCCATCATTGGACGCTTAGCCATTGCTCCACCAGCCGCTTTCGCTTTCATTCTGGCTTTAATTCTGGCTTTCATTTTCGCTTTAACTTTGCCTCGCATAGATGGACGTTTGCCTTGTGCTTTACGCTTAGCCATACTAACTGCTTTCATTCTGCCCATAATTCTACGAGTCGAAGGAATTTTTTTGTACGTTCCGTCTGCTGACATAAACTCCTCGTCTCCTTCAAAGTTTACCCATTGTCTAACATTCTCTTTTAACTCACAAAGACGTGCGTTACTTTCATTTTGGTCAGTATCTCTACCTTTTCCAGAGAAACCAGAAAATTCTGGGTCGTCTACAAAGTTTGACTGTAATTCTTCATTCCACTCAATCTTGTTACAAGCGTCTTCTAATCCAGCCATTTCAGAATAGTAACTTCCGCCACCTCCTGTGTAGTATTCTCCTGCTCCTTCTCCTTCAGCCATTTCCTCTACAAATTGCTTGTCAGCGTTATCTCCTGTTCCGTCAAAGCCACCCCAACCATAGTCATCGCCATAATCTTCGTATCCGCCATCGTCATAAGAACCGTCATCATAACCGTAATCGTCATCGTAATTAAAGTCATCACTTCCTCCTCCAGAATAAAAGTCATCTTCTTCCCAAAAGTTTCCGCCTGACGTATCGCCATAGTCATCATAACTACCACCGCCACCAGTGTCATATTCTCCTTGACCAGTTGGTGTGCTTGGAGGTAGAGACTGAGTGTCCGCGTATGGGTTATAACCGTCCTGGTCTCCATAAGGGTCAGAAGGGTCATAGTCATCGTAAGAACCACCACCGGCAGTATCATACTCACCATATCCTTCGTCATACGGGTCATATCCGCCATCATCATAGCCATCATCATAGCCATCGTCTTGTGGAGACATTGCGTCCAACTCTTGTTGGGCGTACATAGCGTCCTGTTCTCTTTCTGCTTCTCGACTTGCTTTTAAGTCTTTACGTGCTTGTTTTTGTGCTACTCGCTCCATACGATTTTGCATACGTCTTGCTTTACGTTCTGCTTTCATATTCGCTCTTTGGTCTTGACGACTTCTACGTCTCTCTAAACGCATATCTTGTCTCGCACTTTTTCTTTCAGTACGTCTTTTTTGACGTGTATCAACTTTATTTCTTTTACGTTCATCACGCATTGCAACTCTTTCTGCTTTATTTTCATTTCTCGCAGTTCTCCTTGCAGTTCTTTTGGCCGCTTTATCTGAACGTCTTGACGCTTTTCTTTTTGCACGTCTCCCTCTTGCTTTCTTGCCGAATAAGTTGGAGTACTCTCCAAACGCTTCTTCAAAAGTTGCCATTTGAGGCGTGTTACCTACAACAGACATATTAGACTGAGGTTGTAACGATACAATTCTTGTTCCTGGTTCCATATCTGTTTATTTACTGGTTGTAACCGTAACTGAACGAGTCTTGTCGTAGCAATACATTGCTCCATAACCTAATAGACCGCCAACTAAGGCAAATTTTATTGTTTTACTCTTGTCGTATCCTTTTTTCTTTGAATACATATATGCTCCGACACCTCCAGCGAACAAACCAACTAATCGAGAGGTCTTAAATGATTCTGCTGGTATGAGGTCTACTTTTGTAGGAGACTGACTTGAGTCCGCTCCCAAATATACATCTGTTGCTTTCATATCTGTTTTTTTAATTTTATTAGAATAAATAATATTTCCTTTAGTGTCAATAAAGACTCTATATGTAAATGGTTCTCCACGTCTTTTGCCTGATATACTTTTAAAAGAACCCTCAAGCGTTGCGCCCTCTGGTATGATTTCTTTTGTTTCTGTAAAGTTTTCGTGTTCTTTGTTTGGAACCAAAACTTTTGCCGACTCTTTGACTATTACCGTCTCAACCATTATTTTAAGTTTTTAGATACTAAAATGAGAGTTATACCTAATAGACCAACTATGCCTACTAAACCAATAACTTCCATACTATTTGTTAATTTTTTTTCAGAACCACTTACTTGAGTGTTTTCGTTGCCAGAAAAATTAGATGTCTTAGAATTTGACCCGTGTATTTCGCAATTATCGTCTACACACTTTGCTTCTTTACTCTTGTCAATTTCCTCTTGAGACTTCTTGGCACTTTCTAATAGTTCCTTTTCAAGTTTGTCTATATCTTCCGTAGACTTTAACTTTAATGCCTTTACAATCCATTTTTTGTGCGGATGAATTTCCGCTAATTCCTTTTCTATCTGTAACTTATCCGTCTTTGGATGAAAGTACAGTTTGGCTAATTTGACCTCCAAATCTCCGTGGTCTTTTGCCTTGGGAATCTTGTACTTAGCAAGTATGCCTGCTGACTCTTTTGACGACTCATTAGCGAGTAGCGTCATTAGAGTAATCTCTTGCTTACGTTGTCTTAATTTGCTATTTCGTTTCATTTATTCAAAGTTACAAAAAAAAAGGGCAAGGCAATCTAATCGCCCTGCCCTTTTCCAAATCACTTAATTGTTATCTCTAACCCTTAGTAATACCTCTTACATCTTGAGTAGTTTGGATAATTACAGGGGCAACATTTTTACCAGATAATCGTGGCGCTCTTGCTTTGTTTAAAGCCTGACCTCCATTTAATCTCGCTTTGCCAGAGAATACTGCAATAGGGAACATTGATATTACCAATGTCGCACCCGCTTTTAGATTCAATGTGCAAAATGTGTTACCATCCACCGTAACCAACTTAGTTACATCAATAATGTCTGGCTGTTGCTGATATGCATCTCTCATAATCGATAGATTCAACGGTGTGCTATATTGCTTACCGTTAGCGTCTACGTGATTAAGATTCAATGTTTGTTGCAACTGCGCTGGGTCTGATGACTGAAATCTCCATTTTCCAATTTTGAAAAACTTGTTATTAGATTGAGCCAATAAACGACCATAAGTACCACCTTGTAGGTTAGTAATAACAACACCCGCTGGGTTACCGAAGTTAGCCGCACCGAAATTATCGTTGTAGCCAAATAATACTAAGGTTAAATCACCAGCAGTTCCATTTGTGTACTGGATTACATACGGGTCAGAAACTCCTGTTTGTTGGTTAGGTCCAGGTCTCATTTGAGAACCAGTTCCACCAGCATAGGACATATCGTCATCATCGAAATATGACATATCGTCATCATCGAAGTAACTCATATCTCCCTCTAAATCATCATCGTAAGAATCAAATCCAGACATAGTTTCCGTATCGTTAATGTATCCGTGAAGTTCACGTTCTACTGCGTTCATTACTTTACTTATTACGACTAAAGAAAAATTCTTTAGTCAATTTACATTTATCGAATTGGCGAATGACGATTGACCAAAATTGGTCTTTAATTATGCTTTACTAACGGCGACTACTCTATAAAGAGAGGGCAGAGTTCTGACACACAATTACGGGCTCGATATTCTCAAATTTACCCGCTTAAAGATAATTACTACTTATCGATGAATTTTGCTTTCAAACGAGGAGCAACTACCACTTGGTGAACTGCTAACCCAACCATAATGGCTGAAAGCGTAATCACAAAAGGTTTAATATTTGCTTTGCTAAAAATTTCTTTCACAACGTATTTTTTAATTGTTCAATGTCAAATTTAGAAAATTCTTTTAGTATTTAAAGTCAATATCGTTGTACAAAAGAGTAACAATACAGTACAACTTAATGATTATTAGATAGTTAGGCGTACAAAGATGTACAATTTAAGTTATGGTTGGCCTTTTTCTATTTGTATGACTTTAGCGTCTTCGATAACTTTATTGTTCTTTTGTGCAATAACTATTTTAGAGACCTTGATTGACTTGACCGACTTTTCGAGTGTTCTTATTTTGCTTAAAGTATCTTTAACAAAAGACTTTTCAATGTTATCCAGACCGTTTAATATAACGTAGTACTTGCATTTAGCATTTTCAATTAACCATTGCTTTTTTTCATCGTCTGTCTTTTCTCCGTTGTCTAAGTACCATAAAACTCTAACTCTATTTTTGGCGACTCTACTTTTTGTTATCTGTTCTTGCAACTGATTTTTAGTTATTTCGACCTTTGTTTTATTGTCGTTATGTCCGTATAGCAATATCTCATATAAGACTCTTGGTACGTTTTTTTCGGTTGGTTGTAATCCTGGATTCATCTGCTATAATTTTTGTCTTTAACTATTTGATTTATTTTTTCTTTAAACTCTTTTTTTGCGTACTCTGACACCTCTGGAAATAATACTGCGTTTTCTATTGGATATTTTATAACACTATTTTGTGTTATGTAATAGTTTGTAAGACCTGAGCCTAAAAAACGAAACGACCACTCTGCTAACTCTAAACCTGTTTGTTGTAATTTGTCATCTACCTTGCCTATTTTCTGAGCGTTTTCTTTTGAAAAAAACATAAATGACTTCATAACATTATTTTGATTAACCCATATAGTCTTTAAAGTATCTTCCGGTTGAGTTTCGTCTTCAAATAAAGCAACAGATAATGAAATATCCTTAAACGTTGGCTTAATGCTGACGCAACCTGATTTCTTTATAGCGTTATAGTAATATTTTAAGTCTTTAAGCCAGTTGTTGTTTAGTATGTAATTTATGTCTATAAAAACACCATAATCGGCTACCAAACTTTGTAGCATTTTATTGTATATAAACGTTCGAGAATAACCGTCCGGCTTAACTACCGAAACTCCGTTTTGAGTCATAGAATCGTATATTCCAACCGGATTTGTTTTCGTTATAGACACGTACTCTCCATTTGAGTCTTTTGTTGCTTTTTCAAGCACAAATTTCAAGTCTTCATTTCCTGAAAAATAATCATAGACATACAGACTAAAATCGTCTTTTGTTTTGTCTATCAAATTATCAAGAAAGTACGCAGTCTCTATTGGACTATCGTGAGTTATTAGAAATATGGCTACTTTACTCATTCTGTTCTTTGTTTGACAGAGAAATATAAAACTTAATTGAGTCTTGATGTTCTGACAATAAAAAATCTAATGTCGCCATAACCTTATTTAGTTTTATCTCTGTTTTGATTATACTTAATTCGTTTTCATTTTTCTCGTATTCAGACTGAAATTTTTTGTTTCTTTCATAGAACAATTTAATATGTAGTTTTTCTGCAAAATCCGTATATGCAAAAATCTTTTTTTGTTGCTCTATTAACTCATCTGTTACAAACATCTATTTAGAATATTGGCTAAAGTAAACGGTAGAGTTATAGGCAAAAAAACAACAACGGTCAATAAATGTAAAATTCCTTTTAAACGGTCTTCGTGAAACGTCAAATTTAAAGTTCCCATAATTTTAATTATATCGTCTCTAAGAAATAACAACCCAAATGATATTATCCAAGTTATCTTATACCAAAAAACAAAATCTACTGCTAAACTTGACATACTAATTATTTCCGTAATACATTTCAAAGTATTGAGTAGACAACTTGTTTATTGCGTCTTTCTCGTTTTTTGCTGAGTACATAGACTGAAACTCTTTTACTTCTTTTTTGTTTGAGTTAAGATACTGATTACAAGCGGTTAGAAACTCTATTTTAGTAAATTTACCCTCTATCTTGTTTGCAAAATTGTGTATGTAAACATAGAATCTTTTGTCTCCATTAAAGTATCTGTTGTTTACAAGAATCTGAGCCAGTTTGTACATAGTAACGTTTGGTAATTTTCCTTTTATATCGTTAACGTTGTCTGCCTGATAGTGCATACGTACCCAACGAGCGTTTTGCCATATTCTCGGCTCAACCGCTCTTGCTGACTGATATGAGATTAAAACATCAACTGCTCTGTGTCTTAGATTTACAATACCGCTGACTATTTCTTTAAGATGAGTAACGCTTAATATGTACGTGTTAATGTCTTCTAAAACAAGCATTCCGTTTTTAAAGTTGTTAATCAAGTATTCAATTATTCTAATCTTATCCTCTAATCCAATGTTTTTTGCGTCAATTCGTCTGACCTCTCCGCCGGGAGTTCTGCACCAAGCCGCTACATCTTTTACTGCGAGTCTTTTTGGGTCTATGCCGTCAATATCGTTTGCTGAAAATTGAGACTGAGTATATTCTCCGTTTGTATCCATAATTAGACATTTACGACCTTTAACTTTATTGTAAAATTTGTCTTTTACATAGTCTTTAATGACGTACATATTCAAATATGTTTTACCGACTCCTTGAATTCCTGTTACGGCACACATTCCGGCTTCTCTTTGGTCTTTGTCGCTCATTCTTTTGTTTCAATAGTTTCTCCAATTTCAAGTGGCTTTAATTCGTCAATATCTTGAATATTCTCAACTGATTCAGACTGCTCTGACTGACTTTCTTGTTGAGGAATTGGTTCTGTTTCTGGTTCTTGACTTTCCATTTCTGTTTGTTGTTGGTGCCAAGGTTCTTCATAGCCCTGTTTTGCACCGTCTTCTTGATTCATTGCTTTTAATTGAGCAAGTAAACTATTAGTTTGACTTTTTAATGTCATAAGAGTCAACGCTTGACCTCCAATTATCGTCAAAGTAACCAACATCAACTCTTGAGTAGGTGTGGGTCCTGCGCCTTTCTCCATTAAAACCTCTGTTAACGAGTCAGTTATGTCTTCTTTTTGTTCTTTACTCAAGTGAGAAAGTTCCTCTGCTTTTGTGCATTGCACTTGAAAAAACTGCTTTACGGTAACTTCCTGTCCATCTTCGAGAGCAACTAATAAAGAAAGGTCCATTAAACCCTCAAGTTCATACTCTGTAAGTTTTGCTTCGTTAATGTCTTTGTTAGCGTAATATACAAAACCTTTCTGTTGCAAAGTGGCAACCGCCTCAACGATATATTTTGCAAACTTTTTAGTCTTCTTTTTTTGCATACCACCCTTCATTTCGTTCCAATGAGGATTTACGGGTTCTGAATCAGTCTTATCAGGCTTATCACTTTTGCTTGCCGAAGTATTAGGAGACGTTTTCTTGCTTGACTTAGTACTTTTGCTTTCGTCTTCATCATCGTCAGGTATAATAAATGCCTCGTCAAAGTTTTGTGGCTCATCAAAAGATGTTTGAGTTGTGCTAAACGCTTTGTTTGGTGTACTACCACCCTTTTCAATACTCTTATCACCAAAAACATAATCTCTAACTATCGGCTCTTTACGATTAAAAGGGTCTACAAATTGACCACCGTCTGTTGTTTCTTTTGGTTCTATCGTTTCTGGAGTGTCTAACTCTGTCTCATCTTTTTTAGCCATATCTTCTATTGTGTTATCTTTTTTTTCTGGTTCGTCTTTTATTTCGGTATAGTCAACTTCCTCTGCCGGCTCAACTACGTGAGTTGAATACAAAGTAGTTAGTTCTTTAATGTTTGTTGCTGGAACTACTTTAAACGAAGGGTCTTTAGCAAATTTTTCAGCAAGAACACTCTCTAACTGGTCCAACATTCTACGCTCTTTGTAGTTTTTATTTCCTCTTTTAATATAAATTTTCATTCTAAAATTTTAAATACAAATGTCTTTAATTAGTTCATTTTGCAAATGCAGATATTTGTCAATAAACTTTTTATCTTGCTTATGGTTAATGTCTGAATCTTTTAATTTTTTTATTCCTATCGCAACCGAAGTTGGCCAATTAAAAAATATTTTTGTTGATATGAATCTTATTGACAATCCGAGTACATTATGAAGTAAACAGTAAGTTATTTGTTTTGCCTCTTGTAAAGTTCCTCTTGCGTTCTTGCTTTTTAACGAGGACTTAGTAATACTATACTCTTTACACACCATAGACACCACCTTATCTATCTCTAAACTCTTGTCATTTTTCTTGTTTAAGAATGTTATTATCGCCTCGTTTAGTTCAGTAACCGAGTATAATTTCAATCCTTTTTGTATGTTTCTCAGTAGATTATCTACCTCTTGTTTGTCTGACATTCGCTTAAACTGGTTTGTACAAAAGTAGTCAAAATAAGCGTACATTTTAAAACAAATAGGTAATTTAAGTGAGATTAGTATATTTGTATTAGTGGTGACCTTATGGTAAACTGATTTATGTTACACGAAACAAAGCAAGTATATTACAATAGAATTAAAGGGTGTATCGAACAGATAAACAACGTTGCCGACTTTCCAAGCGTTACAATTCTCGTAGGACATAAAAAGCCAAGGCACGTGAACATTCTTTGTAAGCCAGATAAGATTCAAGAAATAGAGAGTAACTATAAGACAGGAGAAGAAATAACAATTACGTTTTTTGTGTCTTCTCGCTTCAAGCACAATCATTGGTACACGAATGTTAATTGCTTATCAATAGAGCCAAAAAAAGACGCACCAGAGCAAATCTAATGCGTCTAAAGTAATTGTTGCACAATCACTCACTCTCAAGTTGTCCCACAAGGGCTCGAACCTCGACTCTTCTGTACCAAAAACAGACGTGTTGCCAGTTACACCATAGGACAATATGTTTTAATCAAACAGGTCTAATTGATTATCGTTTTCGTCTTCATCTTCATCGAAATCGTTAGTATCTAAAAAGTCCATTTTATAGTCTTCTTTTTGATACCAATGAGGAGTATTTTCCTCTGTTAGTACGTCTCTGAAATTTATCTTTTCCTCTGAGCGTTCTTGTATTCTATTTCTAAATATTAGAAGTTTTTTAGGCACCAATAACTCGTTCTTACAAAACTGGTTTCCTCTTTTTGTAACTATCCAATAACCAGACTCGTACTCTTTTGTTATAGGGTCTTTATAGTGAGCAATTAGACCGTGATAGCGTAATTTCTGAAAGTTGTTGTATTGATTTTTAGATAGATTCAAATCGTTAGATAAATGAACCTTATTTACGAGTTTATTTGCTTTCTCGCTTTCGTGTAGCACTTTTGCTCTAATCTTTAATAGATTTAGTACAAGGCCTTTTGATAAACGCTCGTATCTACCAGTTAACTTTGCTCCACAACAAGAGCAATATTCAATATCATTTTGCATACTATTTTGTGTTTTGAATTTGCACAAATATACAAATAATTATTAAATATACAAGTTCTCGTTTAACTTTCCTTTCTTAGTTTTTTCAATGTCAGCAATTTAATCTCTTTCTCAAGAGCAAATAGTTCTGCCTGTTCTTTACTAAACTTACGCTTTTGAAAGTAAATTAAAAGACCCGAAACACCACCAATAAACGCTACTGCACCAAATAGAAAACTAATCTGTTTTGATTGAGTCTTGTCCGTTAAAGTTGCCGCTAATCCAGGTTTCATTACTTGTCGTCTTTATTTTCGTCCATTTTTGGTTTAATGACATATTTCCATAATAGAAATCCGCCAACTCCAAGACCAACGAGCATTAAAAGTTTACTGCTTCCGCCTTTTTTCGATGTTGCACCAGAGGTGTCAAATTGAGTTATCATAATTATTTCTTTTTATAGATTGTCATTCCTGTCTTTGTTTTACTCGAAACGTATGTGTTACCATTGTAAGTAAAACTTTTAGCACCACTTTTTCGTGCCTTTTCTTTTGCTGTCATAAACGCATTTGCCATATTCTCTATTTTTTTGTAAGATAAAATAATCCATCATTTCGCTCAATTAACTTAAATCGAGACGTTTCAATTCCGTTGTCTTCGTCAGGCTCGTATGTATCAAAAAGCAAATCATAAATAGACGTTGACTTAGATTGTAAGTCTTCTATCTCAAACTCTCTATTACCTTCATCGTAAAGCCTTGATAGTTCGTTCTCAATATTTGCTCCTCTTGGGTCTACTTCTATTGTTTCCTGAGTGTCAGTCATATCTTCTGTATTATCAAATTCTTCGCTTTCATCTTCTAAGTCGTTTAAAAAATCTTCTACCTCAACAGGCATAGTATCCTTATTCGTATCAGTTTCATTTGCGAAATCAATTATTTCGTAAGATACCCACTTGTCCATCGCCTTCAATTTTTGAAGCGTTTTTTTAGTTGGTTTTTTACCTTTTGCTTCGAGCATATTCATTGCTCTGGCAACTTGTCCGATTTGTTCTATACCCGTTTTTGCGTCTTCGGGTAATTCAGAGACATCAAGATTGTGTTTTTGCAATTCTGCAACGTATTTTAATTCCATTCTGTATATGTTTTGTTGGTCCTGTACAAATTTAGCATTTTTTTCATTAACTTTTAAATAGTTCTGGGTTCATATTTTTCATCCATTGTGCCTCTCTACGTGTTTTTAACGAATATTTTTTTTCGTTTTTCTTGTTCAAGACTTTTTTTGCGTAAGCCGTAGTAGACATTCCCGCTTTTTTTGCCTTTTTAGTAAAGAGCCCAATCGTGCCTTTCTCCTCCATTTTATCAACAGATTTTTGCACCCAACTTTCTTTTGTATTTCCGCCGTCTTCAAATTGATACCATTTTTTCTCTGGCGCTTTTCCTATAATGTCGTCTTTATTGACTAATGCTTGACTAAAACCAGACGCTATTGCATATTGATTTTCGTCTAAAACTTTAAGTATTTGACCTCTTGTTTCGTCATTATTTCTGCCTGACTTAAATAGCACCTCTGAACCAACCACGTATCCACCTTTGTCAAATTGTGCTTTTAAATATAGCCCGTGATTCTTGCCTTTATGAATGACTGTCGCTCTGCGTCCTTTACGCTTCTCGTTGTCTATCATTTTTTGTGCTTCGCTATCCCAGTTTTTATTCTTCTCAGTAAAAACGGTAAACAATGTCAATGTATCTCCTGCGTACTTGATTGTTTCTTTAAATTCTGGATATTTGTCAGACAACTTGTTTCCAAGCATAGTTTGTGTTTTTCCACCGTCTTCAAATCTACCTTTAAATTCACCGTCCTTATATATCCAAGTCTCCATTACGTTGTAACCTTGTTTACGATACTTTTTGATAGTGTCTTTTGCTTCTTTCAACGTGTCAAACACTTCCTCGTACTCATCTCCCTCCTCATCTCGATACGAAAATTCATATATAGTTCCGCCTTGCTCGTAGCAACCAGTTTTTCCACCTGTTTTGTACTTTCCTGAATGTGGTTTAATCAAGCCACGTCTCAAATCATAAAGCACTTCTATAATTGAAAATGCTAACGCTTTATTTTCAAATTGAACGTTGCTAACAAACAATATTTTATCTGTGTCTACTTCAATTCCTTCGTAGTCGTCAATTACGCAACCATAAATAAGTTGACATAGTTTGTCTTGCAAATCATCTACGACATTATTTATCTGTTTACTCGTTGCGTTTCCTTGCTGAAAATGATAATATGTATCGTCTTCTTTGTAAATAGAGTCGTAACTCGTAATTATAAGTTCTTGACCGGTTTCAAGATTTTCCAGTTGTTTAAGAACGCTATTTTTTCCTTCAAATGGCTTTGTGTGTTCTCCTTCAACAATAACTTGTCCATCGGACTCGCTTCTTGTTTCAGCAAATAACGTCATATTTAAAGCGTTAACTACGCTTATAAAACCTTCGTTAGTTGCGTTGTGCAAATAATAATCTAACTCCTCGTTGTAATTAACTGGCGGTCCCAAAAACTCATAGTCAGGCATCCACTCGTTCATTCCTAAATCAAGAATGTCGTAAGACTTTCCTCTTTCTAAAAAGTAGTTCAAATTATTCCTAACAATTAGATTCTCCATAGACTCTTTAATCCAAGGAATAACAATCATTCTGTAATACTTATATAAGTCTTCATACGATAACATTGGTTGCTTATAATCAAATGGCAAAAAATGTTCATAAATAACCTCATCGTCTTCGTCTCTAAATACTATTGAAGTACCTGGCTCCTCGTTAAAAAATGGAGTAGCATAAACTATGATTTGTGAATAGTTTTCAAAATATATTCTCCAACCATTACCTTGCTCGTCATTGATTCTAAAAGGAGCGTTCTTGTTTAGTCTTGCGATAACCTTATCAGAGTCATCAAAACTGCCTTGTGATTTTAAAGCGTATATATCTACACTCGATATTTCAGAAATAAGTCTTGATTTTACATAGTCTGCGACATCTTCAATAGCCGGCATAACATCATCTAACTCTGTCATCGGCCCTTCGTACCACTCTTTGAAAGCCATAGTAATTCTATCGAGACCCTTATTAAAGTCATCTCCCATAGATTCAATATACCCACCGTGCATTTTTCTGACGCTTTTATCGTACAATTTTGTTGCTACGTTCCAAGTGTAATCTTTTTTGTCAAAACCTTTCAGTTTCTTTGCGTCTTGATACTGAGCAGACGATAAATGAGACTGCTTCAAAATGTACCCGCCATTTTTAAGTTTCCAAAACTCTGTCGGTCCACCACTCAAATCATAATCAAAGTCATATCCCAACTCATTGGCTTTTAACTTCAATCGTTCCATTTCTTTGTATGAGTCAGCGTCTTCATCAAACTCGTTAAAAACGTCTACCAAATCACTCGGTACATTACTACCTGTCTCATCAATAGTTGTAGTTCCGCCACCAGACATTTTATTGTCTGCTTTAAGGTCTAACGTTACGGTGTATATCTTAATA
>TARA_R110002074_G_scaffold134769_10_pt1 | contig 34445 bp, 31 predicted proteins | sample TARA_R110002074 | Tara Oceans TARA_R110002074 (sample SAMEA4397215) | marine metagenome | biome: Polar Biome; feature: [MIX] marine epipelagic wind mixed layer (ENVO:01000061); material: water (ENVO:00002006), including particulate matter (ENVO:01000060) such as... | depth... | reverse complement strand
CAGAAACTCCAGCAGCAGCAGCAGAAACTCCAGCAGCAGCAGCAGTAAGACCGAACGATATTGACGCAGCAGCAGCAGAAACTCCAGCAGCCGCAACACAAGCAGACAGAACAGCTGCTCAAGCTACCCCGGCACCAACTGCTGCGCCCGCGCCAAGAGCACCATCCAACGCAGCGGCCCTACGCAATAAAATAAATCAGAGAGGGGCGGTGACTGCAAAGAACAGAAAGTCCGCAGCCCAGGCTTATGGTGGGGGAGAAAAAGGCGCAGCCCGGCTCAAGAGACAACTTGCAAAAAGAGGTATAGCTTCAGAAACTTTAATGAAAAAGATTAAAGCAATCATGCAAGAGGGTAAGAAATTTAAAGTTGGTAAATCAATCGATGAACAAGAGCTTTTAAAAAAGATCAAAGAAATCATGAAAGAAAATAAAAAAATAAGGATAATTAAAAAAGATGGCCGAAAAAAGTAATATTTTAGATATTGTAAATGGAATCTCACAAGCAGCCGCAAATGCTTATGATGGTGCATTGGATGAAAATGGAGAACCAATTAAGGTTGGCCTCAAAAGAGAAGAAGGAAATCCAATTTTAGACAAAAGAATCATGGATGGCTTTAATGTGGTTATGTCTGGAAATTTAATGACAATTAAATACCACAGCGAAATTATGCTTAAAGAAGTGTATAAAGGCGATTTTGAGGGTGAAATTGCTCAACGCATTCAAGATATTGTATCTTTTCTAAAAAAAGAGTATAAAAAAATTACTGGGAGTTCTTTGACTCTTACGAAAGAGGATAAGGAACCAGACATTCTTGTTCAAAGCATGAGCCGAATTCGCTCATGGTGCCAAGCAAATCAAAAATTTAAGATTGGTGGAATCCCGGATCATCCTGAATTGGGCATAACCGTTGAAGAACGACTTGATTCTGCATATAAAAAATGGCTTGGTATGGGAAAAGATCAATTCCCAAACACTAAAAAGCCACAAAATGTAAAAGGCAAGCGCGACGAAGAACCTAAATAATAAACCTGATGAACCCCAATTATCAGAAGAACAATAAAGAAATTTATCATACTAATTAGTATGTATGTCTCAGTATTTATCTAAAAAAGATCTTGTTAAAGAGATTGTCAAGTGTGGCAAGGATCCCGTTTATTTTATTGACAATTACTGCAAAATTGCACACCCTCAACGCGGGCAGATAGCATTCAAGACTTGGGATTTTCAACAAGAATTGTTGCACAAATTTAACGATTATCGCAACAATGTGATATTGAAATCAAGACAAATGGGAATCTCAACTATCTCTGCGGCATATGTGTCATGGATGATGTTGTTTCATCGAGACAAGAATATTTTAGTTATTGCAACGAAGTTCAGCACAGCAGCCAATCTTGTTAAAAAAGTTAAAGCAATGATCAAAATGTTACCTCCATGGTTTGATCAACTAGCACAAATTGCAATCGATAATCGGTCATCGTTTGTATTGAACAATGGTTCAGAGATCAAAGCGTCCTCGACATCAGCAGATGCTGGTCGTTCAGAGGCATTGTCATTATTAGTAATTGATGAAGCCGCCCATATTGATGGGTTTGATGATTTATGGACAGCACTTCAACCTACGATGGCAGCAGGCGGGCGCTGTATTGCGCTTTCTTCCCCGAATGGTGTGGGTAATTGGTTTCACAAAACATATGTCTCGGCGCAAGACGGCGAGAACGATTTTCACCCGACAGTGCTTCACTGGACACTTCACCCTGAAAGAGACAAAGCATGGTTTGAGGAAACAACCAGAAATCTTTCACGACGACGAGTCGCCCAAGAGTACGAGTGTAGTTTTAATGCCTCCGGTGAAACAGTTATTCACCCAGATAATTTATCTAAAATTGAACAATTCTGTACTAAACCAAAACATCAAACAGGTTTTGACAGAAATTTTTGGATTTGGAAAGAATATGATCCTAATCATAAGTATTTACTTGTGGGTGATGTGTCGCGAGGAGATGGAAACGATTATTCCGTCTTTCATGTTTTCAACATATCCACCATGGAGCAGGTAGCAGAATATCGTGGCAAACCAACAATGGACTTATTCTCAAGAATATTATTCGATGCGGGAAAAGAATACGGCGATGCAATGCTCGTTGTCGAAAATAATAATATTGGCTTCTCAGTTTTGGAAAAACTCATTGATGCCGGTTATCCAAATCTATATCACTCTATTAAAGGAACTCATGAATATGTTGAACAGTATCGTGCAGAATCACTATCGAATTCGGTTCCTGGTTTTACAACTTCACAAAAAACACGACCATTGATTGTTGCTAAACTAGAAGAATTCATACGAAATGAGCTAATTACTATTAATTCCTCAAGGTCATTTAAAGAACTAAAAACATTTGTTTGGAAAAATGGAAGACCCGAAGCTCAAAGAGGGTATAATGACGATTTAGTTATGTCGTTGTCTATTGCATGTTGGATCCGAGATACTGTATTAGAAGAAAGTGAAAGAGACTTGCAATATAAAAGAGCGTTTCTGAATTCAATGATGGTGTCAAACACTAAATTAAATACTACCATTCCTGGAATGCAGGGCTACAAAAAGTCGGAAACATTTGATAAAATAAACGAAGCTAAAGAAAATTATAAAAATTTTGGATGGCTAATAAAAGGATAAGAATAAATGGCGTACCCCAACAATATAAACAACAACAGAAAAAACAACAACAACCCAAGAAACCCAGAATCTTTTTTGTTTAAAGCTCTGACTAGGTTATTTTCTGGTCCGATTACTCAACAACAACGTCAAAATCCCAGACAGTTAAAAAGATGGCAACTTGACAAATATAAATTTCAATCAGCAGGCGGCCTTGAGTTTAAAAAGAACACTTATAATCCTTTTGAAAATGTTTATGCTAATTCAAGTGCCAACGCAGCAAGAGGAGAGAGATATCTAGATTTTGATCAAATGGAGTATATGCCTGAAATTGCATCAGCTATGGATATATATGCCGATGAGATGACTGTATCTTCCCCTATCCAACCACTTTTAAAAATCAATTGTCCTAATGAAGAAATAAAAGAAGTCTTACACAATCTCTTTTATAGTATTTTAAACATTGAATTTAATTTATATGGATGGTGTAGATCCATGTGTAAATATGGAGATTATTTTCTTTATCTAGACTTAGATGAAAATTTGGGAATAAAATCTGTTGTTGGTTTGCCGCAAATGGAAATTGAACGAATGGAGGGTGATGATAAAACTAATGCAAGTTATGTTCAATTTCAATGGAATTCCGGTGGGCTGACCTTTGAAAACTGGCAGATTGCTCATTTTAGAATATTAGGGAATGATAAGTTTGCCCCTTATGGAACATCAGTATTAGAAGCGTCTCGAAGAATCTGGCGACAATTAATGCTATTAGAAGATGCAATGATGGCGTATCGTGTTGTTCGCTCACCAGAAAGAAGAATCTTTTATATTGATGTCGGTGGTATTGCAGAAAAAGAAATTGAAGGACATATGCAAAAAATTGTTACATCAATGAAAAGAAATCAAGTTATTGATGAGACAACTGGGCGTGTTGATCTTCGATACAATCCCATGAGTATCGACGAAGATTATTTTATTCCCGTGCGCGGCGATACCTCGAATACAAGAGTAGAATCACTCCCAGGCGGAACATATACTGGAGACATTGATGATGTTAAATATTTAAGAGATAAATTGTTCTCGGCACTCAAGATTCCGGCCTCTTACTTAACCCAAGGAGAAGAAGGATCTGAAGATAAAACAACACTCGCACAAAAAGATATAAGATTTTCCAGAACCGTCACCAGACTACAAAGAAGTGTTGTGTCTGAATTAGAAAAAATTGCTGTAATTCATTTATATACGGTTGGATACACAGGTAAAGACCTTATCTCTTTTAAGCTTCACCTGAATCAGCCTTCAAAAATTGCCGAACTTCAAGAACTAGAACATTGGCGAACTAAATTTGAAATTGCAGCAACAGCAACCGAAGGCTATTTTAGTAGGCGCTGGGTTGGTAAGCACCTTCTTGATCTCTCTGATGACGAAATTGTTAGAAATCAAAGAGAAATGTTTTACGATAAAAAGATGGATGCATCGCTTGAGCAAGCCTCCATGCCCGATGCAGATGCTGCCGGTGGAGATCTTGCCGGTGGAGATCTTGGCGGTGATGAACTTGGCGGTGATGAACTTGCTGGCGGGGATCTCACAGGTGAGGAAGCAGTTCCCGAAGAACCCCTCGCAGATGAAACTCTCCTTGCCACCCCCGGCAAGCGTGATGATCTCCAGTGGAGACGCCCAGATCAGCCACCATATACAACACCCGGAGCGAAAGGTAAAGTCTATAAACCTGTTAAAACAGATAAAAGGGATATGGGCGCAAGAAACAGAAGTTATAAAGCAAAATATGGCCACGAGAAGGGGAAAAATACAAAAAGAAACATTCATCCTGGGCTTGAGGGCTTGCAGGGTCTTCAAAATGGCATTTACGAGAATAAGCAGACTAATTATGATAACAAGTATGAAAAACAGGAGCTTGAGATTTTAAAGAGCGATATTGAGATTAAAAAAATAATTGAGAGTTTAGAGCAAAGGAACAAAAAAGGAAAATAAGAATGGCAAAGTTTAAACACAATAAGAAAAGAAATAGTGCATTTCTCTATGAGGTCTTAATTAAGGAACTGACAAGAGCCGTTCTTGCAAATAACGATGAACTTCGAGAAAGTATCACAAAACTTATTAAAGAGTCTTATTCGAAAGATTCTATGATACATCGTGAGTTGAAGTTATATCGAGCAGTTACACATACTAAAAATGTTGGTATCATAACTGCCGAAAAGATTGTCAATGAAGTTAAAATTAGGCATAAAGAGCTTAATAAAAAACAATTGATGTCGGAGCAAAACAAGTTAGTTCGTAAAATTCGTAAAAATTTATCTGATTCTGTTTTTTCTAACTTTGTACCCAATTATAAAGACTTAGCATCTATTGCTCAAATATTTAATTATAGTACCTCAATTAAGTCAAAAGTTTTATTAGAAAATGAACTTGTTGGAAAAATGTGTGACAAGAAAGTTCAGGAAGAAATGATTCCAATCAATAATCTTGTCTATAAATCATTTGCTAAAAGATTTAACGAACAATACCAAGATAAGTTGTTGGAAGAACAAAAAATACTTTTAAATAAATTTATTACTTCATTCAGTAACAACGGTATGGAACTTAAGATTTATTTAAACGATGAAATCGGTAGATTAAAGAAAGAATTAAAAAAATCGTTCCTTAGTGAAGAATTTTTAAATGATGAAAATATGACTGATAATATGAAAAAAGTTATGAAATTACTGGAGTCATACAAAGAACAAAGGCCAAACGAGGATATGGTAAAAGAAGTTGTTAAAATTCAGAGTCTTGTTCAGGAGCTAAATTTAAGTGGCAATTAAAATTAAAATAGATCCAGATATTTCAGAAGAAGAAGCTGCCGCAGCATCTAAACCTGCTCCTGACGCTAGAATATCACTTGAAGTTCGTAAGACTTTAGATGGAAAAATTATGATTTTAGATCATCTACACATTGATGTCATTATCGATGCTGTTAATAAAAAAATAACAACATTTCCAAAAGAAGAATTAAACGACGAAGCCTATGGACATCAAAGTTCATATTTTGATTTTTTGTCAAAGCAAGGTATAGTTTTACCGGAAACCATTCAATCAGGTAATGTGTTCGGGAGCCTTGAAGTTAAATATCCCGATGCAATAGATGAAGGGGTTAATGCCGAACAAGTTATCTTATACTCAACTAAAACATTTATTGACGATACTAATCCCGAAATCAAAAAGGCTGAACATATAGAGTTAGATCAAGAAAAACATCTGTTAGATCCAGAGCCCAAGGATTCAACTGAATTAGGAGAAGTTCCTCAAGAGCCTGAAAAAGGTTCGATTACACCTAGTAGAATCCGCCGTTATTTAGCTGGTTATGGATATTACTAATGAACTTATTGCTGTTTGTGCTTGCGGCCTATGGTCTTACGCAAATTTTAGTATTTGGAAGTATATTCAATAAAATCCGACCATCTTCCCCCTTTTTTCACTGTTCAATGTGCATAGGTTGGTGGGTTGGTCTATTTTTGTGGGCACTTAACCGTTACACAGAACTATTTACATTTGATTATTCTATAGCTACTGCATTTATTTTAGCATGTATTAGTTCTGGAACATCATATGTTTTGAATATGGTATTTGGCGACGAAGGGATAAATTTTAAAAAAACGAGGTGATAATAATGTTTGAAAATTTTTTTACAACAAAAAAACGTTTGTTGCGTCCAGTTCGGCGCTGTAAATCAGGCTGCAAGCCCGTGCGGGTTGCGCCCGCGCACCAATAAGGAATATTAAAATGAAGTTTAAAGAAAGTTATATTAGACAAATTATTCAAGAGGAATATAATAGATTAAATGAATCGCCAGATGAAGCTAGTATTAACGTTGAAAGATATGAGATGGCTAGAGTTTTTTCAAACCTTGATCGTGCAATAAATATTATCAGACCAACTATCCCAGCAACAGAAACACATGCATTGGAAGCATTAACAGATTTAGACATGCTACATAATTGGTTCGACACAAAGCTGACAGGTGGAGAAGATCCTGAAGGTATAGACTGGCTTAGAAATCAAGAAGAAAAAGGGAAAGATGATGATGAGCAATAAGTATCTTTTAAGAGAATATTTTGAACTTTGTCCCGGTGGCATTTGTCGAGATCTTCTTACCGAAGAAGAAAAGGTTCAAGTAAGAAACGGAACAGTATTTCTTTCTGGCGTTATGCAGCGTTGTGATGAAGAAAATGGAAACAAACGAGTTTACAGCGAGTCTATCCTTAAAAGAGAAGTTCAAAATTACATGAAAGTTGTTAAAGAAAACCGTGCCTGCGGAGAGTTAGACCATCCAGAAGACTCGGTTGTTAATTTAAAAAATGCTTCACATATGGTAACAAGTTTGTGGTGGGAAGGAAAAGATTTAATGGGTAAAATTAAAATTTTATCTACACCTTCTGGCCTGACTTTGAAAGCTCTTGTTGGAGATGGAGTGAAAATTGGTATCTCCTCCAGAGGACTTGGATCGGTTCGCCAATCCGGTGATCAATCTCATGTCGAGGATGATTTTCAATTAATTTGTTTTGATATTGTATCTGAACCCTCAACACAAGGTGCCTATATGATGATGAATGAGAATAAGTTGAAACAAGTTTGGTCAAAGGCAGACCGTATTAATAGGATGTTAAATGATATCGTGGGCGAGAAATGAAAAGAAATGAATTAAAAAAAGTTTTAAAACCCCTTATTAGGGAATGTATCAAAGAGGTTATTTTTGAAGAAGGTGCTCTTTCTGGTATTATTACAGAAGTTGCCAAAGGATTGTCCGGCGCAGGTATCAGTGCTCCAAAAATACCTACAAAAACACAGCAAAAATTTGGTCAAATTTCTGAAAATGAGGGTACAAAATTGGCAAAACAACAGCTTGAAGAAGTTAAAAGAAGCTTGTCAAAATCTTCTGGTCTTAGTGGAATTTTCGAATCTACAAGCCCAATGCCATCAAGAGGCAGTAGCCAAGGACCAAACCACGGAGCGTTAAGGGATCTAGATCCTAACGATGCAGGCGTTGACATTAGCGGTATTATGAAAGTCGCTGGCAATGCTTGGCAGCAGTTAAAATAAAAGAGGAAACGATGCAAGTTAAAATAAGAAAAAATGAATCGTCAGAAAATCTCATTAAAAGGTTTATAAGAAAAGCGAAAAAAGAAAAAATTATTGAAGAATATCTAGAAAGACAATATTTTAAAAAACCTTCTGAAGTTGCAAGGGAAAAACATTTTCGTAGATTAGCTGAAATAGAAAAACAAAAGAAAAAAGAAGAACGGAAGGAAATAAATAAATAACTATTTATAGATAAAGGGTTAAATTATGTCAGATTCAAATAGATTTAAAGCGTATAGTGTGGGGTTGGGCAACGTCGGGTCATACCAATCTTCAGGGGCACCTTGGATAACTGGCTCTGTAAATTTTCCAATCAATGGCGAAGACCATATCCATTTCCCCGCAGTAACAAAAGCATTCACAGTCATAAACACCGAGGCCAATGCAGGGGCTCAACTGCGAGTTCATTTTAGCTCAACATCATCACTCGGCACTTCTGGTGCGACAAGTGATGTTGTTTTAGGTTGCCACTATGTAACTCTTAATAATGACCAAAATTCTTTTACTTTTCAAGTAAAATGTAAAGAAGTATTTTTAACAAATCCAGGCAATGCCATTGGTGCATATCAACTTGTTGCAGAATTAACAGGTATTTCTACTAGGGAGATGTTTGCTTTGACTGGTTCTGGCATAGATAATTTCCGGGATAGTACAGTAATTTAATAAGAGGGGGGTAATTATCTCATGGGAAGGTTTAGTCCATCACCAAATATAACTGCCGGGCGCACTTCTGCAAGTGGCTCAGATCATCAGATTACCGGTTCACTGTATGTCCAAGGAGATATATCCGCATCAGTAAACGTTTCTGGAAGCTCATTTTATGGCGACGGCTCAAACTTAACTGGGCTCAGCAGTGGCGGTGGCATCTCCTGGGATGGTTCTACTGCAAATGGCGTAGCGACCTTTAAGGATGCTGATGAAGCTACTGTAGAATCTAATCTTACTTTTGATGGTTCAACATTAACTGTTACAGGAGATACAACTTCAACCGGCAACACAATTCTTGGAAATGCTTCATCTGATTATCACAGAATTTCAGGTTCCCTCTCTATAAGTGGCTCTCAACCTATTGCAGCTTATGGTATGGTCGGTGGCGCAGTCCCCGGTGGTGGAGCCCATGATGTTGGTAATGCCTCGGTCATCGCCCGACATACATCCTCACTCGATGAGTGGCAGTCACCAATTTCGGGTGCGCTTGTAGTTTCAGCTCATAACTGGGACAGCGGAGATCAAGCCAATGGCGCAGTTCTGTATGTTCATTCTCAAGATGAAGCAGCACTTATAGGCTTTAAAAATGCAAACACACTTGTTAGTGGAGAGCAAAAAAATGCTGTCTCAAATTCAACCGCAAAAGGTGCTTACGTCGGTCTTGTAAATAGTGATATTGTTTTAAGGAATGAGATTTCCAGCGGAAAAGTTCAGATTAATTGCGGAGTTGTAGAGGTTTCAGTCGATGATCTCGGCATGAAGGTGGGATCTGCGGCGACAGACCAACATCAAGTAACTGGCTCTTTAAACGTTAGAAAACTTAATCTTGTAGGAAACAATGCACAATTTACAGCATCTCTTGGTATTGATCCTCAAGGGACAGCACTAAACTCAATTCAAGTTGGTAATAATAATGGTGCTGTAGCAATTGGGTCTTTAAATATTAGTTTCGGTGGGAATGTTATAGGTGAAGGTTCTACTGCCATCGGCGCAGGAAGGCCCCAAGCAACAGGTCCAGCAGCACTTTCAATTGGTAGTGGCAGCAAGGCTGCTGTTGCTGCAATTGGTTTAGGCCAAAACGCCTCTGCTTCTGCACTACATTCTATTGCTATTGGGCCAATGGCTTCAGGATCAGCAGTTAATACTATTTCAATTGGTTCTAGCTCGGTAGCTTCAGCTGCAAATGCTATTTCTTATGGAACTATGGCCACGGCAAGCAAACCATCGGCAATTGCAATCGGTAACAATGCCAAAGCTATAACACAAAGAACAATTGCTATTGGTGACGGAAATAGCGCCGGAGCGCATGATTCGATTGTTCTCGGACAAAATATAACCACTATTAACAACTATACAACGGTTATTGGTCAAGCTGCGCAAGGCGGCGGTGTTGCAGCTGTTTCTATCGGGTCTTCTTCCGCTGGTGGTGCAAAAAATGCTATAGCAATCGGCACAAGCCCAAGTGCTTCTGGTGTAAATGCCATAGCAATTGGATCAAGTTCTACTGCTACTGGCAGAGCCGCAGTTGTACTCGGCGCAGCAAATACAGGTTCAGCAAATTACACAACAATTATTGGATACAATAATAATGCATCTGTAGAATTTAACATTGTTCTCGGTTTTGGTTCAACTGCCACCCGACAAAGTGCAATTAATATTGGTAAAGAAACCACTACAATTGGTTATAATGCTATTGCTATCGGCAGTGGTTCAAAAGCAACTGCCACTAATGCAATTGCTATCGGCGCTGGCGCTTATGCTGCTCATCCGAATACAATGGTAATTGGTAGCGGAAGCTATGCCAATAATACAACAGGATCATCAGTAGTATTCGTTAGTGGGTCTGTAACGGCTTCTGTGGGAATATCATCAAGCTTCATTGCACAAACAATGGTTTCTCAGTCAGTTACCGGAGCATTATTTGTAGATTGCTCTGAATATAACGTGTTCAATTATGTTTTAACTGCTCCATCGACTGCATTAACTGCTAGTGACCTTGTTGCAGGTGCTTCTTATGTGTTTTGGTTAAGACAAGACGGTACAGGAACAAGGAAATTAACCTTTAAAAACTTTAAATGGGCAGGAGGATCTGCACCAACTCTAACAACTACAGCTGGAAAAATAGATATGGTATCCGGAATTAGTGATGGTGTGAACATGTATGCCGATATCAGCAAGGATTTTGCTTAGGAATTATGCCATTCCCAGTATTAATAACAATAGGCGATAATCGCTCCAGTGCTGCCGGTGGCGGTGCTGTAACACAATTGGATTATCTTGATCATTGGTATATGAAAGATTTGAGTGGCGACAGTGCAAACACAGCAATTACAGATGTTGCTGAAAATGACACGACAAGGATTAACTTCGGTGCTCAAGCTGCTACAAACACGGCAATTATAAGTGACGGTAGGACGAAAGGTAGTCTTACGGTTGACACACTTGATTTTAACGGAACAAATAGCGTACTTACGCAAAAAACTCCCTCTTTTGATTATGCATGTACAACTAGGAATGTTTTATCTTTTACAATGTGGATGAAGATTAATTCTACACCTCAAACATTTGATGCAGCTTTCGTTGGGGGAGTCAGCAGTGGTGGATTTGATAAAGGAATTCAATTATTCTTCTATACTGGCGAGGATCACCCCACTATCGGTGAGCAGGATATAATTATTTTTGGATCAGGTGGTTATCGAGGTACTGGTGTTAGTGCCACATCAGCGAGCTTAGCTTGGGCAACCACACCAACCGATGGTGCGTGGCATCATTATGCTTGTACTTTGAATTCATTAACTGGGCAACATGTTCAAAAACTATATATTGACGGAAGCTCAGCTGACAACCTTGATGCTGCTTCAGGTGTTAAAAACCCAGCTTTCAGCAGTGGTAAACAAGCTTCATTCGGAGTCTATACGTATGGAGCCAGCACGACTTACAGTCGCTTTTTAGACGCTGAGTATTCAGACGTTCGCTTTTATTCGATCACACTTGACGACGATGATGTTACAGCGATATATAACGGTGACTATTCATAGGGGATAGCTTATAATGACACCGGATCTTGTACTTAAGGTTAAAACAACCAATTTATAGTATTTTACTGAAGTTACATACTATTTATTTGAGACAAATATTACTTACTAGGAGATCTGAATGTCATCATCAATGTTAGAACAAGCTGTTATCGACGCCCAAGCACTTAAAGAAGCCGCGATTAAAAACGCAGAACAAGAAGTTATGGACAAGTATGCAGGAGAAATTAAAGAAGCGGTAGATGCTTTATTGGAGCAGGACGATTTAATGTCAGATCCCATGATGGCAGATCCCATGATGGATACCGAAGGGGCAGAACAAGATCCTGCATTAGAAAACATCCCAATGAAAGCAACAGAAGACTTGGATGAAAACGGAACAGGGCCAATTGAATTGGATTTAGACTCACTCAAAAAAGAACTGTCTATGGTTGAAGAACCGTTAGATGCGGAACTACCTTTAGACATGGCAGCGGCACCTGTTGATCTCGCCGCACCTGCTGCTGATGTAGCCGCTGGAGAGATGATGTATGAATCGACGGAACAAGAACTACAAGAACTCTTATCAGATGAGGAGTCCTTAGAAGAAGACCAAGAAGATCCTGATAGCGAACTTGATGAAGAAATAGAATTATCCCAAGAAGAATTAATGGCAGCAATTAAAGAGGCATTAACAGTTGACCTCCAAGTAGTGCCACGAGGAAGCCTAGGAACTACTCACCCTACAAGATCTGAACAAATTTATGCTGTCGAAGTAGCAGCAGCAGCCGATCAAGATACAGCAGTCAAAGAAGAAAATGCTGAATTTGAGAAGGCTCTCAAAAAAATCGTAAATTTAGAAGAGCAAGTAAAATCTCTCAAGTCTGAAAAAAATAGACTTGTAAAAGAACATAGTGAACTTAAGAGTGTTGCCCGTCAGGTTAGCGGCAAGCTAACCGAACTTAACAATACCAATGCTAAATTGGTATATCAGAATCGTATTCTGGAATCCAACTCCTTGAATGAGCGACAAAAGGTAAAACTCGTCGAAGCGATTTCAAACGCGAATTCAACTGAAGAAGTCAAAGTTATTTATAATACTTTACACGAATCACTTAATTCTAGGGACCAAAAAGCTCCCAAGAATTTAAATGAGGCTGTAAGTAAAAATAACAGACTTGTTTTGAAATCAAGTAACAAAAATGAGCAAGTTTCTGATTCTGCTTCCAAGCGAATGAAGAAACTTGCCGGAATTATTTAAGGAGATAAATACAATGAGTATTATTGAAAAACTAACTGAGGGCATTATTAGTCGTAATGTCCAAAAAGAAGGCCAAGCCGTTCTCAACAAATGGGAAAAGACTGGTCTTTTAGAAGGTATCAAGACAGATAATGGCCGTAATAATATGGCTGCACTTCTTGAGAACCAAGCAAAGGAGCTTCTTCGAGAAGCTTCATCTATGGCAGGTGGTGATGTCGAAGGGTTTGCAGCAGTTGCATTTCCCATCGTTCGCCGCGTGTTCGGTGGTCTAATCGCAAATGAGCTTGTCTCGGTCCAGCCAATGAGCTTGCCGTCTGGCCTCATTTTCTTTCTAGACTTTACATATGGCAATTCAAAATTAGGCAAAAACGCAGGAAGTTCCATTTATGGTGGCAACCGCGTAGGTGCTGAAATTACTGGCGGTGTAAACGTTGATCCAGTTCCTGGCAACGCTGCACTTGGATCAAACAAAGATCAGCAAGGTTTTTATAACCTTCACAATGGTTATGCATCACCGACTGGTTCGATTGATCGCATCACTTTTGCAATTGTTGCATCAGGTACATTTGGAGCTTCATACTCCAAGAAAGATGCAGTAGCATCTTCTGCTGGTTTTCAATACGCGCCAGGTGGAGTTATGACAGCAGCGCAATTTGATTCGCTTTGCCGTTATGATCCTGATTTTGTTTCAGGTACAACCAAAGTTCTTATTGCAAAGATTGTTACCGCAAGTACATCTTTGCATGACACCACAAACGGTGTTCAAATGAATTTCCAAAACCTTGTTGCTCTTAGTGCTAGTACATTTGGTGTATCCACTTCGAGAAATGTGGGACTTACCGGTACGCTTGCACAGCAAGTCCGCCGTTTAACACAATGGTCTGGTTCGCTTGGTGGTCGATATGACGCAAGTTCTGATTCTAAGGCTGATTTGTTGGTATTTTTTGCAACTAATAAGGCAAATGGAAGTGCTGGGCTAAATGGTTCAGTCACGCGCAACATGCAGAAAGAAATCACTCAAGGTGTCGCGCACGGCGGCACCAATGCTGCGCTTGCTGGAATTCACATGCCAATTAAAGATCAGTTTGTTGATGGAGACAACGGAAGCGGCGATTCACTCGGCGCAATCGTGGGTGCTTCAACATGGGGTCTTGAAAAGAACACTGCTATTCCAGAAATTGATATTAAGGTCGATAGTGTTGCGATTACTGCGCTTACAAAGAAGCTAAAAGCTAAATGGACGCCAGAACTCCAACAAGATATCAACGCATATCATAACTTGGACGCAGAAGTCGAGCTAACTGGTATTCTATCTGAAACCATTGCTCTTGAAATTGATCAAGAGATTCTTGAAGAACTTATTAAGGGTGCTACTGGTGCAACTCTTTACTGGTCACGTAAACCAGGTAAGTTTGTTGATCGAGAAAGAGGTGGAAGTGTTAATGAATCCTTGTTCCCAGATTTTACTGGTACTGTTTCTGAATGGTATGAGACGCTCCTCGAAACTGTTAATGATGTTTCGGCAGCAATTCACCGTAAGACACTTCGGGGTGGTGCAAACTTCCTCGTAACAAGTCCAGAAGTTGCAAATCTTTTGGAATTCACTTCAGGTTTCCGAGCAGACACAACTGGTGACGAGGCTAGAGGTACAGCTGGCGCTGTAAAGGTCGGCTCAATCAGCAAGAAATGGGATGTTTATGTTGATCCATACTTCCCACGCAATGTTGTGCTCGTTGGACGTAAAGGAAGCAGCTTCTTAGAAAGCGGTTTTGTTTATGCTCCATATGTGCCACTACAAGTTACTCCAACCATTTTTGGACCGGAAGACTTCGTGCCTCGTAAGGGAGTTATGACCCGTTACGGCAAGAAGATGGTTCGACCTGACATGTATGGTTTGGTAATCGTCGAAGATCTAGTCTAATTTATTAGATAAATCTTATAAAATTTAGAATGCCCCGTCTTTCTTCTGAGAGGCGGGGTTTTCTTTTTCGTTTAAAGGTGCGCTTAACTATTTATCTTACAGGAGAACGATAACAATGGGACACTCAGCGCCACCTAATTTAACACCAGTACAAAAAACGAGCCCCTACATTTTACCTGCTACCGGAACAGCAGACGATGTGTCTTCCGCAGTACCTTATGGTATTTATACTGGATCTGTTGATTTTTGTTCCGGTGCCGCCACTCAAGTTGCTTTTACATATCGAATGTTGGGTGGAGATGTCTTAGACATAGAGCTAACCGCCGAAAATGTTTATTCTGCTTACGAAACCTCTGTTTTAGAATATTCATACATCATCAATAATCATCAAGCAAAAAATGTCTTATCTAGTCTTCTTGGGGCATCTACTGGTTCCTTTGATCAGCGTGGAGAATTAAAAACTAGTGGTTATTTATCCCAAAGCTTAAGTGGAACACACCTTGCATTAAAGTATCCCAAATTTAGATTTGAATATAGTAAAAGAGTTGCAGACGGCCTCGGTGCAGAAGCCGCAGTCGGCGACGATTCCAGAATATATTCAGGATCAATTACATTAAGAGATAGTGTTCAAGACTACGACTTACAGGACATAGCAAATGATGTTACAGGGGCAGTTTCTAATAAAAGAGTCGCAATCCGGAGAGTCTATTATAAATCACCAACTTCGATGTGGAGATTTTATGGTTATTATGGTGGCTTAAATGTAGTTGGTAATTTATATACATACGGTCAATATTCTGATGAGTCAACATTTGAAGTTGTTCCTGCATGGCAAAATAAGTTGCAATCAATGGCATTTGAAACAAATCTCTACACCAGGGCTTCTCATTATGCTTATGAGATAAGAGATAACAGAATTCGTCTTTATCCTCCCCCAAGCGAACCTGGAACTGGTTCCCCAAATAAAGTATGGTTCGAATTTACAATCCCACAAGATCCTTGGGAAGAAGATCCCACAAGGGAAGATGGTGTAGATGGTATTAATAATGTTAACACTCTGCCTTTTGCAAATATTCCTTATGAAAATATCAATAGTATGGGCAAACAGTGGATACGTAAATATGCTCTAGCGATTGCAAAAGAGATGCTTTCTCAAATACGGGGAAAATTTGCTTCAGTTCCAATCCCAGGTGATTCAGTAACTTTAAATGCATCTGAACTATCAGCCCAAGCAAAAAGTGAGCAAGAAACTTTAAAAACCGAATTGAAAGAATTATTAGATTCATTAACTTACTCTGCAATGGTTGATTCCGATGCTAAGTTATCGGAGGATGCAAATAGGCTACAGGTTAATATCCCTATAGGCGTATATATAGGGTAAGGAGGGGTAGAAAATGTCAGACGACAATAAATGGAATAGGCCGGACAGCCCCCCGCCACCGCTTTTTTTTAATAAAAAAGAAAGGGATTTAGTTAAACAAGTTAATGATGAATTACTTGAAAGAGTAATAGGTCAGACAATTCTTTATTATCCAATTAGCGTAGAGCATACCAATTTTCACTCTTTGTATGGTGAAGCAATTAACAAGAATTTTTTACCACCAATTAAAGTAAATGTGTTGGTTGAGTGGGGTGGAACAACGACCACCACCACACAATATGGAATTGATAGATTATATTCCTTAACCTGCCACTTTCATGAAAGAAGGTTAGAAGAAGACCAAAACTTGTTTGTTCGTGAGGGAGATTTTATCTTATATGGCGGAGATTTTTACGAAATTATAACGACCACAGAGCCAAAAGGTTTATTTGGCCAGGTAGAGAATCAATTAGAGATTTCTGCTAAATGCTCTAGAGCAAGACAGGGATTATTCGACGGTAATTAATGATGAAAGATAGAAGTAACGTAGAAGGAACAAAAAAGCAGATACTGCCATTTAAACCATCAACATTTGAAACGATAGATCAAGCTGTCTTTTCATTTATAGAAGAAAAAATGAAAGTATTTTGTACCACAAATAAAGGTTTTAAAAAAGTGCCTGTCGTTTGGGTTGCAGCAGAACGCGCTTTTCAGGTTAAAAACCATAAAGATTTAAGAGATAGTGATGGTGCTCTTATCTTTCCTATAATGACAGTCCAGAGAGATAGCTTTAGTAAAAATTTGGCTAAAAAAGGCATGTTTTTTGGTAATATACCACCGGAGGGCGATAACAAAGGTGGTTCAATTACAATCGCTAGAAGAATTAAACAAGATAAGACTGCAAACTTTTTAAATGCAGATACTTATCGAAAAGCCCCAGGAAATGTTGGAAATGCTGGCAAATATGGCCAACAAATTAATTTTCCGAGCAAAAAGAAAAATAAAAAAATTGTTTATGAAACAATAACAATCCCAATGCCTGTTTATATTGATGTCACCTACTCAATAAACATAAGGACAGAATATCAACAGCAAATGAATGAAGTTTTACAACCTTTTATTGTTAATACTGGTGGTATTAACTACAAAGTCATGATTGGACATGATGGACACCGGTACGAGACTTTTATGGATCAAAATTTTTCGGCAACTAACAACCTTACAGAACTTGGAGACGAAACAAGGATTTATGAGACTAAGATAACGTTAAACGTTCTAGGATATCTCGTCGGTAGTGATAAAAACCAAGAACAACCCACCGTTGTTGTTAGAGAAAACGCAGTTGAAGTTAAGATCCCAAGAGAGCGAGTGATTTTAGGTGATGTACCAGATTGGAAAAATGGAAAATACCGTTCCTAAATGTTTCGTTTGTCTTTTAGACAGATAACATACTATTTATTAGAGAATTTAAGTATTATATACTATAAGTAAGGAGAACTTCGCAAATGGCTAAAACTGGCGTCAGTAAATTTAGATTTGTATCCCCAGGGGTACAGATAGCAGAAATTGATAATTCACAATTACCTCAAGAACCACAGCCCGTGGGACCAGTAATTATCGGTAGATCTAATAGGGGTCCAGGACTACAACCTGTGACTGTTGATTCATATTCAGATTTTGTATCTATTTTCGGCGAACCATCGCCAGGAAATACATCTGGTGATATTTGGCGTGACGGTGGCCATACTTTAACCCCTACTTACGGTATTTATGCAGCCCAGGCATGGCTTAAGAACAATAATCCTGTTACATTCGTTAGGCTTCTTGGGAGAGCATCTGATTCTGCAACGTCAGCTGGTAAAGCTGGCTGGAAAGCAGGGTCGAGCCACGATGCCTCGACTGAATATGCCAATGGCGGTGCATATGGCCTGTTTTTAGTTAATTCATCAAGTGATGGATACACAGTCGGCGCAGGCTCAACCCCAACTGGTACTTTGGCAGCTATCTTCTATTGCCAAAGCGGTCGCGTTGATTTGACTGGTACTGTTTTGGGTTCTTCATCATTTTCTGGGTTTAATTCTACAACGGCATCATCCGGACACCTGATTCATAGTGATGGAACAAATGTTGGTTTTTCTGCCATCGTTAGAGGTTCCAGCGGCGCAGCTTCAGCTTCCGGTTCTGTTAAATTTAATTTTAATGAAAACTCAAAAAATTATATTAGAAAAGTCTTTAATACCGATCCAACACTATTAGATCATAATACACGTCAATATAATGCAAACCAGAGGGAAACATATTTCCTTGGTGAAACTTTTGATCGTGAGGTCGATGAGTATATTACAAATACCGGTGCCGATAGTTCTCGCGTCATTGGTTTTACAATGCCACTTGCAAATTCTACCATTGATACAAATATTAATCAAGACTCACTAATAAGAGCTTCCTCGGGGTGGGTAATATCGCAAGATCTTGGAACTTCTACCTCATATGGACCATTAAACGATAATATTAAAAAATTGTTTAGATTCCGAGCGATTAATGGTGGCGAATGGGAACAAAAAAATCTTAAAATCTCAATTAGAGATATCAAAGCTTCACCGAATGAGTTTGAACCTTATGGTTCATTTACGGTTCAAGTTCGTTTAACAAAAGATAATGATAACTCCCCTGATGTAGTTGAGAGTTTCTCAAATTGTACTTTGAATCCTGATGATCCAAATTATATTGCTGCAAAGATTGGCGATACATATTTTAAATGGGACGACTCTCTCCGCCGATACCGAGGTTACGGAGACTATCCAAATCGTTCAAAGTTTGTTTATGCAGAGATGAATACAGATTTACCGGCTGTTGCACAAAATAATTTAGTGCCCTTCGGTTATCGCGGACCATTACGATTAAGAGGTTTCGGAGTTTCATCTTCCGCAGCAAGTTATGTTACAATTGCTCATGCTGACAATTCTGGAATTAAAAATGGTACGGGTGGTACATACAGCAATGTTGTTATGGAAGCAAGCGCAGGAAGAATTGGTGGAGTCACCGCAGGCGACAGCGTGTCAATGGCCGAATCTGGTTGGATTGGCTGGTTTAGCGGAACGTTTAGTGCTGGTGGAAAGGTCCAGACGGGTGGAAAAATAATCCATCCATTCACTGCAAGTTATCGATATCCACAAACACGTACAAGAATTAATACACTCGGAGCCACCAATCCACAAGATTCATTTTTTGGTTTGGATACTACGCGCTCTGGTAGTTCAACAAGGCTCGAAGATTCTTATATTGATGTTGTTCGTGGTATGCCTGATGATTTACGTGAATCAAGCGCGGGTGCAGGTCCATATGTTGATCCTGATGATATCACCACGGGCGCAAGTGCAGAATATCAATATGTATTCACTCTTGATGATGTAACAAGGCATTCAACAATTACAAGCGGTGAAACCGCAGTGACTTCTTCTTCGGAAGCTTATTGGGTTTCTGGCTCTCGCCGGGCCGAAGCAGCACTATCAGCTACTGGTTCAAATACTTTTGCAAGTACCTTAGAGGCTGGTTTCGATAGATTTACAATTCCTCTTTTCGGTGGCTTTGATGGTGTGGATATTCGAGAAAGAAATCCATTTAATAACAGTACATACGGCACAAGCGGTAAAACTGCTCCCACAAGCTATGCATTTAACTCAGTAAAGATGGCAATTGATACATGTGCAGACCCGGAAATCGTAGAAGCAAATATGTTCTCTGCTCCAGGTGTTGTCACTACTACTCTAACAGACCATATTATTAACGTCTGTCAAAATCGTGGGGACGCATTGGGTGTTATTGACATCGAAGGCAACTACATCCCGCGTGAAGATAGAAGCACTTATGTTTCAGATGATTCTGATTCTACTGTTGCTGGTTCTGTCGGCGGCTCTGATGGTGCAGTAGAGAAGTTAAATAATCGAGTTATTAATAATAGTTATGGCGTAACTTATTTCCCTTGGGTTCGTTTGAGGGATGAAGCTTCGGCGGTGTCTTTCTGGAGCCCCCCATCTGTTGCAGCGATTGGAACTTATTCTAAAGCCCAAAAAGACGAAGAATTATGGTTTGCGCCTGCTGGATTTTCACGAGGTGGTTTATCAGATGGAAGCGCCGGTCTTCCAGTGATTGGTACAAAACAACGTCTAACCTCGAAAGAGCGAGACGAACTTTATGAAGCAAATATTAACCCAATTGCCACATTCCCTGCTGAAGGGATTGTAATTTTTGGTCAAAAAACTTTGCAAAAAACACGTTCGGCACTTGACCGAGTAAATGTGCGTCGGTTAATGATTCACGTTAAGAAAGAAATTTCCACAATGGCATCAACATTGTTATTTGATCAGAATGTACAAACAACTTGGGACAGATTTACTGGTCAAGTTGTGCCTTTCTTAGATAGCATTAAGACGAGGTTAGGTTTGGATGATTATCGAGTTCTTCTTGATAAAACAACCACAACACCAGATCTGATTGATAGGAATATCATGTATGCTAAAATCTACTTGAAACCGGCTCGTTCAATTGAATTCATCGCAATTGACTTTGTAATTACAAATAGTGGCGCTGGTTTTGATGATTAATTTGAATGATGAAACTACTTATTTTAGGAGAGGATGATACATGAGTTTTTGGAGTGATAAAAATTTAGAACCAAAAAGATCTTTTAGGTTTATTTTAAGCATTAATGGTGGAGTGACTCCAGGGATTAAAAAATATCTTGTTAAGAGTGTTAAAAAACCAAGCTTTTCGTTAGGTGAAGCGAGTCACCAGTATTTAAATCATACTTTTAATTTTCCTGGTCGATTGACTTGGGATCCCGTTGAGTTTAGTATTGTCGATGTTGTAGATACTGATAGTAATGGCAGCAAAGAACTCATGGAAATCATTGAGGCATCAGGATATGCCCTCCCAACTTCTGAAAATGTTGTAAATACAATTTCAAAAAAGGCTTCTGTTGAAGCTCTAGGAAAAGTTATTATTAGAACCATTGATGCAGAAGGTGATGCAGTCGAAGAATGGAGTTTGCACAATGCATTTTTAACCAAGGTTGATCTTGGACAGTTGGATTATGAAACTGATGGTATGTTAAATATATCAGTTACTTTAAAATATGACTATGCATCCTTAAATTTAATGGACGGCACAAAAATTCCACGAGGCGCTTCTGGAGCAAATTAATTTAAAAAAAGAGAAAAGAGGTATATATGCCAAGAAATAATGAATCTCGTTTAGGGGTTCAAGATGCTGGTGAAAATACGCCTATTCAAAGTACAAATTCACTATTAGATTTTGTGCTTCCAACGGAGTTTGTTGAACTCCCAACAAAAGGCAAATTTTATCCATCGTCACATCCTTTACATAATAAAGAGACTATAGAAATTAAATACATGACGGCGAAAGAAACTGATATTCTTTCGTCACGTGAATTGTTAAAAAAAGGGCTTGCAATTGACAAATTGCTAACAAGCCTTATCCTAGATAAGGATATCAAAGTTCAACAATTGTTTATTGGCGATAAGAATGCACTTCTTATTGCAGCAAGGGTTAATGGATTTGGAAACGTATATGAAGCACAAGTTTCATGCCCAAATTGTAGTTCTGTAAATGAGCAAGAGTTTGACTTAGATGATGTTAAAGTAAAAGAAGTTCCAGAAGATATTAAATTTTCAGAAAATGGAACATTTTACATTACACTGCCTAAAACCCAAATTGAGGCCGAATGTCGGTTGCTAACCGGCGAAGACGAAAAAAGATTGTCTCAAAAAGCAGATAAAAAAAGAAAATTAAAGTTACCAGATTCATTATTAACTGATCAATTAAAGATGATCGTTGTATCGCTTAATGATGTGTCAGACAAGGAGACGGTTGATGAGTTTGTTGATATTATGCCCGCCTCTGATTCTACCTTTTTAAGAAAAGAATATGAAAAGGCAAGACCAGATGTGGATATGAGTTACGGATATGAGTGCAATAATTGCAACGCCAGTAACATAATATCCATTCCTTTTTCCGCAAACTTTTTTTGGCCTGAGTGACGCATATATAGAATATGTATATGAGCAACTTTTTTATTTAAAACAGTATGGTGGGTGGAGCTTTATAGAGGCTTATAATCTTCCAATGCAACTCAGAAAATGGTGGGTCGAGAGACTTGTAAAAGAGTTTAGGAAAGATAAAGAAGCTGTAGAGCAGTCCGCAAATAGCAATAAAAATACTTATATGAAATAGCGAAACCTCTTTGCTTGTGGTTTTTTTATTTCATATTGCTTACTATTTAGGGTATGGCAGATCCTAAATCAGCACTGGAAAAAGCTAATCTATTAGCCAAAGCTATGGATAAGCTCAAGTCGGCTACCGAAGCGGTTGTCGCGCCCTTCGGAGAAGCCGCAGCTGCCGGTGAAAAATTTGCAAAAAGCCTCGGAGCAACATCAGGTTTTAAAGGTTTTGCCGAGTCCGCCTTACAGGTTGATAATTTAAGGGCCAACCTTGAGAAAGCAACAGGTGCTAGTGATGCCTATCTTGAAAGTACATTAGATCTACAAGATCGCATGAGCGAGCTGGGCATATCTTTATCAGAATCAGAAGCAGCAGTAAAAGGTCTATTTAACGGCTTCTCAGAATTTACACTTCTAGCCCCGGATGCACAAAAGAAAATTGAAGATCAAGTTGCAAGCTTTACAAGATTGGGAATTTCTGTGCGGCAATCAACAAAATCTTTTGACACTCTAATCAAAGGCATGGGTATGACTGCCGATGAAGCTACAAACGTAAATAGAGACATGGCAAAACTAGCAAAATCAATTGGTGTCGCTCCGGCAAAAATGTCATCAGATTTTACAAGTAGTGCAAAAGTTTTAGCAAGATATGGTAAAGAAGGCATTAGCGTGTTTAAAGAGTTAGCTGTTCAATCAAAGGCAACTGGATTGTCAATGAATACATTAATAGATGTTGCTGGCAAGTTTGACACATTTCAAGGCGCAGCCGATGCTGCTGGAAATCTTAATGCAATCCTTGGAGGAAACTTATTAAATAGTGTTGATATGTTAACAGCCTCTGAAAGCGAAAGAATTAATATGATTCGACAAGCAATGAATGCAACGGGACAAAGTTTCGAAATGATGGGAAGATTTGAAAAGAAAGCTATTGCAGGTGCAGTCGGAATCACTGACATGACGGATGCGATGAGGCTATTTGGAACAGAACAATCATCATTAGAAGATTTAGAAAAAAAAGCAGACCCAGCAATTGTTGCACAGCAAAATCTTACAAAAGCAATGGAAAAAGGCACGAAACTTTCTGAAAAATTCATGGCGGCTTTTGAAAGATTATCACGAGGAATTGGTCGCACACTTCAACCAATTATTAGAGAATTTGCAACTTTTATTACAGGGAAAAAAGGTCTTGGCGCAGCCAGAGGTATTTTTGATGGAATTGCAAAAGGTATCAAAGCAATAGGAAAGTTTTTTAAATCATTATCCCCAGAATTTAAAAAGACTCTTTCCCATATTGGGCAAATGGTAATTAAAGGTATTGCGCTCAGTGCAGCAATTAAGGGAGTGCAAGAAGTTGCTAGCCCTCTTATGTCACTTTTATCGAACCCCTGGGTCACAATTATTGCCGGTGCAGTTGGGTTTTTAACACATTTAGACAGGATTGAAGCAGGGTTAAAAAAAGTAGGAGAGAAATTTAAACCTATTGATGGTTATATAACAAACTTCTTTGCCAAGAATAAACAAAAAATGCCATGGCTGGTACATTTCGAAGAATTTTATGGATGGATGAAAGATGGGCTTCCCCAAGCTGTTAAGGATTTCGCAAAATTATTGCAAGAAAAACTTGGCCCAATTTGGGAACAGTTCAGTACAGGTACAGGAATATTTGAGGGTGGCATGGTTGAGACTATGAAACGCTGGTGGGGTGGAGTCAAGAACTTTTTCAGCGAATTAATGGGTGGATTTCATATGCTTCGTGCAGAATATTATGAGTTCAGACAGCTCAATGCGCTGGGGGCCGAAGATACTGAATTCAAAAGAAAAGAAGTTATGGCTCGATTACGTGGTTCAGGTAATGCTGTCAGTGACGAACAAATGTCCGCATATATGTCGGCGCTTTCGAATTCTAATCGTACCGCAAAGCGCAGGGATCTTGGAGGAGATCTTGCAGTGGCTGTGGCGCAGGCTATTGAGAAATCTACCGGTAAAAGTCTGGAGGCCCAACTCGGTATGGACTTTGATGATGTTGCTGGTATGGATATCGGCGCGGGTCGTGCAAATGGCGGAGCTTTACCCCAAGGAAAGCCGGTTCGTGTCGGAGAACTTGGTATGGAAGAAGTAATAAATTACGGCGGGGCGCTTTATGTCAATGCAAACTCACAAACTGGTGGATCCGCTGGCCAACCTATAGTGCTTAATCTTAGCATCGATGGAAAAGAGTTTGCAGCTGCAACATATGAACATTACGACAAAGAACAGGAGGATAGAAAGGGTTTTAGCAATTTAGTTTTGCGATAACTTAAAAAAAATAATTATGGCCATTTTTGATAAAACAAGAGACACAATGGGAACTTTCAGGAAATTTATGGGTGGTGGTAATTTTGCCGATCCAACAGATTTTCTAGCCAATAAACATGGGCAAGTTATTACATTTACGCACCTCCCTACCCAAGTCGATGTTCAGTTTAAAGCGTATATAAAACAGTTTCAAGATACGTTCTCCTCAAAATGGACACCTACCACTGGTTATGGTCGTATGGACGATATTCAAACATTCCAACAAACAACAAGAAAAATTAATATTGGATTTGATGTTGTAGCATCTTCACTTGAAGAAGCAAAAGCAAACATGACAAGAATTTCAACGTTTGCAAACATGTTATATCCTGTTTTTGATGGTGATGTTGAATCAGGTGGTCAGACAATTAAATCAGCCCCCCTTGTTCGAATGAAATTTATGAATTGGTCCCAAGAAGTTGGGGGAAAAAGGGGATTGCTTGGAACCTTAAATGGGTTTACTTTTTCACCGAATATGGAACGAGGAGTTTTCCATGACAAGACTGATATATATGCCCAAACTTTTCAAGTTTCAACAACTTTGACAGTTATCCATGAAGAACCTCTCGGGTGGTCAGTTTCTGAGCAAAATGAGGTTGTAGTCCCCAAGAAAGAAGGCGGTTCATACAACGCAAAAGATATTAAAACGAAAAAGACAACAACATATTCTTTGCAGACTCAAAATTTTCCATATGGGTCGCCGGTAACGCAGAGGGTAGGGGTACAAATTGAGGAATCAAAAACATCGCAACAAGCAGCTGCTCAATTGAATAAAATGACCCAACCTTCCCAAGCCACTAAGATCGCCGAAGCGAAAAGTACCGGTAAATTGAGGGATGTAAATAATCCTCCATCTATATTTAAATAAGGAGATATATTATGACATCAAGATACGATACAGTTTCAATTGGAATTAACCAATCGTCAAAGTACGAAAAAATATTTAAAAATAGAAATGTCAAATTCGTAAGGCAGTATTTTACCCCTATTTTAGAACACCTGACTACTCAAGAGATATCTACTTTAAGCACCACTTCTCATATTTGGAAACTAGGTGATAGATATTATAAATTAGCTCATCAATATTATGGAGATTCTACCCTATGGTGGGTTATTGCATGGTTCAACCAAGCACCCACAGAATCACATTTAAATATTGGAGATATAATTGTAATCCCATCTCCACTTGAAAAAGTTTTAGCGTTATTGGATTTATAATAAATGGCAAAGAAAGGTTCAAAATTCAATGCTCAAGAATTTTTGATTGACTTTATCGACTTATTTGAAAATAAAGTTCCTGTCAAAGATACTAAGGGTAAAGACACCTTGGCTTCAACAGCATATGAACATATAATGGTTGTTGATGGTGATCCAAGCACTGCGATGAACCATCTTATTGGCAAAAAACAAACAAGTTTTTTTGACACAATCGGACCCGCCTCGCTATCTTTGCTTGTTCCAAAAATTGCGATATATAAAAATGTTTTGCATGACAACAAAAACAAAAGGGTTATTTACCCGATAAACAAAACTACAACAGAAGAATCAATTTTAGAAAGTTTGGAGCAAAGAGGCACAGATGTTTCTTTAAAAGAAATCTCATGGAGAGACACAGGAACAGATACTTCGTATGCAGGTGTAACTTTATCTGGAAAAATGAGATTCACCTTTCAAAGTTTTGAAAGTCTGTTTATGGAAAGAAAAACAGAACTACCAGGCGTATCTCTTAGCTTTGCAGAATTAACAAGTAATTCAAAAAATAGGTTGAGCACCGCAAATAAAGCTTCAATTGTCGATGCCAACGAACCGTTTCCTATTAGAATAGAAGTTGGTTGGAGTGTTCCTGATGATCCCAATAACGAACTTTTTACTCAATATGAATTAAGTGAGCTTAGAAAAATGGTGAATGTTCTAAATGTTGCAACAAATAAATCTGAGATATCAATTGATCCGAGTGGAAAAATTGATGTTGATATCATATTTACTGGGCGATTCGAGACAACTATGTACTCAAAGAAATATGATTTATTTTGGACAAACCCATCGGATAACGACACTGCAATAAGAAAACAAACAAAAGCGTTGATGCAACAACAATTATCAAGTCAAAGAAGGCGAGAAGCTATTGCTGAGAGTAAGGACGAGGAATTAAAAGATACTGTAACATCAGATACTATCCAAGACTCAATTTTTAATTTACAAACTGAATCGTTAAAGGAGTCTTGGTCTAAAATGTTAAATATTATTAACAGCACTGTGATCGGTAAGGCTGATTCAGGCGGAGGGAGACTTTTTTCTTTTGCGCTATCAAACGAAGCGGTAGAAAAATATAAAGGAATAAAAGAGGCTTCAAAAACATTTCGAAGGTTACAAACAGAGTATAACAAAGGCGGCCAGTCAAAGCTAGATGTACAAGAATCTACATTAAAAGATTTTCAAAAAGAAAGAACATTAAATATGAATGATATAGTAAAAAGTGTTCAACGAATCGTGAATCCCAAAGTTAAAGCAATAGAAAGTGTAGGTTCAAGAATTCAACGCGGCTCAAAAGACGAAGACATTGAAGAAAACTACAAAAAAAACATAAAAGTTCAAATGAACTACACAAGTGATACGACTTTTACAGCAAAAGACTCTGATAATAATCCAATAACAAGGGTAAATTTTTTCTTTTTGGGGGATCTTATCGATGCAGCATTAACTATTATTCATGAGCGTCCTAAGACAAGTGAAAATAAATGTGGTCCAAATATTTCTGGCAAAAATAATCCTAACGAAAAAGAAATGTATGAAGAAGCAAGGGTAATGTTAGGAACTATTGCTATTCAGGATAGAAAATCAGGTGAAATAATAGAAAGGTCGTTAGCTGATATTCCTATTTCTTTGGAGACATTTAAGGATTTTTGGTATGAAGAAGTTTATGCCAGAAGATTGCCATCTTATTCGTTAAGGCAGTTTCTCGCCCAGGTTTGTACAAAACTAGTCTCTAATTCTTTATCTAATTCAATATACGGTTCCTCAAATCTTATAAGTGCTAACACTGTTAAGCTTGTAACCCTACAGGTAAATGAAGATGGTATTTTAGATAAAATATGGACAGATAAAAAGTTACGCAAGCGAATATCAACACAACAGATTAAAGAAAGGGAAATGTCTGCCCCAAAAGATTCAGCTGGCGATACAAATAAAACTGGAAAAGGTTCTTCAAAGAAGGAATTTCTCTTTTTATACTCAAGAGGAACTCAGCCTTATAACAGTGAGGAAAAATCTACTTTAGCTTTTAATCGGGAGAACGCAATTCCACATTTATTTGCGGGAAATACAGTCGGACCAGTTAAAAAAATTAATTTTAAGAGAAAAAATGTTCCTGGTATCTTGGAAGCTTCAATAGACAGGAATAAAGAAGGTGCCAGATCTCAATTTTTAAATGCTGATCGATATGATGCAGGTATATCCATGTTTGGGAACCCATTTTACAAACCAGGAATGGCTATTTATATTGACCCTAGATCTCTTGGTTTGGGAAGGAGCGTTGCCGAATCAAGAAAAGGTGAAGAAAATAATTGGGCATTGTCTTTAGGTCTTGGAGGGTATTATAATGTAATTGGGGTTTCTAATGTGATAAGACCTGGCTTTTACGAAACAACCCTCGATGCCTTAAATCAAGTTGGATTGGGCGCTTTGGCCCCAATGAGAAAATCTGAAAAGAAAACAGGGAACACGAATCCTGCTGAACAATCAATTGAGCGCAAGCCAGGGAACCAAAGATAATGCCGAAACCAAAAGGAAATAATAAATTAAGTTCCTATGCAATCTTTACACAAAGAAAGTTTTATAAGGAAGAAGTATTTGGAGATAACCTACCAACCCCAATTGATCTGTGGTACGAAAAACCTTTCTATGGCAGGGTTGATACAAACAACATCCCGGTGTATCCAATAGAGTCAAAATTAAAGGCAATTGATTCTGCAACTGGAAATGTGTTTGTTTTAGATTTTGTTGCTGATGCTTTTAAAGATTTTAGAGAAAATTTTTTAATTCTGAATGAAAACGAAGGAGATTCAGCCGTATTTGAGTCACTGCGTCCGGTGTTAGGATGGAATAATCCTTTGGAAGAACGACAAGAATTTTTAAAACAAGTTTATAATGTGTTTGTTGGTGATTATTTACCCAATAAAAAAAGATCTGAAAATATTGTTTCATTTGGTACATTTTTAACACAATTTTTAAACTTTATGGAAGAAGCTAATAAAGAGATACCAGTAACATTAACAAATTATATTTTATCAGGTCTTCCTGATCAAAGAATGACCGGATTAATTATTTCAGTTGCTTTGGATGATCATTCTAATGATTTAACTAAATATGATGATTTTATACAAGATGATGCATTTCCTTGTTATGCAGCAACCGCAGAAAAATTTGGTTTTAAAGTAGATAAAAACGCTCCTTGGCGTCTCATTGCAGATCTGAAATCACCAGTTATGGAAGCCTATATGGGAGATAACAATTCGTTTAATAATGTTTTTGACGTTTATTATGAAAAATCCTATTATTCTGACATACAATTGATAAAGGAAATTTGCGAAAGATTTTATTATTCATATATATCAGACTTTCCAGCTTTCACAAAACATACATATTCTGAAAAAAACTTAAGAACCGAAACTGAAGTAATTGTAAGAGAAAGAATATCAAAAAGAATGATTGCTAGGGATTTTCCTGAAACTTTCTGGGTTTCTTATTATATTGATATTTTATTAAGAGAAACCGGCATAAAATTAACGGATGCACAATTAAACACCACCAAAGCTAGAGCTAGCAGATTAATGGAACGTGGAGGCCCTTTTAGGGCTCGCGAGTTTGTTTTTCAAACTTTTTTACAACACCCTTGACAGTATTTAAAAAATATGCTAAGATCTAAAACATGTTATTTCAAATAATAGATAACAAACAAGAATGTAAGAGCATATATTCTAATAAACAGATAGTATCTGAACCAGAATATAATAATCTTTCAAAGACATGGGAATATAACCCTGTTCTAAAAGATAAAGATATTCAATATGCTCATTTATACTCACAGGGAAAAAACCTTGATCAATGTTGCCCTGATATATTAAAGGATGAGTGGGAAAAAGTCAAACAAAAACATTTTGCATATATAAACTCTTTTGAGGTTGGAAAAGCTAAATATAATGATTATTGCTTTTATGATCTTGTGCCTGAGTCTTTTGTCATTGAGTATTTTGAAATGAAATCTAAGATAACAGAGCACGTTTTAAATTCTTATGAAAGACCAGAAAACTATGAGTTTTTAATGGAATTATGTGATTTGCTCAGTGTTATTAGTGAAAATAAATTAATTATTGATCTTAAAGAATTAGATGAACAAATTCACCAACTTCGCACCCGCAAATTTCGAGAAAAATTAGCTCGCACACGACCGCAGGTATTTTATAATGTATTTGGTACTGTCACAGGTCGCTTGACAACAAAAAAAGACTCCTTTCCGATTTTGACTTTAGATAAAAATTATAGAAAAATCGTAAAACCACATAATGATTGGTTTATTGAATTAGATTTCAATGCCGCTGAATTAAGGTGTCTTCTTTCGCTAAACGAACAATCACAGCCAAAAGAAGATATCCACAAATGGCATGGACATATTATTAATAAACTTTCAGATAAAAAAATGGATAGAGATGAAATTAAACGTAAAATTTTTGGGTGGTTATATGGCCCGCCGAATGTTTCTCTTGGTATTCCTCAAATCGAGAGATATTATGATAAAAAAAATGCACTGAAGAAATATTGGAACGGAGAAGAAGTGACAAATCCTTTCGGCAGGAAAATAAAAGCTGATGAATTTCATGCTTTAAATGCAATAATTCAGAGTACAACTTCCGACACATTTTTGAGGAGAGCAATTGCAGTAAATAAAATATTAAAAAATAGAAAATCCTTTACAATGGGGCTCATCCATGATAGTATAGTGATTGATTTTTCTCGTGAAGATCGGGATTTGATTGATATCTTGATAAAAGAATTTGGGAATACTGACCTGGGTCTTTTCAAGGTTAATGCAAGTCTGGGTACTCATTTTGGTAATATGAAAAGGTTTAGATAATGAGAGTTGTTAAAAGAAGTAGTTTATTAAAGGATGCTGAATTGCGTCATTCACCAATTATAATTCGGGTTGAGGAATTCACCCCTAAAGGAGCAAAAGAGTTTGCAGAAAAAATCGAACTTGCTCAAAACACAGGCCAACCAGTTATTCCTATTGTTATAGATTCTTATGGTGGTCAAGTTTATAGTTTGATGGCAATGATCGCTCAGATCAAAAATTCAAAAACCCCGATTGCCACTATCATTGAGGGAAAAGCAATGTCATGTGGTGCCATCTTATCAACTTTTGGAGAAAAGGGGATGAGGTATATGGACCCTAACGCCACTGTTATGATTCATGATGTATCTTCGATGACCAAGGGGAAAATTGAAGAAATCAAGGCTAGCTCCACCGAGTCTGATAGGTTGAATAAGCTTGTTTATCAAATGATGGCAAAAAATTGCGGACAGAAAAAGAATTATTTTCTTGATATTGTTCATCAGAAGGGCCATGCAGACTGGTATCTGGATGCTGAAGAATGTTTAGAACATGATATAGTACAACACCTTGAATATCCAGAATTAGAAATCTCTATTGATGTTAATTTTAAGTTCGGCCTTCCCGCTGGGAATAATAATGACAATTAAAAAATATGATAAGCTTGTAAGAGATAAAATTCCAGACATTATTACTCAAAATGGAAAAATTTGTAAATTTAGAATAGCCCATAGAGAAGAATATAGAAAAAAATTAATGGAAAAGCTTCAAGAAGAAACAAGCGAGTTTCTTGAAACGCCATGTGTAGAAGAATTGGCTGATATTAAGGAAGTCATTGACGCATTATTGGTGGAATATCGCTGGACAAGCCTGAAAGCTATGGTTCAATTTAAAAAAATAACTCGTGGTGGTTTTGATAAAAGGATCATTCTTCAAGAGGTTACAGAATAATGGATACCGTCATTGGTTTGGGGAACGCGGGGTGCAACATTGTTGATGTGTTCTCGAAATATCCCCAATATTTAACATATAAATTGGACGTTGGTTTGAAAAGGACCAAGACCACCTATCCATTAAAAGAGTTCCAAAAGATTGAAGATTACGAAGAAAAATTACCTTCCCTGAAGACCTTTTTTAAGGATGTCGAAGGTGAAATCCTGTTTGTGGTTGGAGGTGCAGGTAAAGTGTCTTGCACTTCATTAAAGATTTTAGAATATTTAAAAAAATCTAAAATTAATGTGCTTTATGTCAGGCCAGAATTATCTTTATTAAACCCTGAGCAAACTTCTCTTGAACGACTTGTTTTTAATGTTTTTCAAGAATATGCCAGATCAGGACTATTTGAAAGAATGTATATTGTCTCTAATAGTGAAGTAGAACAGGTCTTGGGTGGGTTATCGATAAAACAATATAATAATAAAATTAATGAAATGATTGTTTCAACAATACATATGATTAACATATACAATCACAATAAATCTTTAACTAATACATTTTGTAATTTACCTATTGGCACACGTATCACAACAATCGGTTTGAGAGATCCAGAAAAAAAAGAAGATAAAATGTTCTTTTCTCTTGACAACGTTTCTGATATAGTGTATTATTATGCATACAATAAAGAAAGTCTTGAAACGGATTCAAATTTGATGAGCGAAATAAAAAAAACAATTTCTTCTAAAAAGAAAGAGGATGTGAGAGTAACTTACGGAATATTTGAAACTGATTATGAACAGGATTACATTTATTGTTTAAATCATACATCTGTAATACAGAAATAAAGTAATTTGGGGGGTTGGGATATTTGCCAACCTCACCTTAAAAAGAGGGAAAAAAATATGGCATTAGATATGGCAAAAATGAAGGCTAAACTTCAAGATATTGAATCTGGAGGAAAGTCTAAATCAGATAACGTTTGGTGGAAGCCACAAGAAGGAGATCAAGAAATTCGCTTGGTTCCGACCGAAGACGGAGATCCGTTTAAGGTTTTCCATTTTCATTATAATTTGGGTGAAGGCGCTCGTGGCGGGGTGCTTTGCCCAAAGCGACAATTTGGAGACAATTGTCCAATTTGTGACTTTGCTTCAAAATTGTGGCAGGAAGGAACTGACGATAGTAAGAAGATGGCAAAATCTCTATTCGTGAGGCAACGATTTTTCACGCCTGTAATCGTTCGCGGTGAAGAAGAACGCGGCGTTCGTGTTTGGGGTTATGGAAAGACTATTTATGAAACTTTGCTTGGTTTGGTTTTGAATCCTGATTATGGTGATATTACCGATGTAGATGCAGGTGTTGATTTTACCTTAAATTATACCCTTCCAAAAATTAAGGGAGCATTCCCACAAACAAACTTGGTGCCAAAACGCAAATCTTCTGCACTCGCAAAGACTAAAGGTGCAATTAAGGAAGTCCTCGAAGGCGTTCCCGAAATTGATACTCTTTTTCAGCGAAAGACATCATCCGACGTTAAAGCTATTTTAGAATCATTTCTCAATCCGAGCAGTGGTCCAATGGTAGAAGACGCTGGTGTTAACAGCGTAGATGAAGCAATTCGCGAATTGTCTGCGTAGTAATTAAAAACCTAAATCAAGGTTTTTAGGAGCCCTGCGTCGTTGTTCTACGTCGTTGGGCTTTTTTTTATTTAAGGAGATTATATGGGTGATGGAAAATTATCTTCAAAAGATATATTAAAAATGATCAATAAAAAAGCAGGCAGAACAATTGCTTTTTCAGGAGATCAAGAAAATCCCGCAGATATTAAAGATTGGATTTCAACTGGTTCGCGTTGGCTTGATTCAATTATATGTCGCGGACAACTAGCAGGTATTCCTGTTGGACGTGTATCAGAAATTGCTGGCCTTGAAAGTTCTGGCAAGTCTTACATGGCAGGACAAATAGCACATCAAGCACAAGCAAAAGGAATCAAGGTTTTGTATTTTGATGCTGAAGCTACGATGACCAGTGAATTCTTAGATAAACTTGGTTGTGATATGGATGGCGACAACCAAATTATTATTCTCCAACCAGAAGATATAGAGATGGTATTGGAAACAGTAGAACTTTGTATGTCCAATGATCCAGACAACCGTTATTTATTTATTATAGATTCATTGGCCATGACTCCATGCCGCGCAGATCTTGAGAAAGATTTTAACCCTCAATCTTCGATGGCTCAAAAACCTCGCGTACTTTCATTAGGGATGCAAAAATTAATGACTTCCTTATCAAGAACCCAATCAACATTATTAGTTCTTAATCAATTAAAAACAAATATTAATGTTAGTAATCCAATGATGATGCTTTCTCAACCTTGGTTCACGCCTGGTGGCAAAGCAATCATTTATGCTTATTCATTAAGGATATGGTTAACGGGACTTAAAGGTAAGAAAACATTTATCGAAGATGAAAATGGCTATAGAATAGGTTCAGAAGTCAAAGCCAAGCTAGAGAAATCAAAGTTCGGAACCCAAGGACGAATCTGTAATTTTAAAATCTTATGGGCTGGCGACAATGTAGGTATCATGAATGATGAATCTTTATTAACTGCCATTAAGTCATCTAATCGCTTGACAAATAGTGGTGCATGGTTTAAACTAGACGGGTATGAAACAAAATTCCAAACTGCAACATTCCCAAAACTTATGAAAACAGATGAGAAGTTTTCTAAACTTGTCTATGATATTATAGATGAAGAAGTTATTCGTAAGTTT
>TARA_R110002074_G_scaffold160473_1_pt1 | contig 34466 bp, 27 predicted proteins | sample TARA_R110002074 | Tara Oceans TARA_R110002074 (sample SAMEA4397215) | marine metagenome | biome: Polar Biome; feature: [MIX] marine epipelagic wind mixed layer (ENVO:01000061); material: water (ENVO:00002006), including particulate matter (ENVO:01000060) such as... | depth 10-100 m | reverse complement strand
CTTGCTGGGGAGTATGGCGTGCGCCCCAACTCTAGCCGGATTGGGGGATAAAATCTTACTGTACCTTTACAGAGCAAATACAATACAATCAAACACCTATGAGCAAAGACCTAGAGAGCGCCCTGAGCGAAGCCGGATTTACCCTAACGGATAACCCTTCGACCCTAACACAAGAAGCCAATGTCGCGGAAGAAACCATTGCGCCTACTGCTGTGGAGGTGCCTGATGCGCCAACTCAACCTATTACTGACGTTCCTGTACAAGAAGTGCAGGAGCCTCTACCGGCTAATATTCCCGAACCCGTTCAGGAATTAAAGCCCCAAGAAACTGAATCGTCCGAAGATATAGACGTTGATGCAGAAGTTCTCAAGTTCCTAAGCGAGAAGCTAGGGTCTGAGTTTGGAAGTTTTGACAGTATATCGGAAGCGATTTCTAGTAAACCTGCCGAAATCGACGAGCGGGTAGCTGCCATTAACGAGTTCGTAAAGAGCACGGGACGCAGTCCAGAAGACTGGTATAAGTACCAACAGTTGAATCCGTCTGAAATGGACGACCTCACTGCGGTAAGAAACCAGATGATTATTGAGCACGAAAACCTGTCTTTGGATGAGGTTAACATGCTCGTAACCAACAAATATAAGCTGGACGCTGAACGGTTTGACGCTGACGATGTTTCAATGGCTACGCTGCGCCTCAAGATGGATGCAGAATCTGCACGTAAGTCAATCTCTACGCTTAGAGACGGGTACAAACTACCCGTCAATGACAAGGGACAGACTGAAACGCAATCCCCTATAACCGAAGACTGGGTGAAGAACATGACTAAGGAGGTCAAAGACTTCGACGGCTTGATTTTTGATTTACCCTCTGGTGAGAAATTCACCTATGGTATCAATGATAGCTATCGCAAGGCCCTCGTTAGTAAGAACTCTCGCCTAGAGGAGTATTTCGACGATTACGTTGAGTCTGGTGGTGACTGGAATTTTGAAAAACTTAATGCCGATAGAGCTGTCATAGACAACATCGACGCCATTGTTAAATCCGTGTATCAGCAGGGACATAGCGACGGGCAGAGAAAGGTTGTCGAAAACGCAGCGAACGTTAGCACAGAGACATATCGAAGGGACGGTACCAGCACACCCAACATGATAGACGAGCAGCTTCTGAAAGCTTTTGGAGGGGGGAATACGTTAACTTTTAAACCCTGACAGGAAAAAAACAAACCCCCTGTCATAAAATTATTCAGAAATGGCTATTAATCAACAAGGTTCCGTTGGCGCGAAGACTACGCCCAAGGGAATTACAAACAACCTATTTAATCAGGCAGACCCGTCGAAATATTCGTCGCTCGCTGATTTCATCAAAGAGGTGAACGCACCAGACGTTCGCGCTCAACTCGTTAAGTCGTTCGGCGACCAAGGCATCTCAGGTTTCCTCGAGATGACTGGTGCGGTTACTTCAGCCGGAACAGCTGACGAGGTTACATATTGGGAAGAGGCTCGCCTCCACCAAGCTCAGACAGTAGTTACGACAGCCACCACAACAGCGGCTAAGACAGTAACCTTTGCTGCTGGCCTAGCGGACGCCGCGGGTACAGATGATGTATCTGCATTGATTCTTCGTGTCGGTGACATTGTTCTGTTGCCCGGTGGCGAGAGATGCTATGTATCTGCCACGACGCCCGCTGACGGAGCGTTTACTCTCAAGACAGTTCTTGATGCTAACTTTGCTGCGTTTGCTACTGGTACGTGGGAATTTCCTGTTATTGGAAATATGTACAAGCAAGGCGACGAGCAACCGGGGAGATTCCTAGAATCTAACGTGGTGCGGAGACAGAACCCTTATGCTATCGTAAAAGAAAGCTACGAGGTAAGTGGCTCTCAAGCAACGAACATCGGATATATCGACGTTGGAAACGGAGACTACCGCTGGTACCTTAAGGGTGAGATGGACACGCGTCAACGCTTCCTCGACAAGAGAGAGATGATGATGTTGCTCGGTCAGAAGGCTACTAGTACTGCTGTCAAGACCACTGCGGGAATTGCAGGCACGGAAGGTTACTTCTCTGCTCTCGAGGACCGTGGGCTGGTAAACAGCGGGGGAATCAACACCGTTGCAGAGCTCGATTTATTGCTTAAGGAAATGGACAAGAACGGGTGCCCTTCGGAGTATGCCGTATATAGCAACACTGCTCAGTTCCTTAAGTTTGACGACATGATTTCCGGAAGCGGAGCTCAGGTTGGCCTCGCTGCTTCCTATGGAGCGTTTAACAACAATAAGGACATGGCCGTCAATCTCGGCTTCCAGTCATTTGGCCGTGGAGGGTATACTTTCCACAAGCACAACTGGAAGTTGTTGAATGACCCCACGTTGCTTGGTCAAGCTGGCCTCGCTACCAATGTGGTTTCAGGCGCTATGATTCCTATCGCTAACGTAACTGACGCGAAGACTGGTAATAAAGCTCCTGCATTGGAGATGAACTACAAGTCTGCTAACGGTTACAGCCGCGAGCTGGAGCACTGGGTGACTGGTGGTGGTGTACTTGGATTTAAAACCAACACCAAGGATTCAGCGTCGTTTAACTACCGCTCTGAGTCTTGTCTCGTTACGCGTGCCGCCAACCAGCACGTTCTAATTAAGGCTGCATAATCCTTAACGGTAATGCTAGGAGGGGAGGGGCAATCCTCCCCTCTTTCATTACTCTCTTTATTAATTTATTTCACACCCACTATTATGGAAAAGAAAAATTCCACAGGCACGGCACAGCCTAAAACAATGCCCACTCAAGCCAAGGCAAAGAAGTCCTTGGTCAAAAGAAATCTTCCCGACCAAAACAAACAACCATCCATCTATGAGACTGGCTCTGGTGGTGGTGTTTGGTTGCGGATTCCCAACGCCAACCTCAGCATCTATGATGAAGACACAGGCACGGTAAGGGGGATTAGGTATTGTCCGCAAGAACCTACCATATTCACTGACGAGCAGTCTGACGCTGCGCGAGTAGAGCACGTTATCATTGAGAACAAAGTGTTAGCGGTCCCTTACACAAAGCCCAACTTGGTCGCGTTCATGGACGCGCACCCTGCAAATCGAGCCAACGGAGGAAATCTCTTTTTCCAAGCAGACAAGGGGGAGGACATTCAAGAGGAACTTGAAAATGTTTTTGCAGAAACAGACGCAATCCAATTGATTAAATCCAGACCGCTAGAAGAGCTACTTCCGGTAGCCATGGCCCTAAACATCAATACCAACCTAGAGGACTTGTCCATTAAGAGGGCTTTAGTTGTTCAGGCCCGCGCCAACCCCGTCCATTTCTTGTCTTTAATAGACAGTCCCATGGTGGTTGCTAGAAGCGTGGTTATGCAGGCTTTTGATTTTCAAATAATTGAGGAGAGGCACGGCGCCGTGGTGTGGTTTGACACAGGTAAAACAATCGTTTCCATCCCGGCTGGAGTTTCAAAAGCAGACGTGGTAACGCGCTTTGTAATGACGGATAAAGGCTCGGCTGTACTGGAGGAGCTAGAGAAACAACTCGACGCAATCGCGTAGTAGTCGGCTTTTATACACAGAAAGAAGGGGGCTTACTGCCCCTTTCCTTTTTCTGTATATTTGCATGAGAATCCCCAACCATGGCAAGCGTTCGAGAGGTTTACAATGCACTGAAGGACATCGCGAATAAAGACCAGCGCGGCTTTGTCACGCCTATAGAGTTCAACTCTTTCGCGCCCATCGCCCAAACAAATGTCTTTAACCGCTTATTCAAACAGCTCTCAGTTGCTGAGGCGCTGAGGAAACGAGGTATTGACCCCGGAAGGGACAAGTCTATTACCAAGCAGATTAAAGAGGACTTGGCTTTACTGTCTAAGACCACTACCCAAAGCAGGGCTAGCTCTCAGGTGGGCTTCGCCAAGCCCGACGACTTGGCTAAGATTGTCTCAATCAGAACGTACGGAGATATCATGCTTGATACAAGCACCTCTACCCCCGTCCCTGTGGAGTATGACGAAGAAAAGTTTGAGTATGTCATGTCTAGCGACCTGAGTAGGCCTACCGAGTCTTCTCCCGTGGCCTTTTTGTCTGATGAGATTATGGTGTACCCCACCAGCATCTTAAAGATTATCATTAGGTACTACAAGCAACCTGAGGGGTTAACACCTGCCGGCGTGCGCACAGCATCACTCCCAAAGTTTGGATTCACCGTCACCAACAACAAGGAAGTTTATGCTTCCTCGACGAGCGTAGACTTCGAGCTGCCGGAGCACTATGTTCCGGAGCTAGTTGAAGAAATGGCACGTCTCATTGGAATTAATTTGCGAGATGTAAATATTACCAATTACGCAGAAACTCAGTCTCAAAAACGATAACAGATGGCAAGGAATCTAATCACAGTAGACCAAGTGGTCAATGACTTTGTCCTAACCCTTGACTCTGATGACTACGTAAACAACGCTTCTGATACTATTATTAGAAATTTTGCTCTGCGGGGGATTAGAGAGATGGGGTTTGACCTGTTGAAGAGGGTTAGGTCTTTGAAGCTGTCCAAGAACTCAAACGACACGGTAACCCTCCCTGACGACTTCGTGTCTCTAATCAAGGTAGGCACGGTGGGTAGCGATGGCTTGGTTTATGTTTTAGGGGAAAACAAGAACATCAACTACTCTCAGAAATATTCCACAGACGTGGGTGGTAATGTGATAGATTCCGATGGCGACGGCCTCGCCGACAGGGTGGACGACAAGACGGGCTCAACAGCGTCCGCAAGCACAGACACCGTTGTGTTTAGCAACTACGTCCACCAACACAATGTTGGAGCGATATATGGCCTTGGCGGTGGTCACTACAATGGGCAGTACAGATTAAACAGTGACCAGAACAGGATTGAACTGTCCGGAAATTCCAGCGTGTCCGAGGTAGTCATTGAGTATATCGCAGATGAAGCTCGCTCTATATCTCCCACAATACACGTTGAAGCAGAGGAGGCCCTAAGGTCCTTCGTGTATTACCGTCTTGTCGAGAGGAAGAGTAGTGTCCCTGCCAACGAAAAGGCCCGCGCCCGACAAGAATATTATAACGAGAGACGCAAGGCCAATGCTCGTCTCAAAGCCTTCAGCAAAGAGGAGGCCCTGAAGACAATTCGGAAAAACACAAAACAAGCTCCTAAATACTAATGGCTATTGAAAAGCTCGTACCTCAGTATCTCAATCAAGATGATGACGAGAGACTTGTAAAGCCGTTTGAAATGACAGACGCGCTAAACGTCCGGGTGTCTCATGACGCCAACGGCGACAGCGGTATTGTGAAAAACGTAGAGGGTAACACGCTCATTGCTCCCCGAGCAGCAGCGGACGCGGTTCCTTCAACCGGAGGGAATAAGGTAATTGGTGTGCTTTCCTCTGAGTCAGGGAGGTGTGTATACTACTTCCTTTACAACTCTCTGGGCAGTCATGGGATATATAAGTATTCCACCGTAGGTAACGACTACCAAAAGGTGTACGAGAATGACGTGTTGAATTTTTCGAGCGACAGCGTTGTTCAGGCTAGCTTGGTTTTTAATAAGAACGCCGACCACTTGCTGTATTTTACAGACGGCAGGAATGAGCCTAAAAAAATCAACGTTACTAGGGCCTTGAATAATGGGTACTCGCCATTACTTGCATCTGGAACAGATAGCATAGCGAGCAAGTACGTTACTGTTTGTCGCCAGCCCCCACAGACCCCCATCACACATGTGTTTGGAACTGACCCGTTATTGGTGCAGAACAACCTTAAGGAAGGTATTTTTCAGTTTACATATCAGTACGTGTACGACGACGGGGAGGTTAGCGCTCTTGCTATGTACTCTCGTCTTGCCCTTAGTAACACCCACTTCTCTTACAACGCACCTCAAAGAAGGTTTGATTCGGCAGGTGACAATCAGTTAACGTTAACCTTAGCGAACTCAGATGGTCCAGTAGATAAAATCCGGGTGTTTGCTAGGAGAAACAACGACAGTACCTTTTTCAAGATTGCGGAAATAGACAACACAACGGACCCAACTCAAGAGGTGGTGTTTCGGAATGATGGGATATACACTGTCCTATCCAGTGAGGAGAGCACTAAGATTTTCGACGGCGTTCCTAGGGCAGCTACGGCTCAGACTTTTAGCAATAACAGAATTTTTTACGGGAACTATCTAGACGGGTTTGATAATCTTGAGGAGGTTGACGTATACGGGTACCCCATTTTTGACAGGCGTCAAGGAATTGTGAATGCCGACCTGACCATGGGGACCGTTTCAAACCTTACGAACCAAGACATTTCTGATGGAGCAGCCTCGGACATGTCGGAGTTTTACACTAGGGCCTATTCAACTATTAGTGGCGTGACGCAGCCTCGCGACGGCATTGGCGGATGGGCGTTCGAGCTTGCTTCGGGTGAAGAGACAACTGGCAACGCTAACTATAAGGACTTGCTTGGGTTGGACGCGAAGGTCACCATGTTCAATCAAGAAGGAACGAGTGTAAGTCTCGATACATCTAACTTCTCGTCTATTGATTTAGACTCAAACCTTGACATCACTTCAGGCTTTAGCGTGTCAGCCAAAGAGCTGGCCGTGTCCGCTATCCATCCAACGAACCCCTTTAGTGGGGTTGTTTCGGACGCCTTCTCTGTCCCCGTTACGATAACCCACGATAATTTTAGTGGAGGCGTCTTAAATAAGAGCATCAGGATGTTCAATCCGAAGTGCCAAGCAAATGCTTCAGGTGGCGCATCACACGCGAACACTCTCGAGTTATCGCCCGGAGGTCTAAATGACATGATTCTAGGGCAAGGTTTTTCATTTGAGGCAAACACCACGGTGTCTTCTAACACCCTGCTCGCTTCCGACAATCCTATCGAAACCCTTGCCAATGCCATAGGCGAGGCTTATGTAGGGAAGACGGCAGTGGTAAACGTCGACAACAACGGCGCGGGAAATGCCCCCAAGTACTGGGCTACTGACGCGGGTCAATTTGATTTACCCGTACGGATTAGGTGGCAAGGGAGTGTTTCTTTTACTGTTGTCAGTGCTGTATATGTGCCCACCGAAAACTCTATTAGACTTAACATTCAGTTATCCGCTGTGAATCTGGAGGCTGAGGGCGCTGCGGCCGGAAACCCATCCTTGGGGGGGACTTCAGTATGGCAGGGAGACGCCGATAGCGACGGACCAGTCGACTATACTGATGGGCAGATTTCTGCCAGTCTAAATTCATCTAACACAAACGTACAGGGGTTCACTATTGCCGACAGCGCAAGCTCTACATATACTCTGTTCCACGCCATGCGAGGGGTCGAAGTCTATGACGATTACCTAGACCTGTCTGGTAGCCGTGGTCAGAGGTCTTTTAAGGCCGGTGCAAGCCATGAACTAGGAATAGTGTACTACGACCATAGGAATAGGTGTGGCGGTGTCCAGAGAGCTTCTACAATAGACGTACCGCACCTCGGTAGTAGTCGGAGGTATGGAAGGAACGGGAGGACCAGAGTAGACCTTAGGGTTATGCACGACCCTCCTTACTGGGCTACTAAGTGGGCACCAGTATATTCCAAGAATACCAGTTACGACAAGTTCATTCAGTTCACTGTGGCCGAGGCTGCTATACCTAACGCGCAGGTTTTCGCCGACATCATAGCCCCCCTAGACTCTGGTTCCAACCAAGAAAGACCTGTTGTGGGCTCCGTTCCTTCTGAAGCCCTCGCCACCTCTATATTCCTGTCAACTCGTGGGCTAGAGGGAAAGAGAGACTCATACAAGGAAGCAAAGGGAGCGACTATAGACTACAAGTACGAAGAGGGGGACGTATTGCGGGTGCTTGAATACACAAATGAAAGCGGGACAACCGTGCGGCCGTTACATGAATTCAAGATTTCAGGGTACGAGTACTTCATTGATGACGACACTAACCCCGTTCAGCTTAGTGAGGGGTCAGCAGGCGCGACGGATGTGGCAAACTCTCGAGATGACTACCGCCGAACAGGGTGGTTTTTAATTCTCGCCGACTCGGATATACCTAGATTTGATAGACTCTCGGTGACTAACGGGACGGACTTTTTCTCTCAGAATTGTCTAGTTGAAATTTTCAACCCAAAAAAGAACGTGGAGGCCAAGCTCTTCTACGAGGTGGGAGAACAGAGAGACATAGTCACGGTGGCTAACACCCTCGTCCATGAAGGTGACCGCGTTAATTCAGGCCTACCCTCATTTTCTATTTATATAACAGGGACAACGGAGTTCACCTCCGCGCAAAGAATGTTCATTGGAGACAGGGTGGAGAAGACTGGAGCCACAGCGTCGGGACATTTCTTCGTCTCAGGTATACAGGAGCTATCTCCAAACAATTTCCTTTATAATATAGATGCTTCGAATCCATTTACATCTGTAGATGTGACCCACACAGGTGTAAATGTAAACTCAGACAGCCTATTGCATGGGGTGATAAACATCGACGAAGGCGATGCATACCTCAAGACCAGAACACTCTTAGTCAACCCACAGGTTGATTATGTGCCACAGGCAGATGGTTCGGTTACGATGAGGCGAAGCCCTATAAATCCACAAGACCAGAACTACGACAAGTTTTTGGTCGAGTCGGCTGTGGTCAGCGACTTCTTTGAATCCAAGTGTTATGACACGGGCCGACCGCACATTGAGACTCCGGACCAGAGTGAGATTCGCCGCGCGTCATCCGTCACATACAGCGAGCCGATGGCACTAGACTCTAGTAGGCTAAATCTATCCTCGTTCAATCCTACCCTATTCCCCTTTAAGGACTATGCTCCTCACAACGGTAGTATACAATACCTTGGGGACCAAGACGAATCACTGTTGATGTTGCAGGAAAAAAAGACTGCATTCATCCCTGTCTCTAGGACCTTGATTCAAGACGCCGGAGGCGGGCAACTGGTGACTTCGACTAATATCCTAGGAACAGAGAGCTACATAGGCGGGTCGTATGGGGTTGGTTTAAACCCCGAGTCTGTTATAGAGAGATTTGGAAACCTGTTTTTTTGCGACCTAGAATCGGGCAGGGTTATCGCGGTGACAGGGAACAGCGTATCTCCTATCAGCGAGCAAAAGATGGAATCGTATTTCGAAACCACTTTCAGAGATTACATTGACAGCGACTACAAGGTTGAAGTGCCCTGTGGCCTCGACCCAGAGAACAATGAGTTTATAGTGACTATGAATTCGCTAGTACCCGTCGAGATTACGATTGGAGACGAAGACTTCGCCGGAGTGGCGCCAGTCAGAGCCATAACTGCCTCTGCGGACTTCACAGCTGGCTTATCTGCGGGTTCCGACGCTCAGGTAACATGGGATGTAGACCCCATTAAGTGGGACTACAGCGGTCTAGCCAGCGCTACAGACAGCGCCTTTCATCTGACATGGAGCGATGCGGGACGGGGAGTGATATTTGTGGACCGATTAAAAGAACAGGGCTCGGCAGTTGTTGAGCAGCAAGACCTCGTTGTGGGGGCGAGTTTTTATATAGACATTGTTTCAAGCGACTATAGATACAGAACCACGGGGCTGGTCAGCTGTATAGACGGGAGTGTTGCCCTCCCCACGATTTGCTTGGACACTAATTCCGGCACAGATGCGAACGATGCAGTCACGGTAACCTCGTTAACCACAGTCCCGGGAGAAACGATTGCCTATAGCACTTCAAAGAATTTCTGGCTCACAAAGTATTCATTCATCCCTGAGAGATATGCGAATGTTCACAACAGGTTCTTTAGCTTCCTAGGAGGGTTGATGTATCGGCATAACGTAAATGCCTCTAGAAATAACTTCTATGGCAACCTCTATGACTCGATGGTTAAAGTCGTCTCTAGGGGTAACCCCTCTATGGTTAAAGTGTTCAACGCAATCAGTCTAGAATCAACCGATGCTTGGGCCGCAACTATAGCAAACTCTAGCCAAACGACCAACATCACGGTACCCATGTATACTGAAAAGGAGGGCATGTATTATTCTGTCGTTCCAAAAGACATAACAGTAAATGCATCTGACTCATCTGGCTCCCATATTATATCGCTCGGCGAAGTTGCCTCGGTCACCGGAAACGACGTAACCTTTACAAGCAGGGTCAGTAACCTCCCTTTTGGGATTGGGGACGCCGTTAGCATTATAACGGGTGGAGGCGAAACATCAACCGGATTGACCGTTTCGGCCATAAAGGATAGAAAAACATTAACGCTTAACGCATCAACCAGCGGTATTCCGATATCTTCAAATCTAATTTCCGTATCTCCTGACGAGATAAATGGAGACGACATGAGAAGTTATTTTGCTGCGCTTACGCTTACCAACTCACTGACAACCGAGTCCGAGCTGTTTGCCGTGAACACAGTGTACACTCCCTCGCCAATTCATAACGACCGCCAAGTCCAGTAAACACCGAAAACAATGCCCAATCATCCAGACAACAACCAAATCAGTGCGTACGACCCAGCATCTGCGCTGAACGCAGCGAAAGCAGGAGGTATAGCCACGGCCGCTGGAGGGGTCATGGATATTTTTCAGGGCATCGCGGGTATACGGAGAGGGAAAGAAGCACTCTCTACGGCTGAATTAGACTTAGAGAAGCTAATGTCGTCGCAGCCTTCTCTATCTACACCGGCCGAATATTACAAAGCCGTAAAGAATTCTTATGACCAGAGCCTGCTCCAGATGCGGACAGACGACATTAACCGCTCGCTTGCAACCACCACTCAGGCCGCCCAACAGTACGGGTCAAGGGGATTGGGAGCCGTGATGCAGTCACAACAGCAAGCTCAAGGGTTGATGGCGAAGGAGGCTCTACAACAACAACAACTCCAAACTTCCACCCTCACCAACCTAGCCCAAGCCAGAGAGAGGGAGACTCAGCTAAGAGAGCAACGTTCAGGCAGAGACATAGAGTATGGATATGACGCTAAGTCATTAGCCGAGGCTCAGTTATCTCAGTCCCGACAACAATTAGGCGCGGGCATCACCGGCGCAATTGGAGGAGCAGCGAAGGCCGCGATGGGGTTTGGGATACTTGAAGAAGGCGGCGAGATACCTAGAACCCCGGGGGAGTTTAGTCACAAGACAAACGAAATGGAAGTCATTGACTCTAAAGGCAAGCCTGTTGGCATAGCCCTTACAGGAGGGGAGTACGTCATTCCGCCGGCTGATGCAGCTGAACTAAGAAAACTATCAGGAAAAGGAAAGACCTCGCTTCATAAATTTGTCGGAGGATTAGTAAGAAGATTTGAAAAAGCAAACGATAATGGCTGAAGGAACACGATTTAAGACGGGGTACTTAGCTCCGAGGATTAGCTTTAGCGCATTAGGCGCGAGTATTGGGGAGGACATTGCTCAGACCGCGGAAGCCATTTCGGCCGAGCGGCAGCAAAAAAAGGCTCTTCTCAACCAGCAGATGGGCTTCACCAAGTCGCTGGAAGAAACGACTCCTGCCGGACTTAACAATAAGTTTGTAAATGGGGCTCAGCTTGCGTTAGAGAGATACCAAACACTGGCAACAACAGCCTACGCCTCAGGGAACGGCACCGACAGGCAAGCCTACTTGAGCGCAAGGAAGGATTATATTGATTTTGTTAACGTAGCCTCCTCTAAGAGCGCTATGAACAACGCAACCCGCACGAACATTATGAACGGGAACATAAAGGACATGCTTGGGACTAGGCAGGAAAACCTTGGCAACTTTGCAGCCTTCGACCAAGCCGACTACGAGATGCAAGGTGGGCAGCTCATGGTCATGGAAGCGGGCGCGTGGAAGCCGTGGAAGGAAACAAATATAGCAGACATGAATAATGTGTTTGTTCCAGCTATAGAGTGGGAAGGTACTAAGTTGATGCCGGAAGCCATGGGCTCAGATATCTATACCACTCGACTAAAAAACAATGAGACGGGGTACCAAAGGTATCACCCTACGGGGTTCAGAACCGGGGGAATTGACGAACAGGCAGTGTATAACGACACGCAGGAAGAGCTCGAGAATAGGTTCCTTCTGAATCCACAAGCCTCCGCCGAAGCCATTGCGGTAATCGCCTACAGAACGATTAACGCTCCGGAAAAGGCTGAGCTAAGTGAGGAAGATATTGAGGCCGCACGGGGATTATACGGCCGCCCAGAATTTTACACAGAACTAGAGGGGCAAACTACGACCGTTCTCAAAGACGGGGAGGAAGTTAGTCTTACCGACGGGAGCTTCAATGCGGATGGAGAGTATGTTCTCACGGCCACAGACGAAGATTTAAAGAAGTCTTTTGGTGCAGGGTGGATGGCCTACCGTCGTCCGCAACGAGCATACGCGGTATATATGGAGCAAGCGGCCGGAGCTGCACTCAATGGTATATCACGCGTGGACGAAACGAGACTGCATGAAGCGGCGATGAGGGAGGAGGAGATGGCTAAAGATTTAGTTGTTGAGGAAGCTGCAATCGAATCTCAAGAGGCTTTCGAAGCCTTGGCAGCGCAGATAAATCCCTACAATGACACACTCCTTGTAACGGAGACAGTCGAAGGGGAAATTGTAGAGAGAGGGGAGGTGGAAGCCATCTTGGTTCCCGCTAGCGTGAAAGGCCGTGAGTTTTCCTTCGTTCATAACGACGGGAAGGATTCCAGAAAGGTTGGGGTGGTCGACCTTATTTTTGACCCTGACACAGGAGAACATAAAGGGTTTGTTGTGATTAGAGGCAAGGTCGGGATGCTTGATGAAGCGATTGATTTTGAAAACCAGAAAGAATACAGCCGAGAAAACATCATGCTTTTCGACGAGGAGGCCAAAGGGACTAGTGGGCAAAGCCGAGAGTTCTATGAGATAGAAGCGAAGTTTCTTTCCATTGTACCGGGCGGAGACAGACCTACCGGTGCGCAACTCATTAACTTTGGAAGCCAGTGGGTAAAGACATCTAATACCGCGGCGAAAGAGGAGGATGACAAGCGAGCAAAAGCGGACGAATCTACCGGCGCCGGAGCGGCGGTGGCGGGGCGGGCTATGGAATTTGCTGGGTTCTATCAGCGGTACACGATAAGAGACCGAGCGAAGGCACGGGCTTTTGGAGACTGGATAACTAACGAGACAGCTTACATGGAACCTGCTGAAGTCAGTGAGTTCTACAATCGTATCTTAGAGGACAGTAAGGACGGAAAGTTTCCCACCATTGTAGATGGGGACATAGTCTGGGAATCTTTTGATTAACAAAGAAACATGGAGCCAGAATTAAAAGCCATTGTTGACGAGGCAATAAGCAGGGGAGCTACGGAACAGGAGATTCATAAACTCGTAATGGAGTTTTATGGGGTAAAAAAAAAAGAAGAGACTTCACCATCTCCTGCTGCTTTGGCGACGGGTTCTACGGAATCTCCCTCAGCTACAGCTGTGGGTGGGAAACCAAGCGCTTCACTTTCGGATTATCTGTCAAAGCCACAGATAGGGGGCGCAACAGTCCCGCAGTATGAGGCGGATGTCCTTGAGGATTATGCGAACTCTTTTGACGAGGCGTACGCGCAGTCCATTGTTTCTTTATTTGATGTCGACCGATTTATGGCGGGCGTTGGGGGAGATGATGGCTTGGCGCCTGAAGAGTACCGAGAGTTTGAGGCGAGCTATGCAGCCGCGTCTACAGAGCAAGAGAAGCTTAGCGTCAAAGGAGACCTGATAGACTACTTGTCCGACAAGGGCGACCCTGACTATAGCGCCAACAGGTACCTAATGGCCGGGGTTTCACAGGACGTGTCCAATGCGCTACGCGGGCGTGGCCCGTCAACAGGGAATTATGCCAAGGTGCCTGTTCCGCTGGAGGAACTACTCCCTCAGGCGGAGACCATGGTTTCTGGAAACATAGCCCAAGAATACGGGAAGCGGCTAAGGAAACATATCCCGGAAGAGATATTGAGTAACCCGGCCGAGGTTTCTAAGTATGAGAGACACCTGTTTGACAACTACAGCCTCGCAGTAGACCTGAATCAGGACAGGTACATAGGCGGTCAAGAATTTTTAGACAAGGGTCTCGGCGGGGGGTTTGGCACAGGTGTAGCCAAGGCTTGGCACGACACCATGGCCGGTGGTAACTTCATGATGGGAGATGCCGTCGGCGCAGTCTTCGGAAAGGACAATTGGTTCACTAGGTGGGCGGTCGGCGCGGGAGAAAAAAGCAACCAACTTGCTGTAGAAGCCTCGGCAAACCTTCCTATTCCTCTTGAGAGAATTTCAGACAAGACAGACAGGGTGCTGGGTGGAGACTGGGGTGACTTTGACGACCTCGCAGGGGACTACCTAAGAATGGGCGGAGAGTCTGTCCCTATGATGGTAGCTGCATTGGCAGCGGGTATTGCCACTAGAGGAAGGGTTAAAGGGCTCGCTAAAGCAAGAGGTATCGACCCGAGACGGGTGTCGAGGGTTGCTCATAAACATTCAAACCGTAGTGCGTTCGTCGTAACCTCGGCAATGGGGATGGGTACAGCCTACAATGCTGTCCGAGGAGAGGAATGGTTCGAGGAGATGTCGAACGTAGAGAAGATAGCATACACTTCAATCATGGGGGTTTCTGAAGGGCTCCCGGCCATGGTTGCCGCAAACATTAGTGTACGTGCGTTGAGTGGAATTGGAAAGGAAGCGAAGGCTTCTTTTGTAAAAGGTTTTTTAAAGCAGACCGGATTAGGTATGGCCGAAGAAGGGGCAACGGAAGCTGTTACCGCAGGTGTACAGTACCTCACAGAAATTGGATTTAGAAAAGATAAAGAGTGGGACCCCCTTGAGTTTACCAAGGCCGTAAAGGACGGGCTGTATGCCGGTGTAGTACTGGGAGGAGTGGTGTCTACAACCTTTCAAACTCCCGGCATTGTGTTTGCCGGAGCAATGGCGCTGACCTCTATCCCCTCCATCAGAGACCAGTTCCAAATCCAAAAACTACAGGAGGAGTACGATGGTGAAGCAAACCAAGCTGCTCGTGCGGTTATAGGTAAAAAGCTAGCTGACGCGGTTGCCAAGTCTTACGATAGAAAATTAAAGAGAACCAAATTCTACGAGCAGCTCCGAGAGACAAACGAAACAGCTTGGGGCCAGCTCACGGGTATACAAAAGAAGATAATCAAGCTAGGTCTGGACTACTCAAGAGTGACCAACGTAGATTCCAAGGCTGAGTTAAAAGGGCAGATGACGGCCTTAATTGAAGAGCGGTCGAAGATAGAGAACGAGCTAGGGATGGAGTATGACCTGAACGCTCAGTCAGAATTCAAGAGGGTTGCGCGTGCAATAGGTAGAATAGACAAGCGGTACAATGGGTACGGCGACCTGTTCAAGAAGGGTGAAGACACCGTGGCGGTCACATCAGAAAACGTAGACGAGGTTTTAGACGCGATTCATCAAGCGACTTTTGACAGTGTGTCGACCCTCGCCGATGGGGCACCAAGGACTGCGGACCAGATGAAGCAGTCTCTTTTAAACACTATCAAGCTGGTTAAGGCGCTGTCTAAGTCAGCAGGGTTTAAGGCGGTTCATATTCACCGCACAGCTGCGGCGTGGAGCTCGGCAACGGGTGACCAGCCCATTTCAAGAGGGCTTTGGCAAGGGAAGGGTGATATTCACATGTATATGCCCGCCATCCAAAACAACACGGCATACCACGAAGGGTTCCACGACATTGTACTAGAGCGCCTCGGGACGGAAGGCGTCACAGCTTTAGCGGCGAGACTATTTAAAGGACTAAGTGGCGACACAAAGACAAAGTACATGGCCTTCTTAAGGCAGTACGGAGACTTCTCGGGTATTAAGAAAGCGATAAAAGAAAATCCCGCTGTTGCTGAGGAATTTTTGGTCGAACTGCTGGGGGATTTGGCTGCCAATAACGTAGAGATAAAAGTCCAAAAGGGGCTAGTCAATAGCTTTAAGAGTTTTGTGTCTACGGTCGCGAATGTCATCCCCGGAATGGACGTCGACTGGGGAGAGGTGAGCCCTAGGTTGGACGACATGGTAAACGCTATTCAGAAAACCACGGGTCAGATGGCAAGCGGAGAGGCGATAACGGGGGTTGAGGATATTGCTAAGGCTGCGCGACGGATGGGATACTCTGTCATGGCTGCGGCAGTGGCGGACATGGACCCTAAGGCTCAGGGAATCTATGCTAGGAATAGGGATGTTGAGCAGATTACAGATGCCTCAAAGTTCTCCGCCGCGATGGCAGAGGCAACGGAGCGGATGATGGAGCTAAAAAACAAGGTTTTTCTTCAGGTAGACACCCTTACGACTGAGGATGTACAGGAGATTCTTGATGAGGGTGGTCAGCTGTTCATGACCAAAGACGGTCTTGCTGGAGCATACTTAAAGGCTGACGGATATATGGGTGGGCTGTTCAAAAATCCCGACTCAGGATTCAAGCTTGTCAGCAGCCCGCTACAGAACACTAGAGAACGGAACGGGGGGAAGTTTTACGACGCTTTTGGCACAGGTCTTGAGGAACTCTATATCAACAACGGCTGGCGCCCGGTGGCAAGGCTTGACTTCAACCCGGAGTTTGCTCCCGAGGGGTGGGATGATTCAAATTCCCCTCTTAAGGACCAGCCCGACGTAGTCTTCTTTGTAAAAGGAGAGGGCGTTATCGGGGAAGGGATTAGGTTAACAGACTATGACGAAGCCTATGCCTACGCCTCTTCTGTAGCGAATGGAAAAGCACAACATGTCTTCATTAAGTCTCTTGAAAACAAACCGGGCATTGAGTCGTTTCTAAAGGTCGAAGGAGTCACTGAGGAGCAGCTTGCTGGCAGAAAGGAGGAGATGAAGCTTGAGGAGAGTCAGAGGCCTCAGCGGGACCCAAAGGTCCTTGAGAGCCTTGAGAAGTACTCTGTTCATCAAATCACCCAGAGTGATTATCTTAAGATTGTAAGTGGGGAGATGCCCATAACATCTTTTCTGGGGTCTCCGGGTGTTCCTTCCACATTGGATGTCGGCGCGGCTCTTCAGTCAAATAAGCTCGACGCGGGAATCATCGGCGTAAACAAAGAACTTCCTGAGGGGTATTATGTTGCTCTCAGGCTGGACATTCCGGCGTATAACGAGTATGATATATGGGTGGTTTCTGTCCACCAAGGAGCGAAGGACACTTCGGTAGAAAGGGTGGCTAGCCTCGGCGGGAAGTCTATTGGGTACGCTCAGACGGGGTGGATTTCCAACGTTTCGTTTGAGTCTCTACCAAAAGCCGCTTTTAATATTGCAAAGGGCAAAGGCAAAACCACTATCGCCAGAATGTTTGGGGACTGGAAGACCCACAGTCCTGAGGAACTCAATGCGCTAGCAGAAGGAATAATGTCTGGCGAGGACTACAATAGTTCGGACCTTGCTGTAGGCAAACTGGACGGTTGGATTCAGGTGGGCATGAACCCCTTTAGACACAGCTGGTTCTATGACAAGAGAGATGGCAACCCTGTAGTCTCAGCCTCGGAAGTAATTCAGATTGGGGCTTTGGTGTTAGCTAGGAATGTAGAAAAGGTTTCCGTTACGGACGAGAGGTTTAACCTAGTCCGCCCCGACGGCAGCGTGGTAAAATTCCAGCACCTTCTGCCGGGACAAGAGGGCCTTGACACAAACGAAAGCTTTACCAATAAGGCACAAAAATTCGGCAGGTTCTCGAACAAATATTCAGAAGACGAAAAGTCCTTTTCTAATCGAATTAAAGGAATGGTCTCTCACAACGTAAGTTTTGATGACACGATTCGAGGCACGCGGTTTGTCTCTTCCTCACCGGACAACATGATGGTGGGCAACGTGTACTTTGATGACACCCTAATATTCAGTGGTGGTGGTGGTGTGTATTACCCTGTAAGAACAGGAAACGTCTGGGCCGTGGCAAAGGCCAAGGAGGCGAAGGAGATTGCAGACAAGTTAAACGAAATTAGAGAGTCTTCTCCTGACGGAAAGGCTAGATTTGTTTTGGTAAGGGGGGGTGACGAAAAATTATTCAGCAACACGGGGGCAATCATTGCCTCCGACCTGATGTTGCGAAAGCTTATTGACAGCGGCTCTCTCACCCGAGCCGACCACGACTCACTTCTCATAGAGTCATTTAAGCTTACCTACCCTAACAAAGACAAGAAAGGAAACCCTACCGACAGACCGGTTGATTTGGAAGGAGGGGTTGAAGAAGTAGCCGAACGAGTGCTCACGCACATGACAGATGTGACGGCCTCTACGTTCGGAAAACGAAGCTTCTTTTCCAACAAGATGTTCGTCCTGCTGGGGCAGATGCTAAAAGACAATGCGCCAGCGCGTCTAGAAATCCAAGAGATAATGGGAACCCAAAAGGTGGGGCAGTCTCAAGGGGGCAGTATTCCTAGAAGAGTGATATCTCAAATGCTGACAGAGCGATTCCTTCAGGGGCTCCCCGGAGGCGTAGTGTATGGGGCTATTGAGGTTGATTCGGAAGTTCGTTTTGAAATGGACCCCAATGAAACTACCTTCCCTGCTTCCGTGTATCAAGTAGACAGTAAGGGAGAAAAAAAGGCTCCAAAACTCCTGCTGTTTAAAGACAAGCCCATGGCGTCGGATGTCTTTAGAACCGAGCGCGGGTTTGACCAGCCTTCCTTTGTAGAAACCTTCTCCAAGAGTAAATATTCCGGCCAACCGAATCCCGAGGGTTCAGCGGCTTCCGCTTGGGCGGCCCTACTAGGGCTGAGGAACCAAGCTTTCGGAGTTGCCTCTGCGCCATCAAAGGCTCAGGCCATATCAATGCGCTCGGATTCAGATGCTAAAGCACAGGGTGACCTGCTGCGTCTCATCTCTCAGATGCTTGATAAGAAATACCCCTCCCCAAACATAAGTAGAGATAACCGCAGAAAGAACCCCGTCACAGCTATAGACGAGAGCTTCCAATTAATGCTGTTTTCTAGCGTCAAAAAGGACGTGATAAAAACATTAACCGAGGCAGGTTTTGACCTTCCTGCCGCCGAGCGGATGTATAAAAAAGCAGTGGCCTATAAAGAGGGTCGCAGCCAAGGACTGAGAGAAGGTCTGCGTGTTGCCATGCACAATGCCAAAGGGGCGCGAAAGCTATCTACGAAAGCCATCAGTCTCAAGAAAAGCCTTGAAGCCCTCAGAGACAAGTCTAAAACTTTTAATGAGTTTCTTGGTCAAGCCATTGAGCTTGTCGCGGAGCGCATGAAGGAGAACAGCAAGACGCCCTTTACTAAGTCTCAGCTAACCTCTCTGGTGAAGTACATTCGTCAGGCCCACAAAACAAGTGGAAAGAAGGTCAAGGAGCAGGGCATTGATTCAATGCAGTCCTTCATTGACAGAATCTCAGTAATATTTGACGAGCGCGATACCAAGAGGGAAATGCAGAGGTACCTAGATGGTATTCGTCACGCTCAATCCTTGCAGAAGAGACTCAAGAAAGCGGCAAAAGTCCGAGGCAGGGCGGCGGCGGCGCGGAGCGTTGCTACCTATGCCAAGATTGCTGAAGGGTTGGCTAGAATAAATCCGGCACTGCTGCCTCAGGCTGAGTTGGAAGGATTCATCAATACCCTTATGCAGACCATTAGTTCTGTATCGAAAACAAAGGCTGTCTTTGATGAGAGCATAGAGGCTTATGTGGGGGTGACACCTGTAAAGACAGACGCGGAAACCTTGTACAATAAACTGAGCAACTACCTAGCAATGGAGGAGCTTGGGCGCCAGTCCTTATTTATGGCCCGCGCAGAGGTAAAGGCTATAAAAAACGGAACGTCTGTTGAGGAAGAGTATAATAATATTGTAAGAAGGTACGAGCGCGGGCGGCTGTCAGCTAGCCGCAAAGCCGTTATGGACTTTATTGATGAGAACCCTACAGTAAAAGATGAACAGGGGAATGACATAAATCTTGACGAGTCCAACCCTGCCCACTTAGAGCTAATAAGCAAGCTCTTGGCTGAGCAGGCAGCCGATTCAGAAATGCTAAAGAAAGAGGCCATTATTAATGACGTTCTCATACCAAGGATTGCGGCAAACATAGTCAAGCTTCTTGAGGACAGTCATATCGCTGAAATTCTAGGAATACACAACGCAGCCGACCTTGATTTTGATACATTGAGAGACAGGTTAATGCTTCTCCATCGCCATCAGGTTATTAATCTTGATTACAGGCTGGACGACTACATTGTCAATGACTCTCTCTACGGCGTGGGATACCTGCACTCTTTGATTAAGGGGCAAATTGACATGCCTAACAAGCTAAGGAGATTGATTAGAAGTGCTGGTCTACAAGCCAGAGCAAAGAATGTGCTGGGGCTTCTTGACACTGTCGACTCTTACCTAGCCAACCTAGTTGTAACAGACAGACTATCCTTCGCGAAATTGCGCATTGCAATTGGGCTCGCTAATCTAACCCGTGATTTTGCCAAGGCAGACTTCCTTCATTCACAGCTCGTGCAAATGATAGAAGCCGAGATAGAAAGAATTTCCGACGAAGGCGGCAATGTAAAGACCCGTAAGGACCGGGCTATTATGCAGCTCTACTCAATGGCAAAGCAGCTCCCTGCATTTGAGGGGGAGCGAGGTCCAGCAGAGGCGGCTTGGTATTTGGAGTTGCGCGGCGCAATGAAACGTAGTATAGACTCTTACATTGAACAAAAGTCGTTCACGAAAGAAGAGATTGAGGAGTTCGAGGACGCTTTCAATTACCTATTCGCTCCAGCAGAAACCCTCTCCGGATTAATTTCCAGAGTGGAGAGCGAGAGGAGCGATGTGGTTGAACTAGTTCAATATGTGGCCGACATTCATACGGCCCTAATGCCCCAATTTAAAAACTACGTAGAGAGGTACCTAGGAAAAGAGCTCGAGACCGAGAAGAACTACACTGCTTTTGAAGTTATTCCCGAGACGGGAGCGAGAAGCATTGATGACTTACTAAAGCTCAGGATGTCCCTTCAAGGGGCGCTGGCTAGTTCGTCCTTGTCTCAAAGCAAGAAGGTGGCGGGGAGTAGCTTCGAAAGAAACCCAAGGTCACTAAAGGGGAATGCTAAAATCGGATTAGACTTTTTGGGAATAAACGAAAGGGTTATCCGAGACAATGTAATCCTAACCAACACGGTTGGTTCAATTGTAACCGCTAGTCACGTTATGAATAGCGACGCAATGAAGTCTCTAATCCCAAACAACGCAGCGCGAACCGAGCTAGAAAATAAAATCATGCTCTACGTCCAGCAGGACACGGGCAAGGTGCCATCCTTTTTTAAGCCACATGTTAAAATCCGAGGGGTCAAGATTATCAATCCGCTAAACCTCCTGCGGAATGCTGTAGTAGTTAAGGCCTTTGGTGGGTTCGCGATTCAGACACTCAAGCAAAGCACTGTTCTCATCTCCGTTGTCTTCCAGACACAAAACCCTATTAAGGCTATCCCTCACTTGATTCAAACCCTTGCCGAGGTGGTGTTCTTTAATATCAAGAATGGGTTCGGAAAGGACTCAAAGTTAGCTTTAGACAACGGGAGGTATAAGCTGTTGCAGAACTCTCCGGTATTCCAAAGGGACTACGAGGCGGGAAACATCGACCCCCACACGGGCCGTATGAGTCTGGACGAGGGGAAGGTTAGCGAGGTGATTAGAAAGCTGACTGACATGAGTTTGAAGAACCTAAAAGGAACGGACAAGGTTGCGGCTGTGTCTTCTTGGTTCGTGTTTTATGGCGACGCACTTATTAGCGAGGGCATAGTAGACGGTTATGAAGAGATAGACTGGGAGGCAGAAGCGGCCAATCCTAACGAGGTTGCTCTGAGCCATGCAGACGCCATGGTATCGAAGGACCAAGCAGCCTCCACTCCCCGTCAGGCAGCGGCCCTTTACCAAGAGCAGGGCGGCAAAACAACAGCAATAGCCTACTTAGCTAAGAACATACTAATGCCCTTCGCTCGGTTTGCTATCAATAAGAAGCGGAGTATCACATCAGATTTGATGCGATTGAAGCGAGGTGACGCAGCGACCAAGAAGGAGGCAGGAATAGCTTTAGTTGGTCACGTCACTGAGCTCACCTTGTTCCATACAATTGGGCAGGTGTTGTTACCCGCCATTGCCTCATTCATTAAGAGTACTCTTTTCGGCGAAGAAGAGGAGGACGAATTACCACGCAAGTCACGATGGCGAAGTGTGTTTGGCAATGTTCTTACAGACCTCAATCCTTTGCCACCGCTGGCGGTAGTAGATGACCAGATAAAATCTCTATTCAATAGGTTTGTCTTGTATCCTTATGACGCGATGAAGCATGGGGACTACAACCTTGGCGACAATGATGGGTACGAACGATGGAAAAGAGTCGAAGGTGGGATTCCTGTTTTTTATAAGGGTAAACCCAAAGACGCCGCACAAGGGATGATGAGGTTCTTCGGCCCTTATGGAGACTTCATGGATGACATGCGCACCTCTATTCAAAACGTAGGAGTGCCCAACAATAAGGTTGTCACCTCGTCTGGGACCGAGTACTACGTTAGACCGGAAGACAAGGATGCCATGCAGTTACATTACCTAGCAAAGTCCCTATTTGTCATCGGTCAAGTTGCAGGCATATCCAGCAAGGAGCTTCAAATGATTGTCCGGGAACTAGACGACCTACCAAGGAACAGGAGGCTGTCTAATGAAGAGAGCCTTGCTGCCTATGAATCCATAGCAATGAAGTTTGGAAGTGAATTTGAAGGGGTTGCAGGTGAGGATAGAATAAGAGAGGTTATCGCGGGACATGATAACGACTTTGATAAGCTCAGAGCAGCGAGGTCCTACAGGTCCGCCTTGAAACCACTGGCCGTAGAGAAGCATCTCGAAAAAGAATTCCCTGAGCTGTACAAGGCTCACATAAGAGAGATTCGACCGCTCGTCAAGCAATTATCTAACGCAAGAGATTACCATGCCTTCCTGCGGTCCAAGAGAGCCACACTAAGCTTCGAGGATTACACTGGCCTGAAGGAAATATTAGACATTTATATCGGCTCTATCCGCCCATCGTTCTATATAGAGCAGACGTACCTAGACTTAACTAATGAGGAATGAGACTAGAAGTAATAAGGTTTAGCAGTCAGGAGTCTAGCACGCGGGGGTTATTGTTCGATGTCACAAATGGCAGGAAGTTTCTGTGCTATACGTTAGAAGACGAGTACCGCGAGGAGAAGGTGATGCACAAAACCAGAATACCCCCGGGTACGTATAAGCTAAGGCTTAGGACATCTGGGGGGTTCCATGGTAGATACAAGGACAGGTTCGCCGCCATCCACAAGGGAATGATTGAGATTATGGATGTTCCAAACTTCACCCATATACTAGTTCATTGCGGCAACACAGACGAAGACACCAGTGGGTGCCTTCTCCTAGGCTCATCCCAGCGCTCCGGATTTGTGGGGAGGTCTACGGCCGCATACAAGAATGTCTATCCCCTTATAGCTGAAGCGATAGCCGGAGGCGCTGAGATAAAATACATAGACTTTGATGAAGAAGAAGATAAAAGACACCAAGGTAGGTGAGTGGATTTCCGAGAAGCTCGGACCAAATATTGCAAGCACTATAGGAAACCTCTTGCCAGACAGCGGCGTCCTTGGAATAATAAAGCGCGTAGTAGACACCGACCCCTCACTGAGCCACGAACAGAAGGTTGAGTTTGAGAGGTTGATGATGGAGGAAGAGATGGGAGCGCAGGAACAGGTTACCAAGAGATGGGAGGCCGACGCAGGCGGTGACGTGAAGCTCGCAAAGTATATCCGTCCGGTAACCTTAATCGTCTTAACTATATTTTATATGGGACTCACGGTCTGGGACGGGGTGTCGCTCGAGTTCTCTCCCAGCGAGAGCTATGTCAGCTTACTTGAGATACTAATGTTAACGGTCTTCGGTGCGTACTTTGCAGGGAGGACTATCGAGAAGGTAAGGAGATAAAAGCAAAAGCCCCCACCTCGAAAAGTAGGGGCTCACTTGCGGTAGCAAAATTCCGGCACTAAACCGGCGTAACACAGCCAAGATAGTGAAGTTGGCTGACCCAACAGAGCCCTACCCTTTTCACGCCATAGAGATAAAGACAGGTGTCTTGTCCCCTACGTAAGAGCCAACTACATTGAAGTCCATGAAGTCAATAGCATCGTGCGCCGTCATGGAGTCACGCTCCATTAACACCTGAACACATAGCTCGTAGTCATAAACAGCCACAACGTTACTTCCTTGGGTGTGTCCAATCAAAGCTTCCTCGAAGCCGTCGGCTAGCAGCGCATCGTTATCTACTAGCGTTTCTATAAACTGCTCTCTCCTAAATTCTATCATGTTAGCCATGAATTCTCTTGTTGGTTGTGGCATCATTTTATCTTACTGGGCAAGCGCCCGTTTCACAGTCCGCAATATCAATGTCATCCATTTCAAGAGCACTAAGGCTATTGATTGGCTCGACCAGTGCTATCATTTTCGTATAGGTAGCCTCGTCTATTTCCTCAAAAGGAGCTTGGGAAAAACCATGCTCGTTATGCAGAAGAAAACTAACGGACTTGACGTTACCATAGTTCAAAGATAGCCATGCCTTTATCTCATCTAGCTCGCTCTTTTGGTAATAGATGGTAACGGATACACTGTTGTCTGCCCAATCTTTTTGCAGTCTTTTTATCACTTCAAGCTGGTCGATAGCCGTCATGTCCTTTGCGTATACCGTCCCTTCTGGGAACCGGCAGGGGAACTCAACAACAATAGTCCCGTGGTCATCCGTTCCGTCGAAGTTCTTGACATGCTCTATGTTGTATCCCTTGTCCCTGCAAACCTTTACGAGGTCACTGCTCGATGCCATTCTAATTCTCCTGATAAAAAACTCAGAGTACCCCGGATGGGCGCCCGGTGTGACCCCGGCAAGGAGCGAGAGGGTGCCACTGGGTTTTACTGTGGTAATCTTAATCGACTCAGGGAATCCTGCGTGCTTAGAATACTCCGCGTCGTATGCCCTAATTTGATTATACACCGATGGAAGCCAACCCCGCTGCTCTTCTGTTGCTTGAAGATACCCGGTCACCCCAATACCCATTCGCATATTTTTATGTACGACTTCCTCCGTCTCTTTAATTGCACAGCGAATGGCTAGACTATGTTTATTTATTCGGTACAGATAACGGGCTACTTTGAACATCTCGCTTTTGCTGGTGATGTTGGGTAGGTATATCTCTGCTAGACAGCACGTTTCAAAGTTCGCAAGGGACTGCTCGGCACAGGGATTATACCCTTGTACATCGGGGTCGGGGTACTGAGTCTCTCCAGTACGTCCCATTCTCCGTGATGACTCAAGGTTGATTAGCCCGTATGGCTCGCCGTTGCCTTTGTACCCTTCCCAGAATTCACCCGGAAGCACGCTGATGTCATCACACACAACAGAGTTGTTGGACATTGCCCTCCAGTTAGGTATGCTGCCCAAGTCCCATCTCTTTGCCCTCAAGAATTCGATGTCGTCGTGGTCTCCGAGAGCTATCTGCGCAGACCGCCTTACGTTTCCGGCAACGACAATACTCCCAATGATATTCATGAGGTCAAGACAGTCTACAGGACGAAGGCGCTTCCCAGCCCGGCTATTGAGAACCGTGTTGATGTTTAGAATTCCCTTCACTAAGTCTTCTGCCCCAGAAGCCGTGCCTCCAAACCCTTTTATGGGCGCACCAGCCGGCCGGATAAGGTGAGTGGCAAAAGTGAAGCCTTCTCCTGTTTCAAATGAAGCCCGAATCACTTTGTCCAGAAGAGTGACCCACCCCTCTCTTGAGTCCGGCACAATAAAGTCAGCGTCATTCTTGTCCATCCGAACAACCTCAACCTTCTTGCCAATCACCTTAGGCAGTTGGTACACGTTCTCTCTCTGTATGTTAAAGCCGACTCCACTACCGAGCATCAGCATTTCGAAAGCCCACGTGAAAGGCCTAATGGGCTGGTCGACTACAACAAACGCGCAGTTTTGCAACGACGGCATGCCCAACCTCTCTACCGTTTGTGTCCCGAGCTGCCAAAGGAACCTGCCAGCTACCGTTCCTTTTAGGTTCATCATAATGCCCCTGAGCTCCTCCTCTTCGTCCTTTCTAAAGCCAACCCCGAGCTGGGTGTCGCAGGCTTTTATCACCCGGTCAACAGTGTCTGACCACTCTTCGCTCTGGGTTTCATTCACCTTGCGAGAGTAGGTTCTTTTATAAGTGACGTAGCCGACTGGGCCCCACGGCGTGTCGTGGCGGAGTTCGTTTTGTTCCATGAAAAATATAGTGTCCTAGTTGAATAAAAAGGGGACCGCAATATACGGAGTTATCTCCGTTCGGTACAAAAAACCAGCAGCTATTCGTTTGTCTTCGAGAGCTTGAATGGGCACCAACCATCCCCGCGCATTTGGCGTACCTCCCGGCCGGACATCACGAAATGTATTACTGAATCTGTACCCTCCTGTCTCGCAAAAATATAAGAGTTGCTTCCTGTCAAAGACGAGGGCGTCAATGGTATATGCCCCAATAGAATCCGTGTCAACGTATGTAACTGCCTTCTTCACCGCATAAACAAACCAGTCTGATGTGGATGCCCTTATCCCGGAGTCTCTGCCCATCTTGGGATTGTAGAATTCAATGAAGACATTGCCGGTAGGATTCTGTTCAACACCTTTCTTTTTCCACACGGCTTCGGCTGCGCTATCCCACTTCACCTCGTATGACGCCCCACTGGTATCCTTAATATCCCATCCCGGAACATTACCTACGCTCAGCTCGAACTCACGTTCGCTAAGGTGGTTCTTTAAGAAGCACATGAACCCCCTTTCAATCAGCTCTCCCCAGTCCTTGTCCGAATTATAACTACTCATTTTTTCTCGGACAGCTCGTTGAATTCTGCGAGAGCATTCTTGATTGACTCAAGCTCCATTATAACGGCCTTCTTGTATTTCTTAACCTCATCTAGTGTGCCGTCCCAGTCGTTGGTGGGTCGGCCCATGTCGTCGTGAAGCGACTCGTAGAGGGCTGTGGTCAAGACCTGAATCTCTTGAGTGGAATAGCTGAACAGGTGACTAAGTTTTTCTCGAGTCATGGGCGTGCTTTTTAATAATTGAGATGGCCTCATCAACTTGCTTCCTGTTCTTTGGGATGAAAAGCATATAATCCCCCATGCCGCTCTCGTTCATGTACCGAAGGAATAACTTCCACCGCAGGGGGAACGTGTGCTGTGAAGGCACGTACCCCTTAGTCTCGATAACAAACTTATGAGCATGACTTACGAAGTCCGGAGTATACTTAATACCGAGGACTACTTTGTCTGTAGCATCTATCAAAACATCCTTTCCTTTAGTGGACTTATGGTACACCCCTTCGTAACGAAAGGATTCCATTAGCTGGAAGGTCTCAAGCTCGTAATCGAAATCCACCTTAGCCACCTTTAGCTGGTCATAGCAGTAGGTTTCAAGACTTGACTTCAGTTTTACTGAACCTCTACTGAGGTCCCGCTTCTTTTTAGTTTTGTGCGGACGGGTTAGATTTTTTTTGTACTGCTGTGCCATTGTCAGTGCAAATTACGCTCATATCCCCCTTTGTACACCAATAAGTTTTTCACCAAGCGTTGTGAATAGCTTTGGACGGGGACCCATTAAGGAGTACCCACTCATCGTGCTATTAAACTCAAAGAGCAATGGCTCGTGGAACGACGTGGGTTTTCCCCCCGTGTCTGTCTCCCTAACCTTCCTTACGTGCATCTCTATTCGCCGGCGCTGGAGGACATCCGGATGTTGAATCTTTCGGTGCAGGGTAATGAAGCAACTACTTCGGTTAACCCACTTCCCTCCGTGCTCCGTGTCTTCAGCAAAGGGGGCCACTGCCATACCGTCGTCACCCTTCCTCCGTTGCGATTCGGTTACGCTGTGGGCGTTCACCCACACGGCCATGTCCATGTTGGACGAGAATGTTAAGAACTCCGATGCTGCTTCGTAGTGATACTCATGCACACCCACGCCTCGGTTAGGACTCATCTCAATTTTTAGGCTGTTGTAGGGGTCTATAAATAGGCCGTCAACCTTTTGGTGTCTGTTAACTTTTTCGCAGAACAAGATGAGGTCTGTGTAGCTATACGTTTTTGTGTTGTCGATTACCACAAAGTGTTTTTCTACCCACTTCCTTGCTGCCGCACGCTCCATGTGGGTCGTGTTATGGACTGGCTTATTTAAAGCAAACTGCATGAGCTTCATCTTCACGGATGCGGTTCGGTTCTCTGAGCTGTATATTACCCACTTCCAGTCGTGATTCATTGCGCTCGCCACTATCATCCATAGGGAGAATGTTGTTTTGCCTATGTTGCTGTGCCCGTTAATCATAACAAACTCCTTCTTGAACACAAAGTGCTCGTCAACCGATTCATTCCCAGTTGACAGCCCAAGCTCTATTTCTCCGTTGACATACTTCTCAATCCAGTCATAGTCGACGTCGTCGGACGAAATGAAAGACATGTCTCCGTCATTGAGTTTCATCTCTCGGCGTATCCGGTCCTCGTTATTGAGCACCTCTGATATGGGAAGTTTCTTTCCATTCAGTATTCCGTCGTCAATGGCTTTAAGCGCTGCGTCAAGAGAGGCTATGTCCCTCTTTTGAATTTCCCGCTCAAGGACGTATCGAGCCACCTCCTCCTCAACAATCCCACTGGCTATATACCCGCCAAGAAGTGTTGCCGCCTTGATAAGGATGTCGTGCTTCTTGCCCTCCTCAGCCTTGGCAATCATCATCGCTGCGATGTTAACCTTTTGAAAGTCTGTAATACTTCCCGTCGATTTAACCTCTTGCTTCTCAGACCGAGACGACATCATCCCACCGTATTTCTCGTACTCTTTCTTTATGACAATCTCAGGGTCGTAGCTCTCAAAGCACGCACGGGATTCATTCTCCCCTGTGCTATCCAGCTCCAGCCCATACTGCTCGTCGAAGTATTTTTTTAGCGACCTATAGTGGTCACGATGACGCTCAGTGTTGGTCACCTCCACCAACGCTTTCACCCCGTCTCCACTAGGGGATTGCCAGCAAGACAGTATATACTTGTCTCCCGCCAGCGCACTCTTGGTTCTTGCCGCGTCAACGTGGTCAAAGTCCAGAACGATTAGCCCGCTGTGATGCAAGAGAGCTTCGTCGTTACGTTCGCCCTTCTTAAAAATACCGCTGAAACAAACGGCGGGAAGGTTTTGTTTTTCCCCCTTCTCTCCGTTTCTAATTAACTCAACCCTTGGTTGGCTCTTGCCAGATTTAATCCTCGTTAGAACCGTATCCAAAGACGTAACTACCGCCTCCTGTGTCCGATATATTGTCGGAAATATTGTTACCCTCTTGTCTTCCATTTTGTTTTAATTTCTCTACTTGATTTTCATACCATTGTGCTTTCGTTATGTCCTCCTTTGGACTGGAGGTCGGCTTGTTTCCTGCCCGCATCCTATACTTAAAGCTGTTCATCTCGCAGAACGCGATGTATTTTTCACGCCCCCAAATATTGACCATCATCTCCCATGTCTCTTTGCCGTACGTCCGATAGTGACTTGGGTTGATAGGGTCACACCCTTCTTTCGATTCTTTTTCTGAACTCTTCAAGGACGCTAATTGTTCTTGTGATTGTTTCGAGTTGGGCATGAGGTGAGTCTTCTAATTTTCCAAGGAGGCTTACCCTTCTTGTAGGTATTAAATCTATCTTTGAATTTACTATCTCTGTGGCGGTGGCGTACCACCCCCGATAATCAACGCTTGACATGTAATAGGTCTCGTGCTGCCTGACGTAGTTGTAGATGGACGTCCTGTCTCGGTTCCATAGGGATGAGATATTATTGTAGTGGCAGACAGGGTGCATGGCATTACTTAGCGCCGCCCTAATCTCTACTGCTCTCCGCTTCCTAGAGTTTTCTGGAACTTCTCCGATTTGACTCTCGTACTCTTCTTTTATTTCTGTGTAAATGTTAGTCATAATTCTTTTTATTAGTGTACCCCTAGTAGGACTCGAACCTACAACCCTCGCCTTAGAAGGGCGATGCTCTATCCGGTTGAGCTATAGGAGTGGGGGTGTGGGTTTAAAGGGAGTAAACGGGGGAGGGGAACAAAATGGAAAAACCTCCCCCTAGCAGACGAGTAGTGACTCTCGCTACTGCCTTACTCCATCGGCCTGCTCACACAGGCCGGGGCCTAAAACGGAACGTCGTTGGTTCCTGCTGCCTTGACCTTTCTTTCCTGCTCTTTCGGAGCGTTGGGGTCATACACAGAACAGAAAGCCTTCATCTTTCGATTGTCGTCTCGGTCTGGCACCGAGACCACATCAATATACACGCGTCCTTTTGCGGTTGCGTATTGCTTCAGGTTCTCCAGTTCCTCCAAAGTAAAGGAGACTCTCTGGTTAACTCTTGGGGATTCAGTGTACCCCACGTACACGTTGTTGCTGTTATCAGCCATGGTTCTAAAAATTAAAGGGTGGATTTAAATCTGTTGTACTTTCTTCTTTCTTCTACTGTAGCTAGCGAGCCCTCTGCCCATAGCCACATCAACCTGAGTTCTATACTGTCGGATTTCATTGCCTCTTCCAGTTCGGGGTAAGGGGTGTGCATTTCCTTGATGGCATGGTATGCCACTAAGCAACGCTTGATAAAGTTTTTATCTCCCAGTCGTACTGGCTTTGATACATCAATCTCAAAGTGAGAAGATGCTTTCACAATGTATTCCTTGGTAGTCATCAGATTGTTCCTTTTGTATAATACTCTTCCGCAGGCTTGGTGGAGCCCAAGAACTCTTCTATCTTATCAACGGCAAGATTAAATTTATATTGCCCTCTCGACAAAGATTCATCAGATGCCTCGTAGACAGCGACGTTAAAGGGGTATGCTTTTTCCTGCACCACCCAATAGAAATCCTTTATCCCAAGAACCTCGGTGTAGATGTACGCTTGAATGTCGTAGCCGAAATTCGTTACAGAGTGACGGAACTTATCTATCGACTGCGCCGTTTTTGAATCACTGATGTAGCCGTCTCCAAGACAATCTAAAAACCCACGCAAGGGAACACCATTAACCTCGGTGTTGAACTCGTGCTGATACTCCCCCTTAAGGAACTCGTCATAGACTCCGGTGGTTTTTAATCTGTCTATCATTTCCTCTGCCTTGGTAAGGTCACCTTGTCCCAGCAACTCGAGGCCCTGAGCCTTGGCATCGTCCTCAAAGACCTTGACCCAAGCCTTGTACTTGTTAGTCATCTTTGGGGCTCGACCTCCAATCTCCTTGCATACCTCCTTGTCATCCACCATCATGTACTTCTTATCGAAGTCCTCCGGCGTGAACAATAGGCAGTCATACATACTCCCGAAGGAGAGCGCGTCCGTCTTGAACTTGAGCTGCCCCTTCATATACATCTCCCATAGGCGGATGTCTTGGAGCGCATACTTAATGGAGCTATAGGACAGATGGGCTTTTCCTACCCTCTCAGCCAGCTTTAAGGATAGCATTATTGTTCAGCTAAGGTTCCGTTAACAATCGCCTCGAGCTTTTCGACTTGTGCCTTGGAGAATTTAGCCTTGGCTTGCGTCTCAATCTTACTCCACGCCTCCATGGTACCGACGGGGAACCCGCCGTTTTGGCTTGACTTATTCAGGTAGTTGACTGCCTTCTCAAAGTCATCTTGCTCCGCATTGGCGGCCGGAGCGGCCTTAGCCACCTCCTTAGGTTTGCCTTTCGGAGACTCCGATTTAGCTATAGCATCAGCCACCTCGTTTGACGAGGCCATTGACACGTCTATACCGATGGCTAACATTGCCAAAGCCCGGCCCACTGCTGATGTCTCGCAGTTCTCTATATAACTAGTCTTGTTGATGCTGCTCGACGCCTTTACTTCGTGAGCGTGACCCGTAGCCACGACTCGCTGTTGAAGGTCAGCGATGATACACTTACAGAGACACTCGGCGCCCCCATCTAAGATGGTTATCTCCGTGGAGATAGTCCAGTTCTTGTACTCTTCCTCTTGTCTAAAGAAGCTAACGCGTTCTTTGACTTCGACGTACTGCTTGCCACGAATGTTTGTGGTCTTGAATTTATGCTTGCTCATTGTGTTTTATTTAATAAAATTTTCAATCTCTTTCATCATCCATCCCTGTATCAGGACTACGGGCTGAAGCAGTAGGCACACTGCCATCAGTGGAGCTGCCATCAGCATCCTTATTGTTTTCTTCATAGGCTTTAACTAATTCTTCGTACTCATCCAGTAATACATTCTGCTGAATAACCAGATTTTTGTATGCCTTCATTCCGGTGCTTGCTTGTTTTCCAAAGGTCGACATTTTTCTTGACATTCCCAACAGGTTACGCATCTTTTTTTTCCACACCTCGTAAGCATTCATGATTCCCATTCTTTAAAAACGTCTGTTAGTCCGGCCTTCGCGGCGGGTTTTTGTTGGTGCATACATTCTTTAAGACTCTCCATTGCTTGTAACGTTTTCATGACGTCGGCAAGGTCAGTTACGTTGTGCTTCTGAGCCACGAGGTCTCCGCTCTCGCTATAAACAGACACGTTTGAAGCCTTTTCAGTAGAGCTGTTAGCGTCAAGAGACAGAAACATCGTTAGCTCACCAACCTTGACTGCCAAGGTTCCGTGCCGTGACAGGCTTGTGAAAATAAAATTGCTTAGATTATTCATTGCTCTAAAAGTCTTTCGAGGTTCCACATCACGCGCACTATCTCATTGAAGTCCGTGACATGAGACTTATGTGTGACGTGAATGCTGGGGTCATTGACAGCGTACACAAGAACCTCATTCTGTCCGTCGATTGTCGTCACTGACATCACGAGGTTTCCGACGGTGACTTTGAGTACTCCGCCTCCGGGTGCTTCTTCTAGGCGGAAGCTGCGCTCTTTATTCTCTGACATTTTATTCTGTTTTCTATTAGGTTCAACGGGCGAGCTCTTCGCTTATTGTGTCCTTTACTTTTATTAACACTTCGTGCCAGTTAATTTTGGCGAGCGCTGCATCAACGTACTCTTTGATAATCCCATGCGGCAGGGTGGAATATGTTTCTTCCATGCACATCATGAAGCTGTCGCGGCAGTAGTCTTCTGAGATGCTGCTCGGGACCGCTCCATGTGGATGCTCGTTGGTTATCCACACGTTGGCGATTTCATCAGCATACCCCCACTCGGCAAGGAGCCATGTCTCTCGGTTTTTAAATGGATTGTAACTCATGGGTGTTTCGTTTCTTATAGTTAGAACGGCAGTTCCTCATAAAGTATTGTGCCGTCGGATGTTAAATGTCCACAGTCCACCAAGTGCCGTGCCGTCCTGCCGTATGAGCCCTGTAGGGTCCATGCCAGCCCAGTTTGAATCAGGCATGAGAACAAGTCGACTACCTCTCCTAGGTTTAGCCATCCGTCCTCGTAATCAATGATGGCTGTGGTCAGCTTGTCGTGGCTCATGAGGGGGGCTTTTATATTTTTTACGTACATGGCAGTATCAGATTAAATGTTTTTTCAAAAGACTTTTGTTTCTCTTCGGGGACGGGCCAGTCGCGCTTGATTTCACGCAGTAGTTTCTTCATGGCTTCTTCATTAGACTCAAGTCTGTGAAGTCGGGTGCAGAGGGCGTTGTACTTGGCCGTGCTTTGTTTTACGGATTCTTCATTCATAGGTTGGTGTGTTTTAGGCGGCGATTTCATTCAAGGCAGTTTGCAAGAGCGCTCCGAGGTGAACACCCGGCGAGTTGACGGGAAGAACGGAGGCCTCCACCCCAAGCCCCTTAAGCTTCCTAACACAGAGGTGTTGAACCTTAACCTCGTCCGCTATCTGAAGGGTTAGCTTTGCAAGCTTAACTTGAAGTTCAAGTAGTACTCGTGAGTCAGAAGTGATTGAGCTCGAAGAGTCTGACTTGGTATCCAGCAACTTCCCGACGGATACCGCGTCTTCATACCGCAAGCCTGTAGCTATCTTGGTTCCCTCGCCACCGTCCACAACTATTTGGTGCTTCCCCCATGATTCACGCCGGGGTGTGACAGAGTACGTTAGCGGGCCACTGGGAAGGCCTGCCTTGTTGGCTGCCTTCAAGAGCTCGGCCGAGTCATACATCACAACCTTCGCCATGAAGGCCAGAGACTCCTCTTTGCGTCCGGTCTGCTCAACCTTCTTTATGTACGTCTCTACTGCATTATCGAAACCTCGGTTGAACTCCTTTAGGATTGGCCCACGGCTGCCGTTTAGGTAGGTTGCCATGTCGGCCATCGAGTTCCCGTACCCAAACATGAGTTGTGTTCCGTCGAACCCTTCGGTCTCATAAGAGTCCGGGCTGCGGCGATTGGAGTTGTCTATAAACAACCTGTAGTCGCTTTGCTTGTCTTCAATCTCACGGCGTAGGAACAGAGAGTATCCATTAGGCAACTCCTCGCCGCCCTGTAGCACGTCATACACCTCAAACTTTCTGTCCTCCCTGTCGTGTGACTGCACCACATTAAATGCTGAGACTTTCTTGAAGTACTCGCTGCGCTTGA
>TARA_R110002074_G_scaffold42086_4_pt1 | contig 34501 bp, 15 predicted proteins | sample TARA_R110002074 | Tara Oceans TARA_R110002074 (sample SAMEA4397215) | marine metagenome | biome: Polar Biome; feature: [MIX] marine epipelagic wind mixed layer (ENVO:01000061); material: water (ENVO:00002006), including particulate matter (ENVO:01000060) such as... | depth 10-100 m | reverse complement strand
CACATCTAAGCCTAAAATCAAATGTCTACCTTTAGTTTGAACGTGAAGTCTTTCTCTTCTGTTTTTTTGATTGGAGTAGCAAGCTTGGCGATGGCAATAAGATTTTTCTCAGCATCATAAATTCCAATTTGAGATATATAAGTTTCTCTTTGAAAGCTTGCAGTATAATTATTATAAATGCTTTTTACAATATTTTTAACCTCTACATTCTCATTTTCTTGATATTGTATAGAAGAGCTAGAATAACCATGAGAATAAGAAGAGCTTTGTACAAAAGTAGGATTTAAGGAGTTGTTTAACAAATTTTTAGGAGCGTGAGCAAACATTGTAATACTTGGTATTTTTTCTGTTCCTTTGAAGTCTAAAGTATAGCTTGAGTTCTTTAAGTAATTGTTAGAAGCAGAACCCGATGCTCCAAAATATACCCAAGCCGGGTTGTATGAAGTGCCGGTATCCCTATATTTGTCCGAACTAGGAGAAAAGCCCCAAGATCCTGTAAGAAGTATAATACCTTGATCGTATAATACAACGCCAGCTACTTTACCATCATTAGTAGGTATTGAACCTGAGTATTGTATTAATTCTCCGTTTTGGTAATAATCTACCAATTGTCCTGCTAGAGTTCCAGTGACATAGAATTTTAAATCTACAGATCCTTTTTTAATAGAAGAGCCATAAAAGATAGATGGAATACTTACCATCGTCATTAATTGTGTTCCTTTATTCCATCCTCCTAGAGGGCTCGTAGCAGGAGCTTCATATTCATAATGCGGACTAAGACGAATATAATCGTTTGTAATGTTCTTAAGAGCCATAATATGAGGGCGATAAGAAACATCGGTGGAAAGAATAGGTAAATCTCCTGTATATTCTGGATAATACCTTCTATCAATTGTTGCAGACATTGGGTAACTGCCTGTGATTGTATCACCGTAAGCAAATCCCATATATGAATCTGTTGTGACCGTGCTAAAAGCATCAAGACTGCTATCTTTTGATACAAAAGGGTAGATCATGCTGTCAGATGGTCTGTCGATATTTAATTCATACAAGCTTATATTACCAACAGGGACACTCTTAACAGGATTGGAAAAACTACCTGACTGAGAAGATTTGTTATTATAATAATAAGAACCAGAATATATTAGAAAATTTGTATGAGGGAATGTTTTTACCCTGCTAACGAAAAGATCATTTGGTCCAAGTTTGTATAAAGCCATAACATGATGCCTAGTAGTCCAATCTTACTCTCAAAGTAAGCTCTGTTTCAGGAGTTTTCTTGAGAGGTTCGGAGAGCTTGGCTACTGCGAGAAGCTCATTGTCTGCTGAATAAAGACCAATTGTAGTGATATAAGAAACAGGCGCATCTGTTGATACGTTTTTAACTCTAATTTTACTATTATTTAAGTAAGTTGGATTAGAACTGTAATTAAAATCGTTATGATTAGCTCTACAAAAATAGATTGTTGAGTTAAGCTCTGTCGTGTTATTAAAAGAAACATTGTAAATACGATTTCTGATGCTGTCTGCAATGGTATTGATAGAAGAGCCGGTTATTGCGTCGAAGCCAGAGCCGTCCTTCACGTTTCTACCAAAGCCAGTTCCCAGGTAAGAGCCAGAGGTCATGACGTTATCCAAAATACCACGGGCGTCGGGTCCACGGTTCGAGTTAAAAACAGAGCCTGAGATAACAGCAATACCTGCTTGATAATATATCAGACCTACTGGGTAATGCTGCCCTTCACCGGCGAAGGCACTTCCTGACCATAGTGTTCTAGGGTGTGAAGTACCTAGATTGGCACCAGCGGATGCTGTTGCATATAAAATACCGTACTCTCCTGCTGGAGAATTAACCTTATATCCATTTGAGCCGCTAAGATCTGAAATAGTAATTCTAGATACAAAATTAGATCCTCCGTAAGCTGCGTTGCTGTAGGCGGATTGAACACCAAGGTCAAAACTAAAAGATCCTTTTTTGATTTCATCTTTTGTAAGAAGTCTAGAAAAGTTTAAAAAGAAGCATTCTTGTAATTTAGTGCCACCTGTTAAATCGCCATCTTGATCGAACTCTCGAATGTTGCCTGCTGCATCATATCCCACAAGAACTTGCGCCATTTCGTTATACAGGTTTATTTTTTTAGTGTTTTGAGTGGCAGTGGTCCCATTAAGATCAGAAGAGTTACTATATCCCATTGTAATATCAAAAATATGATTAGCAGAAGAACTAAGATAAGGATAATCGTAAACTGATTCAAACATACCATGAGAATAAGTCTTAATGTTTTCTTCAGAGCCAAGAGCAATGTTTCCATTGCCATTGTAGGTTCCTGAAACTATGGACCCCGTGATAGGAATAGCTTCATGCAACAGAGTTCTTGTTGCTGTAATATCACTGTTTGTTAATGTTTTAAAAGTTGTAGCCATTTTTATTCCTTAAAGTCCTTTATGAAGCTGCATACCATTTGATAAATCTAACTGGGAGATCGATCGTATAACCAGTTGTTCCGCCGATGATCCTGACATTAGTATCAATAAAGTAAAATAAATTTGTGCCGGTGAAACTCGTTGTGTAACCAGAGCTTCCTAGCTGAGTGAACAAATAGGTGCTTGTAGCTAGATCTAGACCCGCAGCAATCAAAAATTGTAATCGGCTGCCTTTTGGTCCTCTAATCTCGTTGGTATTCCCTCCAGAATTAGGGTTATTTACTGCAAGGTTTTTCCATTCGCCACTTGTCCTAACATAATCAGCATTTTGATTTGATGACAAATAATAACTTGCAATACTATCATCATCAATAAAAGAAGGATTAGCGATTGTTTTATTTGTTGTCGCAGCGATTTTTCCAAATCTGTTGTCTAGCTCTACGATATATTGTTCTTCTACTAGAGAAGGATCTAGCGCAAGAGATTGGGGAATTTCTGTCGTATCAAGCCCTTGTTCTAAGATAATAGAGTTACCAGAGTCAAGGTTTTGTCCGTATAATGCTCCTCCGACCAAAGTATTTCCTACATTTCTAAAGATATTTTCTGTTGTCGAATCGGCGCAAACAACAAATGCATTGGTGGATTCAAAAGTAGTATTAGAATCAACCATCTGGTTTATTTTTATAATTGGAAGGTAAAGAAGGTTGTTTCTTCCCATAGAAACCAATTTAGATTTTAAAAGACTTGTATTGTTCGTGAAAGCCTCTAAAACTGGAGTTTGCATGATGTTTAGATCGTAATAAGCAGAGCCGCTGGCGTTATTTTTGTCGTAGCTGGCGTAATCAATTTCGTCATCACCGAGAGCAAATTTTGTAATTTTAAAGCTCCCGTCACCTTTAGCGAGGCGGAAGCGTCCGGTGTCGGTCAAAACTGCATCGAGGATGATGTCACCGCTGTTATCTAGAAAACCCATTAAATTATCTCCTTGTATAAATAGACACTATAAGCACTTTTTATAAATAGTTGTTTTTTTGTCTAATTGTTCGTTTTTATTTAGTTATTATTTTAGAATACTCAAAGTCAAAGTTTAAGTTTATATCTACCATTTTACCAGTTTTTTTAGATTTAATCCTAATTTTAAATTTCTTGTCTGAATTGAAAGCTGAATTTTCAGCTACGCCAAGTGCAACATCTTTCACCTCAAAGGCACTGCTGGCATCTTCTGGTGGTTCATAATAAGACTGTTGCTCGTTAAGCTTTAAAAGAACAAATCTTTTTCCTGTTTTTGTCTTTTCTGTTATTTGTTCTGTATTATCGTTTAATTTTTTAGTTTTTCCCTCTTCTAAATCTAAAAGTTCTATAACAGGATAAACTGCCCCAGAATTTTCTTTTATCTCTACTTGATACACGTTAGTTGGAGTAGACATATTATCATGATAATCTATAGCTCTAAAGGTAAAATATTTTTTTTGATTGTATGGCAAGCTTAAGATAATAGAATTATTAGGACCTTTAACCTCTGTAAGCATGTTTCCGTCAAATTCTTTAAAAGTCGTAGGCTTGTAATTTAAAGAATATATTTCATAAGATTCAGTTGGTTCGTCCGAATTAAAGAATATTTTGTTTGTCTCTATGTCAAGTCTACTTTCTTCATCAAAGCTCAAATTAACTCTATTGTCTAGTTGGCTTTTCAATGTTGTTGAGTATTGGAAAGAATCAAATTGTCCAATATAATTAGGAAAAATAAACTCTGATCCTAACTTATCTTTAATGTTAAAAATTAAATCATGCGGCTGATTTAAAATAGGGACAATCTCTATCTCAGGAGCTAGAGGAGGACTATCAAGAACAATAGTAGTTTTATGTGGCGATGGTAGTTCTTCTGCGCCGGGGAGGGTTTGCACTATTTGCACTTCGCCTTGGGAAGTCGTGTTCGTAATAATTTGTGACTCGTTTACATTATTATAAGGCACGCGAATTACTTTTATAGAAGGCGTCATGTCTATGTTTATAGATGCAAATTTATCTTCAGCGATGTCGATGGTTCCTCCTCTTGTATAGGAATATTCTGTGCCCAAAACAATATTGTGAACAAATATTCTATAAACATAGAATTTACCATATTTTACTTGTGTGTCAAAAAAATCAATAATTTCTTTTTCTGAATTTGGAACTAAAAACACCTGCAATTTTTCATTTAGATTTCCGTTGTTGTCAGATGACCATTTTTCGATTTCGTAGAAAAATACCTCTGAATGAGAAAAGTATCCATTCATTAGATGTTCATAATCTCTAAAATTGTTTTTAACAAATTTGTCCATTTTAGATTTTAAAGCAAGAGCATAAAGCTGATTAAAAATTTCTGATGTTGCGCTTGATTGATCTTCTTTTTCGTCTCCTGTTCCAAGGTCTCCAAAAAATATTGCGTCGGTTGGAGCAGTCGCAGTGTTCAGGGTTTTTTCAAAAAGCTGGGTCAAGAAATTTTCAAAATCCCACTGGGTTCTTGGAAGTAGTGTATCTATAATCAAATTGTTTGCTGAAACAAAGGGGACTTGCCCCTCGGGAGGTGTCTGCGCTAAATACTGCAAAAGGGCGGTGTTGTTTTTAGTTTCTTTTAGAATAGAATTAAAGTGCTTATTGTTATCGGTGCTAAATTCTACATTGACATTCATAGGAAAATTTTGTGCCGCTGATCTATTTTTAGCTATGAAGTCAAAGTTCATTTCAGAGAATAAAATATTTCCATAGTTGCTTCCAACAGAATTAAGCTCTGGATCTCCTAAGCTTACTGCTGTGCTAGTCCAGTCATCAAAATATAAGCCAATTGGCAGTTTTTTTATTCTCTTGGTTTTTTCAGCATTTGATTGTTCTAAATATTCATTAAGAGGCATCGAGGTTTGATAATCGGAATCGCCTTTGGTCAAATTTTTGTTAAGAGTAACGTGATTAAGAATATTGTTTATTTTATTAGGAGACTGCTGAACGAGGCTTTTTATCTGCTCCTTGTTTGAATTCATAATGTTATTTTTTTCTTCAATAAACGCCATATAAGAATACACATGAGGCAAAACTCTTTCTTTATATCTGTCGCTGTTGATGGTCTCTTCATATTCTTTTTCTAAATAATTATAGTTTGTTTTAACATGAACAAACTCTCTGGTTTGAGAAGTTAGATTAGAATTTTGAGGAGTGTTTAAGGTAAAATTGTGATCTGTAAACGAAGTACCCTCAATAAAAACAGATGAAAGATAATCGCTCCACCAAGTTTCATTATTTTTTGTGCCGTTTATTTTTGCAAGATCTTCTTTTTTTAAATAAAGAAAATATGTTTCTTTTCTTCCAAGATAGTCAAAGCCCATAGTAACAGTATCTGTTGCATTTTTTTGGACAGTAGAAAGCTTTTTGAAATAAACATAACAACCAAGATCGGCGCTCCACATTCTTAAAGCCCTTACACCCATATCAAATGTAGCTTGTGGCTTGTTTTGAAGATAAAAGGTGTTGCCTGTGGTTGGAGCAATCTTATTAGTAACACTCCAGTAGTTTGTTAAATCTCTTCTAAAAAAATCTATTCCTGAGTTTGTGACTTGGGTTTGAGGGTCTGTTAAATCTGTGTTATTCGCCTGAATATACACATTAGAGCCTCCTGCATCAGAGGTTCCATATCCACTGTTAACAGAGATTTTCTGAGGGCTTCCTCCGCTTCCATTAGGATTATAGAAAGTTGCAGCATCTTCAGAACCTGCATTTCCAAGGCTTTTGTTATCTCCGATGGCTTTACCATCGGCTCCTATACTTCCTATTCCGTCTATTGGCATTGTTTTTTCCTATTTTTTAATAATATTGCTGGTTTATGTTTTGTAATTTACTTTATATTAAATAGAAGGTGGTCATTGATTATAAAAAGGATTCCCTCTAGTAAAGGCGCTACCTTCCGAATCAGTTCCTTCGTTTAGTCTTTTTTCTTTATCTTTTTTAATCATATCTCTTTGAACTACTTGTTTTGGATTTAAATTTGAATTTAAATATTCAGGCTTTATGTTATCTAATGCTCTTAGTTGTTTTTTTGCAAAAATCAAATCAGAAATAGTTGTTACAGGTACAACAGGCTTAAAAGGTGCTAATAAATCTGCGTTTTCACTAGCTAATATAAAATATTTATCAAAGGTCGCCACTTCAGGTAATTCTGAAGAGTTAATTCCAAGGTCTGGGTTTGTATATCTTGTAATTCTGCATAAAACTGATTGGTTTTTGGTTTTTATGTCGTCAAAAGTGGCATTATCTAGCAATGTCCACACTGGTTCTTTGCATCCAAGTTCCTCTGCTTTTTTAAATGTTCTAAGATATTCTACTTGATAAACATTAAAATAGTTCATCCAAAGACCAAATTTCTTCTCTAATGAGTCCTGCTTTAACAACCTATCTACGACTGGTCCTTTATCAAAAAAAGCAGGATTTTGCAAATCTCCTGTCTGGATCGCGGAGGGATTGTTCCAGGCAAGCAAGTGTTTATATTGATTTGGTAAGTTTAAAGTCAACAACTCTTCGGGCGAGACTAAATCAGTTACATCTGAATATACAGTATCCACAGGGTAATATACTTTTTTTACAAATTTGTTAAACTGAAGGAAGTTTTCTTCTCCATTCGCACCAACAATAAAAAGTAAAGAATTATTATAGTTTAGCTCATTTAGGTTTTGTTCCGCGTTTGGAGAAAATTTAGCTTTAAGTTCATCGGAAAATTCATCGCCTTCAAGTAGTTGACCTCCATTTTCGCTAAGTGGGATATATTCGATAAAAGTCGAAGGTGAAGATAAGGGATCTACTACTTTCTCATATGCCACACATCCTTTATCAGCCAAAAGCTGGTTTAATGACTGTTTCAGTTTTTTATCATTGGTGGTTAAATTGGTAAATGTCTCTTGAGATACTTTAACTGAGGAGTCAGAATCATTTGATTGTTTTCTTAATATTTCAGTCATTACAAAATTTAATTCTTGAAAGTTTATTTTTTCTCCCGCGTGGGTGTTTTTTATTAAGGTTCCATCTTTTGTTCTAAAACCAGTAGCCGTCAGAAAACTATATTTATCTTGTTGAAGTAATTGATTTTGTTTAATCACGGGATCAATCATGGTTTTTTTCGTGATTGTTCCATCCATCTCTATCATGTATGGGTTAGTAGCCACAGAAATGTTTTTTAGTTCTGCATTTCCAAAGTATTTTAACATTTCGTTGTCAACTCTTTTTTTAAATGCTGTGTAAGTAACTTTAGGAATACCATATTTTTTTGTTATTCCCAGAACTTTAGGTCCATTACTGATTACCTTTTTCTTTGGAAATTTTCTTAAAACCTCAAAACCTATTTTATCTTCTTTTCTTACATCGTAGATTTCATGAAAATAATATTCCTCTGAAACGAAATGTTTTTTCTTTGCACTTTTTACAGAACTAGGCATATATTGGCTAGTTTTTGATCCAGGTGCGGATTGTAGTGATTTTTCATCGAGAAGGTCACCACAGAAATTCAAAAAATTCTCTAAAGTATTTAGCAAAAATTGTAGTCCATCGGGAGTACCTGTTTGCGGGTGTGTAATGTTAAGTAATGAAGAGGAAAGCTCTTCATAGTCAATATCTTTACCGCTAATAATTTTATGCAATACCCTAAAGTTTGTCAGCATGGTGGGAATAAGAACGTTATATTGTTGTGTCTTTTCTTCTGCGTATAAAGCTGTATAGCTATTTGATATTAGGTTATAATATTTTGGTTGTGTACTCTCGGAATAAAACTTTTTTAACTTACTGGTATCGTTTGACAATTTATTTAAACGAGAAAGAATTAACTTTTTTAAAGAATCTTCAAATGTATATTTTAAACCATATTGATAAGAGCCGAAAGTTTTTGTAGAGATGTTCTTGTCGTATCCTGAATAAAAATGAAACATTCCTGACTTTTCTTCTGTATCTAAAAATATTCTGTTAAGAAAGCCATTTGCAGTCGGAAATTCTTGATTTACTGGGGCGATATCTTCTATCTCTTCGTCTTGAGAGAAAAGATCAGTATTTGTTTCGCTCGTGACTCTTCTTCTTACCAATTTAAGAGATATAAGATTTTTTCCGCCGAAAACTTTGTTTCTGTCTTCAGGGCATAGGTTTTCCCAAAAAGCTCCATACTGAGAATGATGCAGGACCATGTTTTTAATATCGACCGCAAACATAAATCTTGTATTTTGCGATATATCGCGAGATGACCATAGATCAGAAAAATAAGATATTTTTTCAGAATTTTTTATTTTTGCGAATTGCTTAACATCTATAGGTTTAATTTCAAAAAGTTTTTGAGGGACGGAAAAATTAACTGGTATGTTCTCAATAGCGTTTCTAATTCTAAAATCTTGTATAACAGTGTTAGGTGCTTTAACCACAGTTAAGACATTATCATCAAAAGTTGCTGCCTGTTGAGCATTCTTACCTTTTCTAATTATACCTGGAATTTGATCATCTCTAAGATTGAGATTTGAGATGTCGTAATTAGGGTCATCTAAATCAACAAATATATCGCCAAGCCATATTTTTCCCGCTGAATCCTGGTAATATATGGCTTCTGTAGAAATCTTGTTATTGATAATAATCGGCTCGTAAGTTATTTTGCCTATAAGCATTTCATTAATATTGGGTATATTTTGCAAATCTAAATTAGGCATAATAGATTGTGAAAAGGCATTTTTGTCTATATATGCGAAAGCAATAATAGATAAGTGTGATATGTCTTTTTCATTTATAGCAAAATCAATGCTCGTTGTCATATCATACACTTTCTTGCCATCGCTATTTGTTTCGTTTTTAAAATTGACGTAATTTACATCTTCTCCTGGGAAATCTTTTAGTGATAAAGTTTCCATATCCTCTCCACCACCGTTCATGAGTAATGTAAAAACCTCAGAGTTTTTTGCAGCACTCATAATTTTAGCAGAGGTACTGGCGTCTTTAGACTTTATTATTTTTATTTTAATAAACTTCTTTATATCTTCATTGGTAAAAAAAGTAGACAAAAATTTATGATCTATGGTATCTTTAACAACCAAGTCTACTTTTACATTCATAGAGTCTGGCGTGCTTGCTTGAGTTTCGCTATCGTAACTTGAAAACGGAATAGAGTATGGTCGGTTAGAGCCGTAGAGACCAGAATTGATGGATTCGTATGTAACCAGTCCGCCGCCGCCAAAGTTTAGTCCCGAAAGAGGGGCACCCGAAAGGGGGTCTATGTTGGGCGTTCCTGATTGTTGGTCTAGTAGTGACCCTGCATTAAATTGTTCCTTAGTTGGTATACTATAGTGAGCATTACTCCCGCGAAACTTGGTTGTTTTAGCATTATAATCTAATGTAATTCTTTTGATATATACATTAGGAACTAAATCGCCTAAAAGGCTTTTATCATCTACTGGTACAGCCATTAGCACGCATCTCCTAATTCATCGTCTTCATAGATATCATTACCTGGGGCGGCAGTGTTTTTATCTGGGCATTGGAATATTTCTCTTACATATAGAGATTTTTTGTCGTCCTCAAATACTTTGTTGCATAATATATCAGCAGGAATTTCTTCATCCACCATAACATCAAAAAAGTATTCTACAAATTGAGGATTTTTGTAAATGTCCATCCCTACAATATTCCCTGCTTGTTCGTATTTTTCTTGTGAAAAGAACTTTAAAGGAATAAGTTTTTCTTTTATTTCTCCAGCGTTTTCAAGTTTTTGATTTGGATAGTATTCTTCAACTTGGAATATTTCAATTTCAAAATTCTCTGTTTCATAGTGGGTATTTTTCTCTTCTATCCCAAGAAGCAAAAACCCTTTTTCTATTAATATTGTTGAGCCGTCTATAAAGTCAAACACTTGCTTGTCAGTTTCATTAGGAGCAAAAACCAAGTCTGTCTCTTCGGTTAGTCCTGAATCTTGTATGTTATCTGTCGCAAAAAAAGAAAATTTGTTTGTTGCTTCAATTTGTGGAATTCTTATAATTGGACCTGACCCACTGAATGTTGATACGGCACTTGTTAAGCTTTCATTATAAAATTTTATATCCCAAGAAGGCTTGTATTTACTTTCTAGTTTCGTAGTGCCAATAGCATCAGTAACAGCAAAAAAAGTATTATCAGCGTCTTGCAGCGCGTCTTCTATAAAAGAATCGCTAAAGTCTTCTTTGAACTGAATTATATTCTTCATTTCATGAAATTGAGTTTCAACACCAATATAGTTGTGTTGTACTTTCATTCTAGGAGTTTCATCTTTAATTCTAGTTTCTGTAGAGTTTTGTTGTTCGGAAATCCCTGCCCATTCAGAATTATACATAACGTCTTTATCAAAAAAAGCATAAAAGCTTGGCTTAAAATGACCCTTGGCAAGAAGCCTTTTGCCGTATTGAGTTAGTTGAATATCAATAACTTCTTCTTTTTGATTAAAGAACTCCATTGTTATTCACCTCCCCCTAAAAGACCGCCGGCGGGAATAGCTCCGGCTCCTGCGCCTGGAGCGGCTTGGGCTGTTCCTTGTTGTTCCGCTATTTGTTCCATGATAGAGGGAGGACGTGTAAATTCTACGCTGGCATCCATTTTTGCTAACTCCACTAGTGAAAAGAAATCATATGGCCAATTATAATTATACTCTGGAGGTTTTTCTACATTATTAAATTGGAACTTAAACCTTGCGTCATCCGTTGTGTCAGCGGTGGTGGCAAAGTAGCTTTTTTCTGCTCTTCTCTTTACTTTAAAAACCATCCATCGAGTTTGCTTTGGCAAATCCAAGCCATGGAAAAATTCTCTTTCGCCAGATTTATGTTCAATAGAAGACATGGCTTCTTCGGCTTGTGTAGAAATCTTAGGCATCAATCCTTGCCAAATATCAGTCAAGTCTTGTTGAGACAAGACATGCTCAAATTCAAACATATACATAACAATAGGTCGAACTGCTTCTGGGAAATCAACGCAATTAAACTGCGGAGGTAAATAATACTTCCTCATTTTATTATACATATCGGCTATAGATACGCTATTTGGATTGTTACCAGCATCTACATCTGCTATAATATTATTCCATATAGCCTGAGAAATTTTAAAGAATTTTCTTCCTCCAGAAAGCGGAGCAATAAAGTTACTGAATACTTCTTCGCCTGCTGAAGGGTCTACATTATATACAAAAGGTATTGCGACGATTGCTTCAGATATTAATTTAGATTTGGCTGGTTTCCCAATTCTTTTACTCTTGCTAGTAAAGCCACAAAGATCTATTAAAGATCCAGTTAAAGCCTGGTCTATTGCGGTGGCTCCTCTTGCAGGGAAGCTTTCACGAATATCTATCCAAACTCCATCATCTTTCTTGGGCGTCACTCCGTATCCACCCCACAGTCCTCTTCCGGTCTTGGAGGTATGAAAACTTGACCCACTAACAAAATTAAGAGCAGGGCATTCAAATTTACTACCGATAGACCAAGCATCAAATCCTTCCGCAACGGTGTCTTTTGCTGTAACTGGGATGAAATTGCCTTCTGGTCCTATACCTGTGAGGTACTCTACTTCTTTTACTTTTGTAGTTCCAAACAAGTTGATAGAAGCTGAGATAGTCATCTTAGTCTTTGAAGCAATATCATTTAAGCCCAAAGCTACAGAAGAACCTGTAAATTCTGTTTCAGCTTCAGCAGATGCAAAAATCTCACTTAAAGTTGGTTTTTTCCCTTCACCGACAAATTGAATTCTAGCGATTGATTCTTCATAAAAATAAGGAGGCGTGTATGGAGCATAAGCTGGATCTCTTATGTTTGAGCCGTTTATGTCATTAGCCCAGGCTGATGAAACAGGTGGTCCGTAATAAGCACCTCTAGTATGCTTGAAGTATTGGTATGGACTTGCAGGTTCTTCATATTGACCTTCTGACAACACCATCTTAGAAGTTTTTCTCAAGACTACATCCATATAATATCTTTTTCCATTTTTTGCCGTGGAAAAATTATTAGCTAAATCTGAACTGAAGGTTGTTAATCTTCCTTGCTCCAAGAAGAAACGAGGAACTTCTCCAAAGAAATTGTTTGCTGCTAAAGAGTAAAGCTGTGAACCAGCATTCTTAAGAGCAAAACTAAATAAATAAGAGGAAGGGGTAGTTGTTTGAGGTTCATCAAAATTTATACTTTTTTCAGCCCAGGTGTTGGCTTCGAACTCAGCCGCTCGTGGAATTGGTAGATAAACATGAGGCTGAATAACGGCTTCGAAAGGCAATCTATAATTTGGAGAAGATTCCCAATAATAAAGTGTAGGGCTAGTGCTAGCGTCGCTTCCAGCATCTAAGTTGGCAGCGCTTCCTGTGAAGACTGGATAATCAACTGCGATTGCTGACTTCAAAGAGTTAAACATGATTCCCGGTGAAGCCAATGGTCTTAGAAAAGCATTTAAAAATTGAGTTGCTGGTCGGTCTGGGAAGCCGCCGCCGATCCAGGCACCCACAGTAGACCCTGTAATACTAAGTCCATATGACTGAGAGAGGATGGAGCCGAGTTGTAGTGCTCTTTGGTGAGGGTAGAACCCTTTATATGGAAGCAGCTTTTTTATTCCTTTCATGTAGAAAGAATATCTTGATAATTTTCCTTCATTTTTGTGATCATCATAAAATTTATCAAAATATTTAAGAAAATCACTGTGTGAATATTCAGCAAAAAATTCACTATTTTTTGCTATAGGTCTTTCTAACGAAGCAGTAATTTCACTTCTAATCCCGACAGCTTGAGGAAAAGAGGCAGCACTAGATGTAACATTGCCTCCAGGCATTGTAAGAAAAGCGCTGTTTGTTGCTAAAAAATCGCCTTCTTTTTCGTCCACATAATAGTTCATGTGATCAGATACACGGAATTCTGGAAGAATGGTATAATCTTTACCTATTCCTCTGATGTCTTCTGCAAAATCATTATAAGAATTAAAAAATGGCTTTTTGCCAGATATTTGGTCGGTTGCATAAAAAGGAATTCCAGACATATATTTGTCAGCAGGACTTGGAGTTACAGAAGATGGACCTCGATATAGAGACAGTGTGCCAGTTAGATTGTAGAGAGTAGTGAAAATGCTGGAACCTTGCTGGAGTACGCCGCACAATTCGCCAACCCCAGTTCTAGCTCCATATGATGTGCCGCCTGTATCAAGGGACCAGACGCTATTAATTGTTCTTTGTTGATATCCTTGAGAATTTATAGCAATATTGTTAGTGCGAATGTTTCTATCTGCAAGTTCATCTTTCCAGAAAGTTTGGAAATCTCTTCTGTTTATATCATTAGAACCAGAAGTCTCTGTAAAATTTGTTCTTTTCCTGGTTCTGTTAAGGTATGTATTTTTTTCTCTTGGAAAAACATTTTCTGAGTATGTAAACTTATGCCAGAGTTTAAATGGCGTTGTAGCAGGAAAATCAAAATCTTTATCAATGTATATTTTCTTTAAATCATCATAAACACTGTCAGGTGCGTTTTTAAAATCGTTAGGAAATACAAGCTTTATATTATATTTTTCTGTTGAGTAATGAGATTTTAGATTTCCATAAGAATGTCTAAGGGACAAAAGTTGGCTTTTTCCTCCTTGTTCCACAGTAAAAAGATGGTCAAGAGGATTGTAGCGATTAGAAATAGCAGACTCAGTAAATTGAAAGCTTGTTGTGTTCGCTACTAAAATTGGAAATGGAGCAGGAATTAAGCCGCCAATAATATAGGCTGGATTGGTGCTAACAGATCTATCAGCATAAGATATAATGTTATTCTTTCTATGGACTCTGTTTACTGGATGATTGCCTACCCGAACTTGCTTCCAGCTTGGCCAACCGTATGGACCTTGGCGGTGAAGAATAAGGGCATTAAACATTTCAGGGACATGACCTCCAAGAACCGCAGGTATAAACGCGCTGTTTCTATAGGCAGGAGTGCCTGATACGAGACCTGTACCTGCTGGATATCCTAAAGTATTAGTAGAGGATTCGACGGGCTCAAAAACATTAGTGTTCATTCCTGCAAAGTCCGTTGGCAAGTATCCCGAGGACGCCCAAGGAGTAGGATGCCCCCAGGTTCTATTGCCTGTCTGCATTGAACCATATTCACTAGAGCTTATAAATGTTAGGTTTTCGTCGTTCATCTTATTCTTAAATAGTTGTTTTCACTAAATTATAGATCCAGTTATGGAGCCAGAGATCCAAGCATATCCCGCGTCAGTTTGTGGTATTTGATGTGTGACAAATCCATTGTCATAATATGAAGCAGTAATTACATTCATTATAGATTCAGAACCTGTCAATGCCACACCACCTTCCCATTCAATTCTTAAGCCTGTATTCCTCTGCACCTTGTGGAAAGATCCTGTTGTTAAAAGAGGAGTTCCATAGCTGCTAGTCCCTCCAAATATACTATGATGTTTATTCCAAAGATTTAAGTTATTTCTAACGGTGGAGTTTCTATAGTTTAAACAATTATAAACAGAATACGTTTCAGAAGCAGCGTCTAGAAAGCCTCTACTCATAACTTCAGGTCCGCCGGGTGCAGAAAAATGTTCAACAATAACAGTCCTATTCTTGCTGCCATCTTGGAGCGTGCTTCGATTAGCAAGGCTAAAATCAACCCCTCCAGACAAGAAAGATGACTCGGCAGTCACAGTCGCTACATTCCCACTGTTTTGTATAAACCAAATATTGTTAATATCTCGACCAGGAATATTAACAACTTCATAATTTTTTGAATAATTACCAATAGTAGTAGGCGATGAAGATGTCATTTTAATATTTCTAATATTTAGAGGTCTTTTCGCTACTTCATCGCGATAATAAACTGCTCTCATTTTATGCACATCATCAAAAGATGGGTCCATTAATTTTAATATATTACCGCCTGCTGTACCAGATACTTGTATCGCATCAAGAGCGATATCAGAAAGATATGTAATCCCTCCTTGATATAAAAAGCGCAAATAAAATTCTGTGCCTGCGTATTGAGTAAGGTCAATTTTTCCTTGTTTGTATGCATCTGTAGTATTCGCTTGTTGTTGTCCTGCTATGGATGTTGCATTAGATCCATTCCAATTAACCGTTAGATCAGTTACAGATGTGGCAAAAGTGATATCTGATGCGTGTTGAACCTTTAAACTACCAACATTCACACCGTGCATGTGATAATAAAAAGAAGCACTAAAATCTGGACCACCAAGATCTGTTGCATCTAATTTTGGAGTGACCAGTCCATAAAGCTTGCCAGGAAGATTAGGTACAGATGTTTCAGCATATGCATAATAAGTTCCGTCAAACGCAGAATTTGGACCAGTACCAGCAGAAGGGGTGGGACCAGAATGCGTCAGAACCCACCCAGCAGGGTCTGTGGCTGTTGTTCCAGCAGAACTCCAGCTAGAGGGTGCAGTAGAGCCGAAAGATTCGCTTATGAGTGTAATATTCCCGCCTCCTGCGGCTCCTCCTTTAATAAACCAGCCTTCTGCGCGAGTATAGGGCGTATCTAGTGGTTTAGTGGGAGAACTATAGTTTATTGGAGCATGGCGATACTGTAAACCTCCTACATACTTTTCTGTAAACGGACCTTGAAGAGGTCTTTGAACATTTCTACCCACTACATCGCGGTGCATGTTTTCAAAAGATTCGCTAGCCGGGGTAGACAAACCTCCAAGGTAACCAGTATTCATGGAAGAAGAAAAAATAGTAAAAGGAAGAAGCAAGTTTGCTTTTCCATCTTTATAATCGCCAGAAGCGATGCTTTCTCCATTTGTATGAGAAACAACTTCTGCATGAGCCAGTCTTTTTCTTAATTCTACTGGTTTTCTATCTTCGTCACAATTTTTGTTTTGTTTGATTTTACTTAAATCAATCTTTATATACTCTTCAGAATCATTAAATTTAATGGCTTGCCTGTGGAAGCCAAAAAGATTATTAGTTTTTAAATTTGAGCCGCCTTGCAGGTCATTGGACAAATTTGTTGTAAAACGATATAGCTTGCCGAGTTTTCGCACAGCATACGTCGAACCAGATACTTCAGTGTTTACAACAGTTTTTATTGTCTCTCTTTGCGAATCAACAATAGCGTCGCCGGAAGTTATTACAGAGCCGCCTCGTTCGGCTAGTTCATGCCAGTAAGTACAATTAAATTCTTGATTTGCAGGTATAGGTGCGTGACCGGATTTCCAATTATATAGTAGTTCATTAATTCCTTGAAGAGTACTGATAGGTTCAGGAGCTTTGCTTTCCATTGTGGGGAACTTATGATCATACTTGTTTCTTTCTAATATGTGACTTTCTATTATATTTAAGACAGACTCAGATACATTAGAAGACGCTGGGACAAGTTGCTCCAGCATTTGCTGAATAAAAGAATCTACATGTTTGAAGTAATCAAGATACTTTTCAACATCTGGTTCATTTTCTACTCTTTCAAAAAACAGTTGACGCAACTTAGCTAAGTCTTTGTATTCTTTACGATATTTATTTACAGGTTCTCCAATAAGATTGTTAAAATCCAAAACAGATGCAAAGACATTTATTATCTCTTCCGAGATGACACGATAAAGACTATTTTCAATTGAGAAATAATAGTCTATTGGACGGGTATCTCTGGTAAATATCTTGTCACTATCTTCTCCTATTGAGATCATATTATCAGTATGAAATTGTTCAGGAAGCCTGTTTCTTGTTGTAAAGAAATAATCGCTGAGTACGACGTCGGGGTCATTAGCTGGGAACTTGTCGCCGCGACCACTGTGTTTTTGTTGGGTTATGTTACCAATCCAGCCATATCGTGTTGCTTCATAAGCAGATCCTGAAGAAAAATCCTCAATCAAAAATCTTCCAGCAGAGTCTGCTGAAGAAGAAACAATTCTAAAATCCCAATTTAATGCAAGCGTTTCTAATTCCGGTATATCGTATTGTCCTAAGCTTGTTTCAGTTCGAGTAGAATTTTTCATCGGAGATGATGGACCGTAGGAAAACATACTAGTTGCATGATCTTTTATGGCGCTATTTTCAATATATCTCATCCAATATCGAAGAGAAGATATTTTAACATCTGTTGTCCCAAGAATAGCTCCACTAAAATTAGTTCTATGTGCTCCTGCGTAAAGTCTTTTGCCAGCCGTCACAAAGCTCTCGCCATTTGCTTTTGTCATGGAGCTAGTAAGGAAGAATTCATTTGTAATATCCCCAAATCTTTGACTAACTCCATAAAACTCTACTTTATATTGACCCGAGCCAGAAGTTACTAAATCCCCGAACGGAGAAGCCGGTCTAATTCTTACAGCAAAATTCCATTTTTCATTATCATATACTTCTTTATAAAGGCTGGAAGTTAATTCGGAAAATAAAGATCCTGTCAAAGCAAAGTATACATCACCAGAGTTTAATTTATCTCTAATCGCGTAGACTCTAAAAAATGCGGAGTCATCGGGATTCCAAGTTAAATCATTAGGAGAGGAAGGGTTAACTGTATGTTGTCCAAAAATAGAAGAGGTAAGGCTTGGATATACATAATTGCTTTCATTGTAGATATTTATTTTTTTAGGAAAAACAGCTTCACATTCTACTGTAATGGGCACTGTTAAACCATTAGCACCTGAGCCTGAAATGTAGGACCTAGTTCCTGATCCTGTTTGGAATTGATAGATAGTAGAGTCAATGCGGTTGACTTTATTAAAATCAAAAGTCTTTTTTCTTATTGTTTCTTGTTTGACATTTTTACGAAGCTCTGAATCTAAGTTGTGTGCATAAACATTTACATCAATGATGTCTTCGTTAGCACCAAAAGATCTTATGAGGTTATTGATAGACTTTTGTGTGCCTTTTGTTTTTAGAATATAAACCAGGTTGTTGTAGATGTTTTGGTAAATTAGATTTTTAACATTGTATATCTCTTCTTCATACTTTATTTTTTCATCTCTAGAAGAGAAGTGTTCTAAAATAGTAGAATCTATAAATAATTCAGGAACATTGAATCCTTGAGAGGTGAGCAGGCGTTTGGCGAAAGGATAAGGTTTAAAGCTACCCGTGTGAGCACTTGACGAGGGATATGTAATATCTTTAATCTTGTTGACATTCTCTATTTGATTATAGAGTTCATCAAAATAATTCCCCATTATTTGAGTTAGTTTTTTTAATTCGTTGTTAGACTCTTCATCTCCCTCTGTAATCCATCCAGGTATAGATTTGTACATGCTGTTAACATTGCTTGCATCGTGTATTTCTCCAATTTCTTTCTTTGTGTTTAAAAGAGAAGAAACGTTAGGATGAACAGCGTACATTATCGGATCTTTAAATTCAAAAGTTGTTTTGCCTGAGAGCACCATGGCAGAGTCAGTATTTCTAGAAGATGTGTCGTAACCTGTCCAAGCCCCGTTACTTGCGCGACCTGAATAATCTAATACAACGCTATCTTTCCCAGAAAGACCTGTTATCCCTTCGTTAAATTTATAATATACCCCAAGGTCTGTTGTGGCGTCGTCAGTGTTTACCCCGCCGCCAACTTGTGAAATATAATATCTTCCAATATCTCTGGATGTTCTTCGTGTTTTCCAATACCTAAAATCATCTAACGATCCTGATAATTTACCGGAGCCAGTAGCTGCTGTAACTGCATATTTTGTAGGAGTTCTAAGTGCGCCGATGTTTGCTATTAAAGTTCCAGTTACATGGTTTATAGTGCTACCTGTCGTTACTGTGCTGACAAAAGTTCCATCTTTGTACATTTCTAGCTCTATGCCGGCGGCGGCATTTTTTAATGTAAATGCGTAATGCGTCCAGCCAGAAGAAATAATAGATGATGTTGTATCAGTATCTGAAATTGTAGCATCGTGAACACCGCTTGTTCCAGAGAGAGCAGTAATTCTGAATGCTCCGTCGTGAGACGATGCGGACAACATGATCCTTAATCTTCCATAATCATGTTGATTAGGGTGCTTTCCATTCCACAAATCAAAGATTACTTCTTTTTGTGTCTTACTTGTAGCAAAGGCGTCTTTTTTAAGCCAAAACTCGACAGTTGTTCCATTGCTAGAAAGATCAAATTTTAAGTTTTCTTCTCTGTTTTTCGCGGCGTCCCATACGTTTTCTTTATTAGGTCCACTTCTAAGCTGGATATATTCTAATTCAGAGGGAAGTCCATAACCACCCGACATTGAACCGACCAGTGTACCCCAGCCATCTGCGGACATAAGAGCATAACCGTTTGTTCGAGGATAATCATTATCAAAAATATAATTCTCTAGATAAGAACCGCTGCTATACCACTCTTCTTTTTCTCGCAAAGATCCATCATAAGGGTAATAGCCATATACCCATTTTATAGCTTCTGAATAATATTCTTCCGCAGAGCCAAACCTAGCAAAATTAGAAGGTTTAGAGTAGTCAGTGTGAGGTACAAACCTGCCTCTATTTTTGGTTATTTCTAAAGCATAGTTTGAGGATTCTACTTCATCATTAAACTTTTGTATTTGAGGATGAGAAGCAGTAGTAGCAGTGCCTTTTACATTTACATTATCAAATAAGTCTTTTATAGACACTTTTAATCCTCCACTCTAAACTTGAAGGTCTCTGGTTGTTCCTTGTAAACGCCGTTGAGGTAATAAGAAAATTTTAGATCATACATATATCCTGTTTGCAAGAGTGATATATCGAGATCAAAATAATTTCCACTAACATCGTATGAAAGCCTAGTTTGTTGGTTGCTGCCTGTTCCATATGGAATTACTTCCAAATCGTCTACCGTTCGTATAACTCTATAGTATGCTTTATTCACAATGTCGGTTTGAATTTCAGAATTTGCAACAGTATAAATTGTAGGAGACCAATCTTTTTTTCTTGTAAAGACTCTTAACTTTGGTTCTTCGCTTGTAGTATAAGATGGTTTTAAATTGACAACTTTTGTTACATATTGTGTAGTTGGATTTATATTAGAAGAATCTAAAGTCTTAGGTTCGATTGTTCCAGTGTGAAACTGAATGGTTGCTTCTGTCGCGTCTGTTGTATTAAGACTACCTGTAAACCAAATATCAAAAACATCCGTCAAGGTCGTTGAGCCTGTAAATGCGAAAGAAGCAGTGTAAATACCTGTAGAGACGATACCTCCTGTAACCACAGTTGGGGCGGCTGCTCTTACTCTTCCATCGTTATCAGGAGATAGGATTAAAGCTGCGCCAGTAGGCTCACTGTTGTCTAAAGAGCCAGAGAACAAACTAACATATACATATTTATTGTCTCCCAGATTTGGAATATCCTGTAATTGCCCTTTCACATAATTATAAAGATATAATGTATTAATATTATTGGCAGCCGTCGCCAATGAACTAGAAAAGAAAAAATTACCTCGGTCGTCTGTTTCGGCGCTATCCCATCTTGCTTCTAGGTTCGGACGCTTGAAAAAATACTGAGTGCTTCTAGCAAAGAATTTTTTATCATAATAAGATCTAGAACCGCTTTCTTCAGTTGGTGTTAAGGCTACCAAAAAACCGTAGTTGGCAAAGCCGCCCCCGCCAGCACCTTTAATCCATTGCTCCACATATGGAGTGACATCGATTGATGCATCTTCATCTCCATTTTCAAAATAAGCATTCGCATTCCACGGTGTGACCGAAGAGGTTTTTTGGAAGGAGCCGCCAGCGGGTGCCCATGCGGTAGTTTCTAGTCGATTGGTCCAGTTAGAAGTTCCTAGATCTTTGTATTCTTCCATATCAAGACCGTCGCCTTCATTCCAAGATTGATCAACGGCATAAAAGTTTAAAGTAAAATCTCGGGGCAATGTGTTTGGTGTAATAGCATTGTACATATTCAAATAAAAATTAACATTACCTGATACTGGGATTAAACCTGCCTCTCTGTCTGATTTGATGCTAGTGGTGCCTGTAACTGGGAATTTTATTAAGATTCTAGAAAGTTCTTTAGAAAAGCCAGAGGAGTTAGATATTTGACCATATATGGAAAAGACCTCTAAAGAATCTGCAAAGCCCATATTCGAGCCTGTTGCTGTACCACTTAAATTAGATTTAAAAGCATTAGATATAGTATTATCTTTTGTTGCTATGTATCTTTTAGTAGCCATTATATTATTATCCCTTTAATATCATCCTGTACAAATCTAATTTCATAAATAACGTCTTGAGGCATTTTGATAAAACGACCATCTTTAGATTTATAGTTATCTACATTTAAGGTGAAATTAGAGTATATTCCACCAGATTTTACAGTAATTTCTACATTGTCTACATCAGCGATGCCTTGAGCTTCATTAAGAACATTGTAAACATCTGTTATGTAGAAAGGTTCTCCTATTTCAGGAGAGTTGTCGAAAAAATCTCTTAAACTATCTAATGCGTTTTGCAAGGCGGTGTATTTATCAAAATTGGTTTCATGAATTGCCTTAAACTCTATGGCAAGATTTAAAATATTTGCGTCAACAATATCGATTGTATCATTCAACATTTTATATCCATTCATCCAATTTTTTAAATTAGTTTTTATTTTCATATTTGTGTTTACTAGAGTACCATCAAGCCCCTCACTAATCACATATAAATTTAGGTTTCTCTTGAATGAATCTTTATCTTGCATGATTGTTGATCTTTTGATAGATCCAAAACGGTTTGGCATTGCATAAGTTAAAGCGATATAATCGTTCCTAGTAACAGCCCTGTTTTGTGTTGCAAATAAGTTTTTAGCTCTCATTTTTATTTCATCTACTGTTGGCAGATTAACTTGCCCTACAATGACCTCTTCATTGGAAACTTCTAAACTATTAATAACTGTATTTTGTGTTGTTTCACTTAATGTTACGGAGTTCTCAAATTGTATGACAGGACTAACAACTCTCGTCAAGTCGTCAACTCCTACATTGATAGTGTCAGTTAAATTAGATCTATAAAAGCATGTAACTGTTGTATTTGTTGGCGAAATACCTAAATTATTATTTTCAACAAGAACATTAGGGTCAAAAGAACTGTCAGTGACATAATCTTTCGCATACATTTTAAGCGCTACGGCAGAGGGATCTAGTTTCTTGTCATTCTCAATTATAGCATCAGTAGTTGCGCCGCCTCCGAATCTAATATAGTCTTCTTCGTCATCTCTTTCTATTATAAATCTTCTAGGTACAGAAATAGCTTTAAATATCCTTGGCACTAGGTTTTTATCATTTTCTCTGTTCTCTATAGACTGGTATACAACATCTTGAGACAAGTAGTCCACTTCAAAGTATTGGTTACCTTGACTATCAAAAACAGAAATCATCTCTGCTATATCTGGTGTTTCTAGCTTATACCTAGAATAAGGTTTGAACTCTCCAGTAGAAAATGTATATACTCCATAATCTCCCGATATAACATTGCCATAGGCTTTTAATGCATAAAAAAGAGGAATTCCTGTATTTGCGTCTACGTCAGACACAATTGTTTGAACAGTTGGACTGCTAAAATCTATATCTTCTGTTAAAAGAAAGAATATACCGTCCTGATCAGTAGAGAGCTTGGTGTTCTTCTTTAACACTGGTATATAATTTGTATCGGGACCTAAACCTGAAGTATTAGCTGGAACTTTTATAAAAAATCCCGCTGTGCCTTCCGCCGTGACACTACCTTGTTCTCTATATCCCATTTGCTTTGCTAGTCTATTAACATTGTTAAATTCTACAGCCGAATCAATAAATGACTCTGATGCTTGATAATCGACATAAAAAGACAAAATATCTCCAACATAAGATACCATATCAAACATTAAAGAGCCGAAAGATGCTTCATTAAAATCTGCGGCGGTGTTGGGGTAATATTTTTTAGCATAATCAATTAAAGATTGTTTAATTGACTGAAAATCTCTGTCTGTATACTTTATTGGTGGTGTGAACTTTTTTACCATAAAATTCTTCCTATTCTTCTATGATGATGGTGTTTATTATCCCTAGTGAAGGGACACTGTAATTTATTCCAATTCCTAATTGGTTTTCTTGAGCTTCTTGACCGTTGATCTGATCTAATCTGAAAATGTTATTTATATCTAAATAAGGCATAAAAAGAGAAACTTGCTCTTCTATTTCAATAGCGATGTCTTCAAAGACTTCGCTCATGTTCATTTCAAATAAAAAATTTCTTATTCCTACTCCAAATTCTGGAATCATTATTCTTTCACCTGGCGCTGTTAACAAAAGGTTTTTAAAATTTTGCTGAACATTGGACGTAATATCAAAAATCATGTCATAATGAATTTTATTAGTACTTAAAGGCAAAATGGGTGAAAAGCCAACATTATTCATAACTAAACCTCATTATATCTAAATAGCATAAACATACATAATTACTTCCTTAAAGATTCTCTATGGCTTCAGTCTACCTCTGCCATCTCAAAAGCAGCAGACTGGAGCAAATATGCAAACCCATAAGGAGTGATTGGGGTTGCAAGGTTTGGCCCTATAGGGAACGGCAGTACCGTAGTGAATACTATACCTGCTAAAGCTGTATCTGACTTCAAGGCTTCTTCTGCACTATCAAGATCTTCTTTTTTGACAGCATTTTCTTCACCGGCTAATTGTCCTACAGTTTCATTGACCGATGATGCTACTTTTGCAGCGGCGACGACGACATCTTGAATTTGTTTGCCTAGTATGACAGCCGGGTCGGTCTGCTCTGCTATACCTTTTAATATATTCAAACCAGTTTGGGCTGCAAAAATTGCAGCATATCCAATTGATGAAGTATCGAATCCTGTGTCTTTAGGGTCGCCTACTACGTTTTGGTCATTAACAAAATTATTAAGATTATTTTGAGCCTCTGAATCGTCAAAAGTTGTAAATTTGTAATCTGATTCGTTAAGAGTGCCTTGTATAATAGCTTTTAAATTAGTTTTGGTGCCAGAAAAATATCCAAAAGGAAATTTACTAAATAAATTTCTGTATGAAGACAGTGTACAATAAGTACCCATCAAAGACGAAAGGTTGTTGTAAAGTAGAATGTCTGTGATCAAATCTTTATAATCTTGTGATTTGGACAACTCTTGTTTTAATATTTGTGCTGCTACATCTAATTTACTTGGAATATCAAGGTCTGTTAGTGATGGAGCAAGTGGTTCTCCATTTTCTTGATTTAAAAAGAAACCAGATACTTCTTTTTCATAAGATAAAAGGGGCAGACAATGATAGGTTCTTCTGTCTCCCTTAAAAAGTGTATTTTGCGAACTGAGATCACTTATACTTTCTTTTGATACTTTATTTTCTATTTCATCTAATACCAGTTCTTCAATCCTAAATGTCTTTTCATAGATATTGATATTAGAAAGTGGGCTATCTGTTAATTTAGAAAATTCTAAGGCAAGTGGATTTTCGATTTCAAACCCTCCAAGATCAGTTGTGCCTTCTTTTTCTGGAAATAGATACACTAGCCTAATACCATATTTTAGACTATTAAAATATTGGTCGTAGGTGTCGGAGACTATATTTTCTCCTCTAAACTGCACATCCTCTATTTTCGCCTGTATAAGATCACCTTTCAAACCTTGTATGACTTCCAGTATATCAGAACTATAATCTCCTTTTAAAATATCTTCTATGTTTTCTCTAAGTTCGTTGGCTTTTTCTAAATCTTTCTTTAATTTATCAACTTTTGGGAATAGAGTGTCGCCTTGTGACCAAGTTTCGAACCAAGCGAGGAGTTTCTGGGCTTCATCTATTTTATCTTGTGTTTCCGTAGCTACTTCCAAACTTCCTATTGTTTTGCCATAATTTGCACTGCTGGTTGTATTTGACTTGTCTTTATTCCATTTTATTACATTTTCAGCATATGGAATGTAAATGTTTTTTAATTTTTCATAGAATTCTATTAATTGCTCACAACCATCAAGATATCTTTCTATTCTAATCAAGCGAGTATTATCTAAATCAGAAAACAATGACTCTCGGGCGTTTAAGCTGTTTAAAAAATCCTCCAAGACTTCTTCGTCTATTTCTGCTAAAAATCCATAATGAGGCTTTCCAACCGGCATTTTTGTGCCGGTTACTTCTTTTACTAAATCAAAATAAGCGTCTGAAAAATTTACATCTTCATTCGCTTCAGAATCTACATATTCTGCGATCCAGTCTTTTATTAATTCTTCTCGTATAGGTTGTTCATTGTCTGTAAAGGATACATCTTTTAAAAAATCATCACTAATTGTTATATTAGCGCTTGTAGGCTTCATTTTTGATCCGTCGAACCATGAGCCATACTTAAAAGTATTGTAGGTGTAGGAAATATGACTTTTATAAGAACTTATTAAATCAGACATATTCGTTGCCTGGTCGTATAGAGTTTCTCCATATGGACCATCATAAACTAGCTCACTAAGCTGTTCTTTGAAGGCGGTGACGGTGCTTGTCTTGTTTTTTAAAGAATCCAAGATGGCTTGGGTGTCGTTTAATTGATCTTCGAGTGAAGCGTTGTGTTCGAGCAACTCTTTTTGGAAAGTAAAAAAAGCTTTTTGTGAAACTACTTCATTAAGGCTTCCTTTAATAAAAAAGGCATTTTTATTTAGAAAGTTTTCTTCTTCGTATAACTTTTGAAAATCACCAAAATTTACATTATGTTTTTTTCCTAAATCTGATAAATATGTTAAGCCGGCGCGTGGGCTCTTCTGCTTCTCCGCTAGGTAATCTCCTTTGAGTGACTCATATTTAAGAGGAGCAAATATCTCATGGATCCCGAGGTCAGTTCCATGAGATATTTGAAGCAGAAAGGCAGATATTAAACTTGAATAATTGGATACTGCGGTCTGTTTGCTTTTCGGTCCTTTTGATACGTAATAAGCTCCATGAACTGGTAGGAATTCTTCCTTTTCTTTAGACTTTATCATTACTAAATCTTCTACTACTTTTTTGCCAGCAGCAAAACTTACCGGAGTATAATCTGTTCTAATATATTTTTCTAATACAAACCCTCCATGCTTCCGAAAGTTTTCGTCTAAGCCTTCTGTGTCACTTACAAAGTTAGCTGTTAAAGATTTTGAACTAAGTGGAGAATCAATCATAGGAATTAAATTTAAAAAGCTGTTTTCTACTAGAAAATCTTCTCTAGTAGCTGCTTTTAAGCATACCTGGAGATCGTCGTATAATTCTGTCATTTGTTCTTTTATCAAAAAGTTTAACATAGCGGTGACATTGCCAGGTTCAAAGTCATCAGGGAGAGGAGCAAAATGTTGAGTTCTTTCAGGAATAGTAGAGCGAAAAATAGTATATTCATTTAAAACTTGTAGAAAATCTTCTCTAAAATCCTCGCCTAGACGAGTTATTTGCTGCATAACTACGTTCGTTAGTAGATCTGAATTATTATTTATGAATGATGGTTTATCTAGTTTTAACTGATCATATACAAAAATACCACCTACTAAGTTTTCCAAAGCAAAAACTTTTATCATGATCTCTATGCTTTCAAAGAGTATAGAGTTGTCAAATGAAGATCTAGAAGATATACTAGCTGGAAGTGAGTCTCCCTGTAATTCAAAATAGTTATTTTTCCTTTTTATGTTTTCTTTTGTTTCATCTAGATCAAAGAAATCCCAACTTGGTGGCCATGCTTCATCATTATTTTCATTTTGGTTAAGAGAAAGAAAATCGCTAGAAAATTCAGTAGTTTCAGTTTGTACCAGCGAAAGCCTTCTTAAAGAAAGAGAATTAAAAAATTTAGATTTGACTGTGCTTGTGCGGATAGTCTTAAGAGCTTCATAGAGAGTACCTATGTAAAATTTACTTTTAGATGAAGTGACAAAGCTAGTCAAAGCTGATTGCTGTGGGATTGAAGTTATAAAATTAGGATATTGCGATTTATATTTAAATATAAGATTATTTACAAAAGCAGAGTAAGCAGAGGCTTGCGGGGTAAAACCGATGTCTTGTTCTTTGATTAAAGAGTGTATATTTGCATTTCTTAAATTAACAACACTTGAATTTTCAAAAATTGGTGTTCCGGCAGGTGACAAGTAATCATATTTTAAAGAAACACTGTCTTTGGCATTAAGGTCTAATTTATTAATATCTTCGCCATCAAATTCATAATAGTATATACCCTCATCACCTTTCTCTATTGCACCAATTGGTTGCTTCATATAGCCTATATTAAGCCCCATTGACCCGGCTCCGTTGCCTAGAATATATTTTATCTTAATTCCATCTTGGGTCTCTAAAATAGGAAAATTTGCTCCTTGTTCTAAAGAAGACTTTAAGTTTGTAACTAACTGTGAAGGTTCTTTAACAAGCACAGTTTGTTTGCCGGTCTTACTTTGTGCTGCCTCATCTTCGTCAAAATATTGGTATGAAGGGGATTGTGATGGGAATGAACTATTTTTGAGCGAATCGATTGTCGAGGACGTTAAGGCTAAAAAATAATTATTTATATGGAAACACTCAAGATCAAAAATTGTTTCAACGGGAGATAAATAAATGTCAGTAGTTTGTTCTAACGCTCTGTCTAGGGCTTTGTTCTCAAAAGAAAAATCTAGAATTTTATCTAGTTTGTCTCCAAAAAGATATTCTTTAAGACCGTCTTCTAATGATCCTTGTAATGATGATAGGTGTTCTTCGAAATCTTTTCTGTCTTGAACATCTTTATTGGCTTGATTTTGAATAAATTCATCAGAAAAATTTTCTAACAAATATGTTTCTATTTGCTCTCTATCTTCTGCACAAAAATTAGAAATCTGGTCCTTAACTTTATCATTTAAAATTTCTGCCTTTGCTGTAGTGTCGATAAGACTCCTTAAGACATATTCTCCTATCATTACCAAAAACTCTTCTGTATCGTAAACATCTTCTAGGACTACACTGAAAAAAGGAAATTCTTCAATTATATTCTTTCTTATTATTTCTATTACTCGGAAATCTCCTCTTTCTTCAAAGATGGCTATCAACTGTCTTGGGGTTGCACTTTGACTTACTATCTCTAAAAGTGTTGCAATATCAAATTGTTTATTTGCGAGAGTTGGGAAAGTTTTAAGTTTATTTTTAATGACAGTAAGGTTTGATTTCGGCGTGATTTCAGCAAGCGAGATATCGCCTGCTTCGCTAGACTCAGAAGATTTGTCTAGTGCATCTTTAACAATTTGCAATAAGTTGTGAAACTGTTTATTAAGCTCTTTAGTTATTTCAAATTCTATTTTATTCACTGCTTTTTTTAATTCATGGCTAGTGATGGTTTCAATTTCTTCTACATCACCCATATCGAAAGCTGGAGCTTCATCTCCAGTAGGTTTTCTATAGACAAGATTTTTGTTGCTTAACTTATTATATTTGTCTTCAAGCTGGTTGAAGTTAATTTTATTTTTAAAAACTTTTAATCCATGATCTTTTCCTTGCATAAATGCGCTGGCGATGTCTATTAATTTTTTAACACCAATGTTATTAACAACCTGTTTATAGACATCGGTTGACTCGGGGTCAGCCGATAGCAACGCGGTGAAAGCAATATCTTGGATTTTGGTGTAAGAATTTTTAATTGTGTTAACAGCCGCGCCTTTAACAACAGGAGTAATACTAGCGAGGATTCTATTTTCTTCAACATCTGATTTTGGAACTGCTCCCAATTTCTCTTCGGCTTTTTTGATCATATCCAGAGGCTTTGTTTGATCGTCAGTATAAGATTCTTTAGCGGTGCCGGGATAATACTCTGGCATTTTATAAGTATATTTACTTAAAAGAGGAATCCAAGGCTTGGAGTTCTTTTCAAAGTTATAAGGCTTTCCGATTTCTCTTATAAAGACATCAATATTTATTAAGTACAAGAGAGTTCTCAATCTTGAGAAAATTGGATTTTTTTCTTTCTTTAAATCTTTAATGGATACTGTTTTTGGAGGATTTTTAAAACTGTCGGATTTGCCATCATGAACTTGCATTCCTACTAAATTATATCTTGAGTTTTCATCAAAATATAAATAAATAAAAAATTTATCGTTTTCTATGAAAGGTTTATAAATAGATTTTATTTTTTGGAATATATCTTGTAAATATTTTGCTTCTTTTCTAAGGTCTAGTCTGACATTTGATGATTTAACAACGTAATACAGAGATTCGAAATAGTCAGTTATGTTGTTTATATATTGCGATAGCACCTTTTCTTGAGCTACAAGAGTGTGCGTGTAGAACAATCCTTTTGATGGATCTGTACTAGGATCAGCAGTAAGAGCAAGAATTTTAGACTTGTCTACTGACACTAGTAGTTTATAAGATTTGGTATCTTTATCAGGTGGCCAAGGTGTTATTTTTCTATCTATGGCTTTTGCATAATTTTCTATAAAGCGCCTAAGCTCTTTGCTTTCAGGTTTAAGAGTATTGAGTTCGGAAGGTTCTACCTTTTCCTCGGCTTGCATAACTTGTCGAAAAGCATTTAATACAGCGTCATCTTCAGCGAAATTTTGTCCACCGGGTGTAACATTCGCGATAACTGGCACTTCCATTGTTGCAAGAAAAAATTTATCAAGTTCTAAAATATGTCCATTGTTTTTTTTATACCAAAGAAGCTCATTTGCTTTTTTGTTTAAAGATGACTTTGAGTCTAAACGATCTGTCTTAATCGGGACTTGCGGTATTTCTGTGTCTGTGAAGAATACGCCTCCATTTTCTTCATCATAGTGAGGCATGCTATACAAGTGAGTGTTCTCAATAAAAACTGTAGCGCCTTTCTTAGTTCCCCCTAGAAATTCAGGATTTTCATCCATTACAAGTAACGCTCTATAAACTTTCTCGCGACCGAGTTGGTCAGTGACAACAATTTCAGAACTATCTTCTGGATCTACATAAAGAAACGTAAAATTTTTCATTTCTTTTATGGCGGTGGTTTGAGAATTGAGAAGGTTATCTCCATCCAACATGTAAGGAACAGTATTGGCTACTGGGCTAAAAACATATTTTACTTTCTTTTTTTCAGTGTCTTGCCCGAAATAAAAAACCCAGTCATATTTGTCAGGCTGATTGTCGCTTGGTGGGCGTGCAAATTGCAGCTTTGTAAATGGATCTTCGTAATCCGTAAGAGATAACATGCTTTTTTCAAAATCTGCTTTATCATTTGCAAAATCTTCAAGAGCGTTATCTTTATTGTTTTCTTCTTCTGCCATTAAAAATCCTAATTTGTTTTGTTATATCTACTATTAATTTTTGCTTCGCCGCCGCCTGCGGGGGCGGATAAATATTTAGTAATAACTTTTGTTGAGTTTTCGTTGTGTTTCCCTAATTTTTTTCTTAAGTCCATGTTAATTTTTTTCAAAACTGACTTTCCTGTTGAAAGTTCAGATAGTGCTGGTGAAGGTCCTGTTAGTTTACCATGAAGCCTGTCGTAGTGTTTATGTTTAGCAACTAGCTGATTCCAGTCCATTTGGTAATTTATAAAGTCTCCAACAAGGGCGTTGAGCTTATCTATTTGGAAAACCATTTCTCTTAGTGCTTCTACTAAAGTATCGCCTTTGGGGATTGGCTGCAAATCACTATCATCATTTAGAGCAATAAGATCGATACCAAATTTTCCAGAATCAATATCAGCAGTAGAAATTTTGTCATTAACTTTTGTAACAAGTTTTATTTTTTCTCTCGCCATGAACCTTAAGTTGTCTGCTTTGATTGCTATTGCAGATCTATCTTTAAAAGACATAGATTTTGAATCGCTCCTAGCTATATTAAAATATTCATCAACATCTGTTCTCTGACAGATATATATTCTAGCTGAATCTAGTGCGAAATTTGGATTTAATTTGTTTGGTCTTTCTTTTGAGTCTAGTAGTGGAGCTTTGCCTTCGTGTCGCCCTACAACAATGTCTACCATAGAGCACATTTCTTCAGACATCATGCCCTTGCCTTGTAGCTTGTTTCCATATCTATCTCTGCCAAGAACAATGTAGTGGTCATTTTTACCTTTGTAGACTGTTTCACAAGGTAATTTTTTGAAAGGAACGATAGTTTCATATTTATCTGCGCCAGCAAACCCATTGTGATGCGGATTTTTAGCAGGATCAATAGCTGCAACACGGGAAGCATTAGCAGAATTATCATTATCAACAGTCGTTATTTTTTCATATGTAATTGGTGTTTCACTCATAATATTACCTATTAAATATCTTGTAGTTAGAAGATAACGAATATTGTTTACTTAAAAACAATAATTGCTTTCCTCTTATGTAGTCACTATTTTTTTGATTCCAGTTCAAAGGACCATTATTGCCCCAAAGTTGTTTTCCAAGATTTATATAATATCCATCTAAATCATCAGGAAAATATGTGTATCCAGTTGGCAAAGAAGCAGAACCCTTTCCTGGATAATTATGTTGTTTATTATTTGAGGCAAGAGCCATAGCTCCAATCATGGCATAATATGCGTCCTGACTGCTTAAACCCAAAGCCCTCCCAAGGCAATAATATTCAATTTGTTGTCCGGTTCCTTTTTTTGACCAGCGTGCTGTAGATACTATACCGCGATGATGATGCTGAGTAGGTTTGTGTTCTATATTTGGCATTCCTTTGTTCCACCATCGAGTTAGTTCTTTATTTTTCTCGCACTTCCCTTCTAGGATACCAAACCAATTAAACAAAGGTCTAGAAGATATATCTGTTGCAAAACCTGTTCCTAAATTATTTCCTGGGAAGCCTGCTTGCCTTAAACCGTAACTACTTGCATTTAAAGCGGCTGGGAATTTAATCGGGATGGAGAAAACATCTTTATAAGGATTAAAGTTACTTGCAACAAACAATATAGTTTCCCACATTCTTCTACACTGTATTTCGCTTGGTAATATTTGAACATAGCTTGGAGAGTTTATGCCGCCCTGTCCAAATTCTTGATAATTTAAAACCTTTACGGCAGATAGACCATTCTTAGGGGTGTGTTTGCCTCCTACATTGCCTTGATAGTTTAAAATTTTTGACCCAGAGTTAATTGATTTTTTAACTTTTTCATCATTATTTTTTAAAAACCCTGTAAATCTATTGTTCATACATGAGGCGACCACAGCGTGATTAGAATACCAATTTTTTTCCCATATACTTTTATTTAACAAAATGCCCTGGTGTATCGCTCCATTTCTACCGAGCCAAAAGTGTCTTTGATTTATAATGTTTTTGCTTGTTTTTTTCGGACTTGTATCAAATGAATTAATAGAATCAGCATATTCTTTGGCAAGAGCTTCTGTGCTTTGTTGAGTGCTTGTTTCTTCTATTACAAACAAAGTAACGTAATCCATTTTTCTATTCCCTCTTGTTACATTTTCTGTACTATAACCTGGCGGATAGGAAGCACCATTGACTAATTCTATATCTAGAATATTTTTAGAAGGGTTTTTTTCTGGTCTTATAGGGTCGCCTTTGTAAAATTTTACATGAGATCCTGGAGCAGGAGATGGAAATATTTGTTTACTTTTATCAGACATTTTTTATACTGTTGCACCTCTTAAAGATGGTGCGCCTTGAGCTAGCAATTGCATTCTTAGTTGTTTTACCTGTTCCCAAGTGGGTAAATCGTTCGGGGGGTCTGGCATCTGAGCGAGTGCATGACCTAAATGAGGCGGGAAAAAACGATTAGCCGGGTGTCTTTTAGGGTTAAAAATAACTTTACTTTTGCCGCCTTCTCTGAGCTTATTAATATCTGCAAGCTCTTTTGGGTCTGTGGTTTCGTTGCCATTGGTGACAAAGTTTTGTTGCACTGCTGTAGACCAAGCAGCCACTTCTTTAGCTGTAAAGCGTGAATATCGTTGGATCGGTCCTTTTATGCCTTTGACACTAAACCAATTCCACTTTGACCGGGGTCGGGTGCTCTTATTAGCTTCGCGTGCGCCGCTTTTCTTTTGTTTCCAATATTTCTTTACTCTAGTGTCATAATGAGGGTTATTCTTAGCGCGGGGAGATTGGTCTGGTTCTATATTAGTGCCGTATGTTGTAATTTTATTTCCCGTAGATTGTTGATAGTGTCCGATTCCGCCATCGGGCAATTTTCCGGCTGCGGCTAGTTTTATAACAGACGCCCAAACATCTTTTATTTTTTGGCGCACGCCATCAACTTTTACTTGAACATCAAGGGCAGCGCCGACGTCATGTACGCTGCTTCCACTCCTTTTGACTGCGGCGGTTGGATGATAAACAATGATTTTTGACTTAGGATGTATAGATTTCCAAAACATATGTATAACTTCAACAGAAGATAACATATCTTCTTGTATGTTGTCCTGCATATAAAATTTTTGTCCCGGTGGTCCAAATTGTGTTTTTAATGATCTTCCAAAAGAGTAATTTCCGTTTCCTTTTCTGCTTGTAAACTGTTCCCAAGTATACCCATGAAGAGAATATGTGCCTCCAGTTGCTATTTGAGTTCTTGCATTTCTTTTTAAGCCAGCAGGGTCGTTATTGACTGGTATCATTTTTCCTGTTGCGGGATCTTTTCTAAATGCTTCTCTTGGTTTTGGGATAGTTTTTAATGTTTCTTTTATCATGGTTTCATCTGGCATTACTGGTGCAAGATAAACGGGATTTTTAAGCTCTCCATTGTTTTTATTTAAAAAATTAACCCATATTTTATCGCCCGGAGATGGAATCGGCAGATCAGTTTTAAAACCTAGAAACTCATGATGAAGTCTTATAGCTCTGTCAGAATAGCTATTAACTCCTACTTCTTCAACTGTCCCCATGTTTGTAGGGATAGGTAAAATACTATGAATCGGTGGCTGGTTTCTTAACTTATCATCAAGAATTCTTGCATAAACTGTTATCCAAGGGACTTTAGAAAATTCATTAGGCTTGGGGTTTTTTGGTGGTTCTCCTTTGTGATTTAAATTATCACCTTCATTGTTTTTAACCAGGTCAGCGCCCATGCCTTGCGGTGGATTGGTTCTTACTGTAGCTCTTAGGACTTCTGCCATATAAGGTCCTGTATTTGATATAATGTCTGTTTTTTTTGCATGATCAAGCATTACTCTAATTTCAGCAAATCCACTTGAACTTGGTAATCTATTTAGATCATCTTGTAAATCACCCATTTCTAACCCTCTTCGTTTTGTATGAGAGCGTACAAATCTTCTTTATCAGTGGCAGTTAAACCTTCAGTGGTACTA
>TARA_R110002074_G_scaffold39190_2_pt1 | contig 34524 bp, 31 predicted proteins | sample TARA_R110002074 | Tara Oceans TARA_R110002074 (sample SAMEA4397215) | marine metagenome | biome: Polar Biome; feature: [MIX] marine epipelagic wind mixed layer (ENVO:01000061); material: water (ENVO:00002006), including particulate matter (ENVO:01000060) such as... | depth 10-100 m | reverse complement strand
ACCTTATCCCAATAAAAATAAAATACTTTTTTTACCATTTCATACCACACTGATTTAACGCTATTTACATAAACTTGAAATTAAAAATGTTTTAAATAAGTGTTAAATCATTAAAAATCAACGCATTATACGATATCGAACTCCCCAATACAAACTAATCATCATGTTATCAAACACTTGCGACACACTAGTAACAACCTCGTCAAATAAATTTTAGACTTAAACACAATATAGCTAACAACTTCCCCATAATTATATGATAACATCATAACCACTACTCGACAAAAAAAGGCCAACTGCAGTAGCACAAACAAAAACTTATTATGACCTAAAATTTAAGTAACAACAAACAACCTGTCAACATTTCTTAAACCCATCATGATTACCAATTATGCCTCAACAATACAAAATCAAGGGTACAACAAAATTAGTTTCATTTAATTAGATTCCTAGGCATAATAAAATCAAAGCTCAATTAATAAACACTAAATAAGTTATCCTAATTAATAGTATATCTAAAACATAACACTATACTATTGCGGACATGAATTCAACATAGTATCTTTGGCACCCGATAAGATTTACAGCATATGATTAAGATTACTTTGCCAGACGGCTCGATTAAGGAATTTGAGAAAGGCACAACACCTATGGCTGTTGCTAAAAGCATTAGCGAGGGTCTAGCCCGAAATGTAATATCCGCAAAATTCAACAAAACAACTGTTGAAACTGTCACTCCTTTAGAGACCGATGGAAGTTTAATTCTTTATACATGGAATGATAAAGAAGGAAAAACGGCCTTTTGGCATTCTACCTCACATATCGTCGCTCAAGCTATAGAGGAACTTTATCCTGGCGTAAAATTAACCATAGGTCCTGCAATTGATAATGGCTTCTACTATGATATTGAATTGCCAGATGGCTCTATTTCGGATAAAGATTTTCCTACGATAGAAAAGCGCGCTATAGAAATTGCAAGAGGCAAACATGATTATAAGCTTAGAGATGTCTCGAAAGCAGATGCCTTACAGTTTTATAAAGACCAAGGCAATGAATATAAGGTTGAGTTAATAGAAAATCTTGAGGATGGTACAATAACTTTTTGTGACCATGATACTTTTACCGATTTATGTCGTGGTGGGCACATACCAAATACCGGTATTGTAAAAGCCATAAAAATATTAAGTGTTGCAGGTGCATATTGGAGAGGTGATGAGAAAAATCCACAACTTACACGTATCTACGGAATCTCTTTTCCAAAACAAAAAGAATTAACTGAATACTTGGAACTTTTAGAAGAAGCTAAGAGGCGTGACCATAGAAAATTGGGTAAAGAATTAGAATTATTTACTTTTTCACAGAAGGTAGGTCAAGGATTACCTCTTTGGTTACCTAAAGGAGCTGCACTGAGAGAACGTTTGGAACAATTTCTAAAAAAAGCACAGAAAAAGGCTGGTTATGAAATGGTGATTACCCCGCATATTGGTCAAAAAGAACTGTATGTGACCTCTGGACATTACGAAAAGTATGGTGCAGATAGCTTTCAACCCATACATACACCAAAAGAAGATGAGGAGTTTTTGTTAAAACCCATGAACTGTCCACATCACTGTGAAATTTATAATGCAAAACCTTTTAGCTATCGTGAGTTACCAAAACGTTTTGCAGAATTCGGAACCGTATATCGTTATGAGCAAAGTGGTGAACTTCATGGATTGACTAGAGTACGAGGTTTCACTCAAGATGACGCGCATATTTTTTGTACACCAGACCAACTTGACGAAGAATTTAAAAATGTCATCGATCTATCCTTATATGTACTAGGTTCTTTAGGTTTTGATAATTTTACCGCACAAGTATCTGTTCGTGATTTAGAGAAACCAGAAAAATACATTGGATCTATAGAAAATTGGGAAAAGGCCGAGCAAGCTATCATAAATGCCGCTGAAGAAAAAGGCCTAGATTATGTTATAGAAAGTGGTGAAGCTGCTTTTTATGGGCCTAAGTTAGATTTTATGGTGAAAGATGCACTTGGAAGACAATGGCAACTTGGCACCATACAGGTTGATTACAATTTACCGGAACGCTTTGACCTTACCTATAAAGGTAGTGATAATGAGCTACATAGGCCCGTAATGATACACCGTGCTCCTTTTGGAAGCATGGAACGTTTTATCGCCTTATTATTGGAACATACAGGTGGTAATTTCCCATTATGGTTAACACCTGAGCAAGTCATTATTCTTCCTGTAAGTGAGAATCATGAAAAATATGCTAAAAAAGTTTTAAAATCCCTAGAAAATAACGAAATTCGCGCCCTTATCGATGGTAGAAACGAGACTATTGGTAAAAAAATACGTGAAGCAGAAATGAGCAAAATACCGTTCATGCTAATCGTAGGGGAAAGCGACGAACTTGCCAACACCATTTCTGTGCGTAAACATGGAGGTGAGGATTTAGGAGCAATAAGCGTTACAATGTTTACAGACTTGGTCAACAAAGAAATAAACAGTACCTTAAAGTCGTTTAAAGAATAAAGTTTAACATAAAATATTAAGTCATAGCAATACGTAAAAGATTTAGACCACAACCTAGAAGGGAAAATAAGAATCCCCATAATATCAATGAAAAGATAACAGCCCCAAATGTTAGGTTGGTAGGTGACAATGTAGAAGTAGGTGTATATCCTTTTCCTCAGGCTCTTGAGAAAGCAGAAGAATTAGGTTTGGATTTGGTGGAGATTTCCCCAAAGGCAGACCCTCCTGTTTGTAAAATAATGGAGTATAAAAAGTTTTTATACGAACAGAAGAAAAGGGACAAGGCGATGAAAGCGAAAGCTTCCAAAGTGGTAGTTAAGGAAATTAGGTTTGGGCCTAATACCGATGATCATGATTATGATTTTAAAAAGAAACATGCTGAAAAATTTCTTCAAGAAGGAGCAAAATTAAAAGCATATGTATTTTTCAAAGGACGATCAATAGTTTACAAAGATCAAGGAGAAATTTTATTACTAAAATTAGCTTCAGAATTAGAGGAACTAGGAAAAGTTGAACAAATGCCTAAGTTAGAAGGAAAACGTATGACGATGTTCATTGCGCCTAAAACGAAAGGAAAATAAAGATTTGGTTGTGCTAAGCAACCCATTCTTTTTATAAAATACTAAACGCTGTTTGCATTTGCGAGCAGCGTTTAGCATGCAAAGTGAGATAATCAAATAAATTAGGAAAATGCCTAAACAGAAAACAAAATCCAGTGCCAAAAAGCGTTTTAAGCTTACAGGTACAGGTAAAATTAAAAGGAAGCACGCTTTTAAGAGTCACATCTTGACTAAAAAGTCTAAAAAGCGTAAGCTTAAGTTAACACATGATGGTTTAGTTCATCAAGCAGATGTTAACAGTATTAAAGAACAGTTACGTTTAAAGTAACCTACTCTTTAACAAGGTAAAATTATTAACCATGGAGTTAGGCCAAAAAAGTTCCTTTCTATAAAAAGGACGCCTACTACAAAAAATTAGAAAAAAATGCCAAGATCAGTAAATGCAGTAGCTTCTAGAGCCAGAAGAAAAAAGGTGATGAAGCAAGCCAAAGGTTACTTTGGAAGACGTAAAAACGTTTGGACAGTAGCCAAAAATGCGGTTGAAAAAGCAATGTTATATGCTTATAGAGACCGTAGAAACAAGAAAAGAACTTTCCGTTCATTATGGATTACCCGTATTAATGCAGGTGCTAGACAACACGGAATGTCCTACTCTCAATTTATGGGGAAATTAAAAGCTGGAAATATAGAACTAAATAGAAAAGTTCTTGCAGATTTAGCTATGAATCACCCAGATGCCTTTAAGGCAGTTGTAGATCAGGTAAAATAAATTAATAACAATCTCACTTTTGAAAAATCCGATTCTTACGAATCGGATTTTTTAATTTTAGCAATTGCCTGTTTAAATTCTTCCCAATCAATTAATTCATCAGCATTTTTATCATAGCCTTCAATTAGTTTAGAAGAGACTATGCCTCGAATAAAGCCACTTATTTCAGCCTCTTTTAATAGCTTTACTATTTCCGATTTAGTCAACTTTTGATCATGGTCTTCATCGAAAAAATTAAATGCCTTTTCAGGAGTTTCAAAATGATTTGTAATTAATATCTGTATTTTATTTAAAATAGATTCTTCTGTAGTCATACTTTTATATTTATTCGTTGAATCAATTTAAGTATAAATTTCAAATTCCCCACGCAGTCAACACTAAGTTTCTACCCGACGAATAATTTCTATGTTCGCAGAGATAAATACCTTGCCATATACCCAAATTCAATTTTCCGTTGGTAATAGGAATTTGAACTGAAGCACCCATTAACGACGCTTTAATATGTGCTGGCATATCATCAGCGCCTTCATAATCATGTTTGTAATATGATGCATTCTCAGGAACCATAATATTGAGATGAGATTCGAAATCTTCCCTAACCGTTGGATCAGCGTTTTCATTTATAGTTAAACTTGCCGATGTATGCTTTATAAATACTTGAAGAAAGCCATGTTGTACTTCCTTAAGTTCTGGAAATGCCTTTCTTATACTATCCGTAATAATATGATAACCTCTGTTATAAGGTTTTAAACAAAGTTCTTTTTGAAACAATTTCATACTATAAAATATAATAAATAAAGATAAAACTTTATCAATCCTTACTTTACTTAAGGTCATTGAAATATCTTTACAGACAAATAAATGTTATATGGATTTATCAAAGATAAAAATGGTTGTAACAGATATGGATGGAACACTACTAAACTCCAATCATCAAGTTAGTGACTATTTCTTTGACCTTTTTAAAAGCTTAAAGTCTCAAGGTATTATTTTTGTTGCCGCGAGTGGCAGACAGCATAATAGCATTATAGATAAATTAGACCCTATAAAAGATGATATTATAGTTATTGCTGAGAATGGCGGTTTTGCTATGAAACAAAAAATCGAAATTTTAGCAACACCTCTAGACAGAAATCATGTAAAAGAAATTCTAAACACCTTAAATCAAATTCCAAATATTCATCCCGTTCTTTGCGGAAAATATAAAGCATATTTATCTGGTGAGTCTGAAGAGTTTGCAGAAAAACTAGCTGAATATTATTCAGAATTCGAGGTCTTAGATAATTTAAACAAATTCGATTCAGAAGTCATTAAGATTGCCATTTATCATTTTGACAGTTCAGAACAATATATATATCCATTTGTAAAACACTTTGAAGACAGATTAAAAGTTAAAGTATCAGGTGAGAATTGGTTAGATATTTCAAATATGAATGCACACAAAGGTTACGCTTTAGCTAAAATAATGAAAAGCTATAATCTTAATTCCAATGAGGTAATGGTTTTTGGTGATTATAATAATGATCTTGAAATGCTTGCCTTGTCAGATTATGGTTTTGCTATGGAAAATGCTCATCCGAATGTAAAAAAAGCAGCAAAATATACCACGCTAAGTAATGATGAAAATGGTGTTGAGCACATTCTAAAACTTCTTATTAAATAAATTCTAATTAAGGCATTCGTTTGGTTAAGTAGAATAACTAATCTGTGATTTTATATTCAAAATTTAGTTTTGCAAACTACTATATAATACCCCATAGTTCTAAAACTTGCTCTTATATAAAGCAATCAAAAATAGTATTATTTCTAGGTTTTCTGTTTCTTTTTTCTGGCAGCTGGAAACAAAACATTATTTAAAATTAATCGATAACCTGGCGATGTAGGATGCAACTCAAGTTCGGTCTTTGGGTCCCCTACTCTATGCTGGTAATCTTCAGGATCATGCCCCCCATAGAACGTAAAAAAACCTTTTCCTTTTATACCGTGAATATATCTTGCTTCTTCGTTGATTTTATTTTCACCTAATACTAAGACCGTTGGTTTAATTTCAGAGCGTGTAAAGGCCGTTGTTTGCCCCATAAACCCTTTTACCAATGACGTATGGTTTTGACATAACATGGTAGGCACTGGATCCCATTTTGCCGAAAAATCCATAAGGGAAAAGTAATCTGATTCTTTAGCAACATTACCTCTTTTATTGGTCATGTCAATGCTAGAAAATTCATATTTCAAAGGGTTTCTTTCCAAAATAAAATCTGTGAATGCAAATGTTTTTCCGAAATCCAAACTTGCTTGATAATTGGGATCAGAAGCATCGCCATCAAACATGGGTTCTACAATATCTACTGCATCAGCAGCTAAGGCAATATCAAAACTATCTGTTGCAGAACACATAGCAAACATGAATCCTCCTCCTATCACATAATTTCTAATTTTTAATGCTACCGCTCTCTTTTCTTCGGAAACTTTATCAAAGCCAAGCTTATTAGCTAATTTTTCCGCATTTTTTTTTCCTTCAATATACCAAGGGGCTGCTCTGTAAGCACCATAGAATTTTCCATATTGTCCTGTGAAATCTTCATGATGTAAATGCAACCAATCATACAAAGCCAATTTATCACCAAGTACCTCTTCATCATAAATGGTTGTATAAGGAATTTCAGCATAGGTCAATGCCATAGTTACCGCATCATCCCAAGGCTGATTATCTTTTGGGGAATAGACCGCAATTCTTGGTGCTTTCTCTAATATTACGGCATCTTGATTTTTAGAAGGACTACTTATATCGTCTAAAATTGAATTTGCTTGGGCATCCGATAATATCTCAAAACTCACCCCACGTATTTGACATTCTTTTCGAATACTTTCTCCATCTGGAAGTAAAAATGAGCCCCCACGATAATTTAGAAGCCACTGAACCTTTTGTTGTTTTGCCAAAACCCAATAGGTCATTCCGTATGCTTTCAAATGATTTTTTTGAGTATCTGCATCCATAGGTATAAGAATAGATGAGGCAAAAATTTGAATAGAGCAAAAGACAAAGAAAAATGACATTATTATTTTAGACATATACTTAATTCAAGGCATTTACTCAAAGATAAAGTAAAATCTTTGGTGCGTAATTTGAGTAATCGTTAAAGCTGTTGTAAAGTGAATAACGCTAATCAGAAGAAACCAATTGTTTTTAAACAAAAAAAGTTCTCTTATAAGAGAACTTTTAAAATATGCATATGTATTTTATTTTAAAAAGGAACATCATTATCCTCTTCAAAATCTGGATTATTATTCATACTACTACCAAAGGCATCATCTGCACTAGGTAAGTTTTTAGTAATAAAAGGATTTTCTTCATTAGCGTTCATTTTCGATTGAAATTCAAATGGAGAATCAAAATCGTCTAAGTTATCGAACTTACCTTGGTTACCGATAAACTTCAATCTTATATTCTCTAAACCACCATTTCTATGTTTTGCAACAATAAATTCTGCTTGACCTTGAGTTGGCGTACGTTCTTCATCGTCCCATTCTTCAATCTTATAATATTCTGGTCTATAGATAAAAGATACAATATCAGCATCTTGCTCAATTGCCCCAGACTCTCTCAAATCTGAAAGAATAGGTCGCTTACTTCCACCACGAGTTTCAACGGCACGAGAAAGCTGCGATAATGCAATTACAGGTACCCCTAATTCTTTTGCCAAGGCCTTTAAGTTTCTCGAAATTGTAGAAATCTCTTGTTCCCTGTTACCACCTTTTTGACTACCGCCTGCTGTCATCAATTGCAAATAATCAATCATAATCATTTTAATACCATGTTGTGATGCAAGTCGTCTTGCTTTTGCACGTAAATCGAAAATAGAAAGTGACGGTGTATCATCTATAAACAGAGGCGCCTTCTCTAAAGATTTTACCTTAACGTTCAATTGTTCCCATTCATGTTTTTCAAGTTTACCGGTTCTTAATTTTTCAGAAGACAAACCTGTTTCAGATGAAATTAATCTCGTTATTAATTGAACTGATGACATCTCTAAGGAAAAGAAGGCAACAGGAATGTTAGAGTTAACAGCCATATTTCTGGCCATAGATAAGGTTAAAGCAGTTTTACCCATACCAGGTCGAGCAGCGACAATAATTAAATCACTAGGTTGCCAACCAGAAGTAAGTTTATCTACTTTATCAAACCCAGAAGGAATACCACTCATACCCTCTTTACCAGCTATCTCTTCAATTCTTTTTTTGGCCTGAATTACCAAATCTTGAGCTGTTTCTGCAGATCGTTTTAAATTTCCTTGAGTTACATCATATAATTTTGCTTCGGCAGCATCTAACAGTTCAAAAACATCAGTTGCTTCATCATACGCTTCCTCAATAATTTCGCCTGAAATTTTGATTAAACTACGCTGAATATATTTTTGAAGAATAATACGAGCGTGAAATTCAATATGAGCAGATGAGGCTACTTTTTGGGTAAGTTTTATTAAATAAAAATCACCTCCACTCACCTCTAATTTACCTGATTTCTTTAATTGTGCAGAAACGGTTAATAAATCCACCGGTTGCGACTCTTCGAATAGAATAAAAATCGCTTCATAAATGAATCTATGGGCATCCTTATAAAAAACATCTGGATGTAATATATCTATAACTTCATCAACACCTTTCTTATCTATCATCATGGCGCCCAACACAACCTCCTCTAAATCAATTGCTTGTGGCGGTATTTTACCTCTCTCAAGGTTTATAATAGTAGATTTATCAATCTTACGACCGATAAAAGGCTTCGTGTTCTCCATAGTACGAAAGTATACAATTAACCCTTAGTTAACCTTAAAAACATCTTTTACGATGTTCACAGTTGACTAAAATTACTTGTTAATAAATTACAATTTTCTGTTGATAACATAAAAAAACCGAGGAAAAAAATCCTCGGTATATTTTTAAATTGCCTAAAATGTAGATTAACCGTGGAATACGCCCATTTGAGCATACTTATCCATACGTTGATTTACTAGTTGTTTTGGTGATAACTTTTGCAAATCCTCAAAATGTGACGCAATTTTATTTTTAACAATTTCGAAAGTCTTTTCACGATTAGCATGAGCACCACCTGCTGGTTCTCTTACAATTTCATCGATAAGCTTCAACTTCTTCATATCAGTAGCAGTCAATTTAAGCGCCTCAGCAGCTTTTTCTTTAAACTCCCAGCTTCTCCATAAAATCGATGAACAAGATTCAGGAGAGATTACAGAATACCATGTGTTTTCTAACATTAATACTTTATCCCCTACACCTATACCTAATGCTCCACCCGATGCACCTTCACCAATAATCACTACAATTATCGGTACTTTAAGGCGAGTCATTTCTAAGATGTTTCTAGCAATCGCTTCACCTTGTCCACGTTCTTCAGCCTCAATACCAGGGTATGCACCTGGTGTGTCAATTAAACAAACCACAGGTACTTGAAATTTTTCTGCAGATTTCATTAATCGCAAAGCCTTTCTATAGCCCTCTGGATTGGCCATGCCAAAATTTCTATATTGCCTAGTTTTAGTATTGTATCCCTTTTGTTGACCAATGAACATATAGCTCTGATCTCCTATTTTACCCAAACCACCAATCATGGCCTTATCATCCTTTACGTTACGGTCTCCGTGTAATTCTAAGAATGTTTCTCCACATATAGCTTTGATATAATCTAGGGTATAAGGTCTATTCGGATGTCTAGAAAGCTGAACTCTTTGCCATGCGGTAAGGTTCTTATAAATTTCCTTTCTAGTATCGGTAAGTTTTTGCTCAATCTGTTTACAAGTCTCTGTAACGTCTACATCACTTTCCTCTCCAATTACCATGCACTTGTCCAATTGCTCTTCCAATTCTTTAATAGGAAGTTCAAAATCCAAATATTCCATATATCAATAAAGTTTCATTAGTTGCGGCTCAAAGATAAAACTTTAATACCTAAATCTTGGGTACCCTTTTTTTAATATTCTCTCTTTGTTTTAAAATACCGTTAGCAATGACCGTTGTGAGTATAATTAAGGCTCCCACATAAAACATAGGTTTCATTTTTTCTTCTGAACCGAATATGAACCACGCCAATAGAATACCATAAACTGGCTCTAAATTTGTAGTAAGCATTACGGTGTAAGGAGTTAAAACACGCATTATTTTAACCGAAGCAATAAATGCGTAGGCTGTACAAACTATTGCAAGAATTAACAAATAAACCCAGTCAGAAGTAGGTAGCGTAACCAAAGTCAAATTCCAATCCCCTTTTAAGATTAAAATAATCGATAAAAAAATAACTCCTACACCTAGTTCATAAAAAGAAATAATTGATGGTCTATGATTTTGTACTAGCTTACCATTAATCAAAGAAAATACAGCTGCTAAAAAAGCAGATATTAATGCTATACCCATACCAAATACATATTGGGTTTCTACTTTGAAAATTAGATATAGACCTGCTATAACTAATAAACCGAAAGCTATCTCATAACCGATTACTTTGCGACCATACCAAAACGGTTCCATTAAAGCCGTAAAAAATGCACCTGTAGACATCATAGCCAAAGCCACCGAAACTGTAGATACCTTTATAGCCAAGAAAAAGGTTACCCAATGTAACGCTACAACTATACCGCCCCCTAATAGCCAGAAAAAAGTTTTTTTAGAAACCTTTAAACTAAATTTTGCAAAGTAGATATATATAGAAATGAATAATGTCGCCAACCCCATTCGTATCCACACCAATGGCAAAGAATCAATAGTTATCAGTTTTCCTAAAATAGCAGTAAAGCCCCAAATTAAGACTATAAAATGTAGATGAAGTAAATTGAGGATTCTATCTTTTTGCATTTTGAAGTAGATAAAATGCTAAACATCCAAAAACGACATTAGGAATAATGACGGCAAGCATAGGTGAAAAACCAGATTGCTCTGCCAACGTGCCAAATACCCTGTCAAAAAATATGAATACAAAAGCAATTAAAATACCAAAAGCTAAGTTTGCTCCCATACCTCCTCTTCTTTTTACAGATGATACAGAGACTGCTATAATAGTCAAAATAAAAGCAGTTAACGGTAAAGCCCAACGTTTATACTTCACCAAAACATAAGTGCTAATATTAGAAGCCCCTTTTCTTTTTTGATCTTGAATAAAAGTGTCCAATTCAAAAAGATTCTTAGTCTCAGCTACATAAGAAACAGGTGTTAAATCGCTTATATTAAATGTGAAAAGAGTATCTAATCTTCTTTTACTTTCTATTATGGCAGTATCACCGATTATTTTTCGCTTCTTATAAGAAGTTAATCTATAATTGGAATCTTTTTCAACCCAACGAATATTTGCTGCTGAGATTTTAAAATCTAATTCATTATTTTTATTAAACCTTTCGAAAGTGAAATTATGTCCCAATTGTCTTGCGGGATCAAAACTGCTCACGTAAATAAAATCCGTTTCATTCAATTGATTGAATATATTATTGGTAACCCTATCTTGTTTTCCTTTTTTTAAGTACTTATACTTAAACTCATTAAAACCTACACTCGCATTGGGAACAACAAACATGGTCATAAAAAACATCAGAATAGCAATCATCGTTGCACCGATAATATATGGTCTTAGAAATCTACCATAAGATACCCCTGAGCTCAAAATAGCTACAATTTCGGTGTTATTTGCTAGTTTAGAAGTGAAGAATATGACAGATAAAAATAGGAAAATAGGAAATAACAGATTGCCTATGTAAATCGTAAAGTTCACATAATACATTATTATTTCATTTAACGGTGCCTCGTTGTCAATCATCTTGCCAATTTGCTCTGCTAAATTCACCATAATCCCAATGGGAATAAATAACAAAAGCATTAACGCGAATGTCGCTAGATACCGTTTTAATATGTATTTATCTATTATCGAAAGCATTATAGCCTTTTATCCATTTGTTTCACCATGATATCTTTCCATTGCCTAAAATCTCCAGCTAAAATATGCTTTCTTGCCTCACGTACAAGCCACATATAAAAACCTAAGTTATGTATTGTGGCAATTTGCTTACCCAAATACTCATTGGCTGCAAATAAGTGTCTTAAATATGCTTTAGAATATTCACGATCTACAAAAGTAGTTCCCATTTCGTCCAGTTGAGAAAAATCATCTTCCCACTTCTTATTTTTAATATTAATGGTCCCATGGGCTGTAAACAACATTCCGTTTCTAGCATTTCTCGTCGGCATTACGCAATCGAACATATCAATGCCCAATGCGATATTCTCTAAAATATTGATCGGTGTACCTACACCCATTAAATATCTAGGTTTGTCTTCAGGTAATATTTCACAAACCACTTCGGTCATACCATACATTTCTTCTGCCGGTTCACCTACTGATAGTCCGCCTATGGCATTACCTTCTGCACCTGCATTTGCGATGTATTCCGCTGATTGTCTTCTTAAATCTTTATAGGTAGAACCTTGAACTATGGGAAAGAATGTTTGTTCATAATCATATGTAAAAGGTGTTTTTTCAAGATGATCAATACATCTATCTAACCATCTATGGGTCATATGCATTGACCTTTTAGCATAATTATAATCGCACGGGTATGGTGTACATTCATCAAAAGCCATAATGATATCAGCACCAATAACACGCTGTATTTCCATTACATTTTCTGGTGTGAATAAATGCATAGAGCCATCGATATGAGATTTGAACTTTACTCCCTCCTCTTTTATCTTTCTATTTGCCGATAAGGAATATACCTGATAACCACCACTATCGGTAAGAATATTTCTATCCCATCCCATAAATTTATGGAGTCCGCCTGCTTTTCTTAATATTTCGGTTTTTGGCCGAAGAAAGAGATGGTAGGTATTTCCTAGAATAATATCAGGATTAATTTCTTCTTTCAATTCTTTCTGATGCACTCCTTTAACAGAGGCCACAGTACCCACAGGCATAAAAATTGGGGTCTCTATAACTCCATGATCAGTAACTACAGTTCCTGCTCTAGCTTTTGATTGTGCGTCGGTTGTATGTAATGTAAACTTCAAATTTTTTAAATCTAGTTGCAAATATAATGAACTGGTGATGGGAAAAACTTAATAAAAACCAAAGATGTTATTGAAATTATCAATCCCTACTCCCTTATACAATAACTCAATAAAATGAAGTTTAACCCAAAAGCTAACCTAAACAATAAAGGTAAAACCCCTACGTTTTGATGGTATAACGAGAAATGGAAGCTTTGGTATTGTATTTGCTGATAGTTCCACTCTAAACAAAACAGATATGAAAAAAACAATTTTAGTAGCTATTATGGCACTCTCAGGGCTATATGGTATGGCTCAGGGCGATTCCAGTTTTGGAATTAAAGGAGGATTAAATTATAGTGCAAACGGTGATTATTTTGAATCTGCAGGTGATGCTGCAGAAAATCCAGATCGTAATATAGGATATCACTTAGGTGTTTTTGGAAAAATTGGAGCATCTAAAGTTTATGTACGACCAGAACTAGTTTTTACCAAGACTAAATCTGATTATGAGAACAGTAAGTTCGACATGAGTAAGTTAGATGTACCGGTACTATTAGGAATAAATGTAGTAGGACCATTACACGTATTTGCTGGACCAGCTTTTCAATACATTCTAGACACTAAGTTTGACGGTATAAAAATAGATGATGTTGAAAAAGACTTTACTGTAGGTATGAATATCGGTGCAGGTGTAAATTTTGGTAAGTTAGGTGTCGATTTACGATATGAGCGTGGCTTTAGTAATAATGAAGCTACGTTTATAAATACTGAAATAACAGCTGTAGGACCAAGCAGAATAGATACAAGACCAGACCAATTAATTTTAAGTTTGTCATTGGCCCTATAACTAAGGTTCGAAAATAAAAAACCCTCTTAAGAATTCTTAAGAGGGTTTTTTATTTTATCCAACTTATAATTTATAAATCGTTGTCAAGATGATCAGGTGTTCCGTCACCGTCGGTATCTTTAAAACCAACAAAATTGCCTTCAGCATCTAACTCTATTTCATCAATAGTTAAAATACCGTCGTTGTCATCATCAGTATCATTAAAGTTCGCTAAATATACTCCGAATGATTCTGAATCACCATCAGTATTATCGTCAAGTAAATTGCCATTATTATTTAAATCTTCTAAAATAGATGGAATACCATCACCATCAAAATCTGAATCTGGCTCATAGGCAAAAGCATCTACTTTAAAAAGTATGGGCGAATATGCAGGTATTAAAGTATTTGGTGAATTATCAAAATAGCCTAACGCTGCAGGTATAAAAATTGCACCAATACCATACCCCTCATAGCTAACCGTACCGTCTGTATTTTCAATAGGTCCCATTCCCGTTTGGAATTTTTTCATACCATTACCAAATCCTCTTACAACAGAAGAAAGGTTAAAACGCACCGGTTGATTAGTAGAAGCATCGAATAATGTGCCGTCAAGTAAGGAGCCTTCATATCTTAGAATCGAAAAATCACCAATAGTTGGCTTCCCTTCCTCCACTCCTTGTCTTACAACCAGGGTATAAAGTTTAACATCAATTACCTCTCCATCGTCTCTTCCTAAATCTAATGATTTAACAGAAATCGTTTCAGTAATTAAATTAGAACTATCAAAAATCGATTGCTTATCACTGTTATCACCTGCGATAGTATCAAATCTTATTCTGAAATCGAAACCTTCTGGTGGTGTCTCAAATTCATCTTTATTGTAAAAATGTGTTGTAAGGAATTCAACAATCTCAGCCTCATCCTCAATTACAACTTCACTTAATAACCTTGGTGGCACAACTTCACCAATGGGATCATCATCCTTTTTACATGAACTTATAATTATTAGTCCGGTTATTAATAAATAGGCATATTTCAATTTCATCAAAAATCTATTTTAAGCGCGCAAGATACAATTTTCCACTATTTTTGTTTGGAAGTTAACAAAGAATTGTACCCTTAATGCGCATAGATAAATTCTTGTGGAGCACACGTTATTTTAAAACTAGAAATATTGCATCAACGGCATGTAAAAAAGGTCACGCGAAAATCAATGGTCAAACTGCAAAGCCAAGCAGAGAGGTTTACCCTATGGATGAAGTGATTATTCGCAAAAACCAGATAGATTATAAATTTACAGTACTAGATATACCAGCTAATCGTGTAGGGGCTAAATTGGTAGATATCTATCGAAAAGACACGACACCAAAAGAAGCATTTGAACACAATGAGCTTTTACAATATTCGAAAGACTACTATCGTAAAAAAGGTATAGGCCGACCTACCAAAAAAGATAGGCGTGATATAGATGATTATTTAGAGACCCCTTCCGAAAATAAAGACGTAGATACCACATCTTCTGATAATAACAATTAAGAAGAGGAATAAGGATAACTTTTAAAAACATAACTATCTTTATTCTTTTAAGAAAAACACATGGAACAGACCATACTTTCACATTTACAAATTCAACATAAAATTGAACGCATAGCCTATCAAATTTATGAAGCCAATGTTAATGAAGATGAAATTATCATTGCAGGTATAGACGGTGGTGGATTACAATTTGCTAAAAAAATTGTTTCGAAGCTTAAAAAGATTACCACAGCAAAAATTACGTTGTGCAAATTATCAATGGATAAAACCAATCCATTAAAAAGTGGTGTTACTACCTCTATGAAGCAAGAAGAATTTATAGATAAATCGGTTGTAATCGTTGATGATGTGCTTAATTCAGGAACAACCTTAATATATGGTGTTCACCATTTTCTTAAAACTCCTTTAAAGCAACTAAAAACCGCAGTATTGGTAAACCGTAATCATAAAAAGTATCCGGTAAAGGCTGATTATAAAGGAATTTCTTTATCCACTTCGTTACAAGAGCATGTAAACGTTCGTTTTGAAACAAAAAATGATAGAGTCTTTTTAGACTAATAAATTTATAATCATTTCCGCAATTTCTGTGGGTGAATTTTTATCACCCTTCACTTTTTGATGAGCTTTATTGTAAAAGAAACTTCTTTCGAATAAATGCTTACCAATAAACTCTTGCATTTCATCATCTTTTAAATGAGCAATCATAGGTCGGTGATTCTTTTCGAGTTTCAATCGTTCTGAAAGTTCATTAATACCTATGTTTAAATAAAATGAGTAAGCTGTATTCTCATTTACCAGCTCCATATTATCTCCAAAACACGGAGTTCCCCCTCCTAAGGAAAGCACAAAATTGGTTTCAGTTAAGAAAATTTGCGAAAGATATTCACGTTCCTTTTTTCTAAAATAGAGCTCTCCCTTATTTTTAAAAATTAAACCAACAGACATATTTTCTTGTTGTTCTATATAATCATCTAAGTCTAAAAATTTAATATTTAAATGGTTAGCAACAATTTTGCCAATAGTTGTTTTACCACTTCCCATGTAACCTAGCAATACAATTTTCACATCTTTCATTTGTACAAAATTGAACTAAAATAAAAGGAATTCAAAAAAAAAGAAATTTATCTTAAAAAGGGTTTGGATAATAAAGTAATCGACTTATATTTGCACCCGCATTGAGGGAATATTTCTTCTGAATATGCTTTTGACCTGGTAGCTCAGTTGGTAGAGCATCTCCCTTTTAAGGAGAGGGTCCTGGGTTCGAGCCCCAGCCCGGTCACCATTTTATTAAAAGCCTCTTCGAAAAAACAAGAGGCTTTTTTATTTAAACTCGTGAACTGATTTTTTTTAAGATTACTAACGTAATAGTTCTTTACAATTTTGACCTGGTAGCTCAGTTGGTAGAGCATCTCCCTTTTAAGGAGAGGGTCCTGGGTTCGAGCCCCAGCCCGGTCACTTTTTAAATACTTGATTATAAAAAAGTTAGTAATTTTAATAATTGCTAACTTTTTTTATGCAATTGATTTTCAATTACTTACAAAGTTTTATGTTTTCCCATATTAATTAAAGCGTAGGTAACCCCAAAGTATTGGATTTGGGGTTGTGTCCAAGATCTTTGGTAGTGAAGCTCTTTCTCCAAAATGAAGAGCAATGCAATGAAGTGGTAATGTGCTGAATGGGTTCTAAATATCTTGGTGTTAGTGTCACATAAAAGGTCAATTAACAAGATTACTAATAAGGACCACATTTGGGACATTATCAAACAAAAGTTTTAACTTTCGTTTGAATAGCCCTTAAAACGGCAGTAATAAGGGCTAATTTTATTAACTTTTTTCCTGGATCCAAAGAATGCTAAACCGTTTATACTATAAAAAGAGCCTCAATACCTATTGAGACTCTTTTACAATAGTTATTTAGCTTTAACCAGGTTGACAGAATGTTGGTTATTAGCCTGTGTTATTTTAACAACATACAAACCTCCTTCTAGTCTATCTCCAAATCTATACTCCGCATTTGGTTTGAATCCTAAAGTTAAACAACAATTTAAAAACCAAGCTCCTATTTTAAATTTGAGGTCAGCTTCAGCATATTAGAACTCAAGGAAAACAACCAGCTTAGTTGTTCCCATATCAACTGTTCTTCTTGATGAATTCGTTTTAGGGCGCTATTAGTATCGGCACTTAAATTCACATGTTCAGATTCGAACTTGGGCAATTGTTTTTCAAAAGAAATAACCTCATCGAGATTTGGTTTTTCCTCACGTATATCTTCACTAGATAACGATTGAAGTACGAATGAGAGGTTTTCATCAATCTTTGAGATAATGCCATTAAAACGTTCTGAAGCTTCAGTAGTGGTATGGTGTTGAATATAAATACTCAACGATGCCAAAGAAGATAAAAAGTTATGGTTCAATTCAACCAACTCATATATTTTATTCAGATTCTTTTGCTTGGAAAGAGGCTCTTGGGTCATTCGCTGAAAGGCCGAACTTAGGTTAGATGTTTCTAAAAAAGCATTTTTACGAGCTAGTCTATAACTTGTAGGCACACTTCCTTTGTGTATATAATAGTCCGCAATTTTTGACAGATATACTCTGTTCGCTTCAACACTTTTGGCAACATCTTTTTGTATTTCCTGAAAACTCCAGCTTGGCCATAAAAACAAAAATCCTAAGTATGATAATCCTGCTCCGACCAAGGTATCTAGAATACGGTATTGAATTACAGTCATAACATTAGGCTGTAGAATACCATAAATAAACACGATACTTATTGTGATATATATTGCCGAGGCTTTATAGTTTTTCTGCAGCATTGACAAAGCAATTACAAAAGATATCAATGCCAATGTAGCATATACATACACATCTTGTATTAAAAATACAATACACGCAGCGATTAGACCACCAATGATTGTACCAATTGTTCTGTCCTTAGAACGTGCTTTTGTAAGACCATAATTAGGTCTCATAATCAAAATAATAGTCAAAAGTATCCAATACGGATTCTGAAATGAAAACAAGTTACCTAAAGCAAAACCAATCATTAAAGTCACCGCTAAACGTAAAGAGTGCCGAAATATCGTAGACCTAAAACTTAGGTTTCTCAATAATATTCTCGGACTATAATCTTGAGAGATTAAAAATCGTTTTAGAATTTCTTTATCAATAAATTCTTCAGAAGCTACATCGTTATCACTCAACAACCATTTAATTCTCTTCAGCTTATCGAATTGCTTTTCTTGGTACTCCAATAAATTTTGAAACATGATAAAAGCTTCGTATGACTTTGTCTCTTTTATTGTACTCAGCTCTAAAATCATAATTCGTATTTCTTCAAAAAGTGCTGTCAACCCATCATGCTTTGGTAATTGATTTGGCTTGTTTCCAATTTCAGAAATCAACTGTAATTGGTTTCCCATTTCAAAAATTAAGTTTTGAAACAGTTTTGTAAATTCAGGATGCAGTATAAACTGCTCGTCCATCTTTGAATAATTGACAGGGTTGGCACCAGCATTTTCCAACATTTCTATGAGCTGTACCAATACCAAGACGCGTTTACCATTATACACTGATCTACCAGAATTTTTTCGTGAAAGAATTAAAATTTCGCGCAGTGTATCGTGCTGTTCGGTGAGTTCACTCTGCAATAAGAACAATGCTTTTTGCAGTTTTTTTCTGTTCGAATGTTGGTCAATTAGTTTGCCACGTTTCTTTAGAAGTTTCCCTGTACTACCTATGGTTTCATATAAAATCTCTTCCGTTTGCCCCTTCGGATTTATTTTAAACCATAACAATGACAACGCCAAATACCAGAGGCCACCAAGACCTACTAATAATGAATATTCATAAATCTTTAAGTTATCGGGAGTGTGGGCAAAACTTAAAATCAAAGCTAAAAGTCCAGAGAAACTTATAAGTGAAGCCCTAAAACCATAGGCTGAAATAAAGGAAATGGCAAAACTTGCCACCCCTAAAATAGCAAGAGAAAGCCATGGTGAATAATTTAAATAACCACCAATAAAACTTACTGCCATCACTAAAGCTGCCGAAAAAAGTATTCCCAAAACTTTGTGTCGTAGACTACCATGAACATCACTAGGTGAACACCAAAAAGCACCAAAACAAATAGCTACGCCAATTTCGGTATAACCTGTTAGTATACCAATACTAATAGGCGTTACCACAGCAATTACGGTAAGTACTGACTTAGAAAAATTAGTGCTTCCCAGAAACTGAATCAGTTCATTGAAGTAAACAGAAATATAATGTTGAATTTTGCCCAATACCTGTAAAATCAAGCACAAAGATACGCTTTGCAGTAAGAAGCAATTGACCTAAAAAAAACAATAAGTGCCGAGATATACAAACCTCAGCACTTTTAAAATTCATATTGAAAGTTGAACCTAATCGTTAGGTAACATTATCTAGAGTGAATAGTTTTTTGGGTAAGTTGACCTACTATTTTTATTGAATCTTCGAACAATTTCTCTAAAATGTTCTTTCTGGACTAAAGGAAGCTATATTCATGCAGGTTTTTTTATCATTGATTAACTCAGAAACCAACTTACCAGTTGCAGGCCCAAGGCTCCACCCCATCATCGCATGACCCGTAGCAAAGGTTAAATTTATAATACTTGCAGACTTACCAATATACGGCAAACCATCAGGTGAAACAGGTCGTAGTCCAGTTTTTGCTCTTTCTATTTCTGCAGAATTAATCTCTAAATCAGGATAAAATGAATGGGCTCCATTGGCAATTGCCAACACACGTTCTTTTCTTACTACATTATTATTACCAGAGAATTCCATCGTACCTGCAAAACGAGTAAAACCATTCATGGGTGTTACCGCCATTTTGGCTTCCATCAAAATAGCAGGCATTGATATTCCTGTATTTCGTTCTACATTAATTCTATAACCTTTACCACCTTGTAAGGATAATTTTAAATTTAATTTTTTAGAAAGCTCTCCACTCCAAGACCCGGCAGCCAAAATTACCTCATCTGGGTGGTAATTATTCTTATCGGTAATTACTTCCTTTATTACGCCATTGCCAGTATTTATATCTAGAACTTCTTCATTGATGCAAATATTAACTCCAACACTTTTTAGATAATTCAACATCTTGGGCATAATTTCGGTTGGGGTCGTATGACCGTCACATTTATAATGAATGGCTCCCTCTGCATCAATATTAACATTAGGTTCTATCATTTTTAATTCAGATTTATTCAACTCTGAAACTTCAAGACCTAAGAAACTAGCTCTATCGGCAATTTCCTTTTCATGTAAATAGCTTGCTTCGGTTTTATATAACATCAATAAACCTTTTCGTTCAAGTTGAAATTCACCTAGATCACCCGAATTTCTTATGTCTGTAAATAATTCTCTACTAATGAGATTGATTTCTTTAATTACCGGAATCGCTTTTTCAACTTTAGCTATTGTAGAAGATTTATGAAAATACCATGACCATTTTAAGAATTCAGCATCTAGTCTTGGTTTCATGTAAAACGGACTTGCAGAATTGAACATCATTTTTATTCCTTTTGCAATCATACCGGGTGATGCTAAAGGTATTATATGACTAGGCGTTATATAGCCAGCATTTACGAATGAAGCTCCAGAAGTTATATCTCCCTTATCGATAACCGTTATTTGATGGCCTTCTTTACTTAAGTAATACGCAGAACATAACCCTACGATACCACCACCAATTATGACTATATTTTTTGCCATACTATATATTAATTAACAATTTCACGCTGACGAATTAAGGCTTCTAGAAAGTAATAATCAGCATAATTGATAGGCACATCTATTTCCGAATCATTAGGTAAATGACCTGTAGAATGCTTTAAGAGAAACCCTTCGTTCGTACCAATTTCAGCCAAATATGGCTCCTTACTTAAAGTTTCTACTATTGTATTTGCTTCATTTTTATAAGCTGAATTTAAATTGTGTTCAACATAGGTACTGAGCTCATAAAGTGCAGATGCTGTAATTGCTGCCGCAGAAACGTCACGAGGTGTTTGTGCTGTAACAGGTGCATTGTAGTCCCAGTTAGGAACTTTATCTTCTGGTAGGCTTGGATGATTTATTATAAACCCTGCAATATGTTTTGCTTGATTTAAATATTTAAGATTTTTAGTCTCTCTATACATTACAATAAAACCGTACAGACCCCATGCCTGCCCCCTAGCCCATGCAGATTCATCTCTATACCCTTGGGCTGTGTTCCGCTTTAAAATCTCTCCTGTATCGGTATCATAATCCAATACATGATACGAACTATAATCTTTTCTAAAATGCTTGGCCATTGTCGTATCTGCATGCGTAACTGCTATTTTATAAAAGGTAGAATCACCAGAAATCTTCGTTGCCTCGAACAACATTTCTAAGTTCATCATATTATCAATAATTACAGGGCATACCCAACGGTCATTAGATTCCCATGATTGGATTATTCCTGCATTCTGCTTAAATCTAGACGAAAGCGATTTGGCTGCTTGAACCATTACTTTTTCATAATCTTCATTTTTCACATACTTCAAAGCATTTCCATAACTGTCACCTATCATAAAACCAAGGTCATGCGTTCCCTCCCAATATTGTAAAGTATCTAAAAGTTTTGTGTAGTAGGTGGCTCTATTCTTCCATGCCTCGTTTTTGGTAAGAGCATATAAATTCCACATAGATCCAGGGTGAAACCCGCTAGTCCAATCATAAATACCTACTGAATGTAATTTACCATCAACAATTGTTCTCGGCATAGGCTTTTCAGTATCCAAAAATTTAATAGCATTTTGATATAGGTACTCATATTGGACCGAAACTTTTTCTATAATAGTTAAGTTGTTTTCAGTATTGACTTTTTTTTCCTGACAACTTGCTACTGATACAATGAGTAAAAGATAATACGGATAAAGTTTTTTCATTTGCCTGAAGTTTGATGTTCTAAATTACTTGAAATCCATATGCGTATGGATCATCATCATCAATTGTAATGGTATTTTGACCATAAATTTTGGCCCATCCTTTTATACTGGGAATAATTGCCGGTTTTCCAGCTAAAGTGGTTTCTACTTCAACACGACCTATAAACTGAGATCCAATATAACTCTCATGTATAAAATCTTCTTTTAAATTTAGCTTACCTTTTGCGTGCCATTGTGCCATTCGTGCAGAAGTACCCGTACCACAAGGTGAACGGTCAATGGCTTTATCACCATAAAACACTGCATTACGAGCCGTTGCAGATTCAGAAATTGTTTTTCCTGTCCAAAGCATATGGCTTACGTTTCTTATCGTACTATCCTCAGGATGAATAAACAAATCTGGATATTTACTATTTATTTTCTCCCGTAACTCTTGACTAAATTGTATCAATTTACTTGCAGAATAATCTTGAATACCTGGGAAGTTTTCTTGTGGATCTACAATAGCATAAAAATTACCTCCATAGGAAACATCAAAAGTCAGTTCTCCTAAATCTGATGATTCTATAGTTAAATTAGTCGCTGCTAAATATGATTTCACATTCGTTAATTTCACCCAATCAACCTTAGAATTAGTTTGCTGATAACTGATATTTACCAATCCTGCAGGGGTTTCCATCCGTACTTGGCCCGGAATTTTAGGAATTATCAATCCCTCTTCAATACCAATAGTAATAGCACCAATGGTTCCGTGACCACACATAGGTAGACAACCACTTGTTTCAATAAATAAAATTCCAAAATCATTATGGGGATTACTTGGCGGATAAAAAATACTACCGCTCATCATATCATGGCCTCGTGGTTCATACATTAACCCCTTTCTAATCCAATCAAATTCTTTTAAAAAATGTTGCCGCTTGTCGCTCATGGTAGCACCCACCAAATGAGGCCCGCCATGTTTTATTACCCTAACAGGATTACCACACGTATGGGCATCGACACAAACAAATGTAGTACTGGCCATAAAAAAATTTATTTAGTACGATTAATATAGTCGTTTACCCTTCGTTCTAAAATGGGTAATGTCACTGTACCCTGTTCTAAAATAATTTCATGAAAATCACGAATATTAAAATTATCAGCTAAAGCTTCTTTAGCCTTTTTTCGAAGTTCTCTAATTTTCAACTCACCTATCTTATATGATATTGCTTGACCTGGCCATGCGATATAACGATCCGTTTCAGTGTTTATCTCATGCACCGATAATGCTGTATTATTGGTCATATAATCGACCACTTCTGCTCTACTCCATCCTTTTGCATGAATACCGGTGTCTACAACTAACCTGCATGCACGCCACATTTCATACGTCAATTTACCAAATTCTTCATAGGGCGTTCTATAAATACCTAGCTCATTACCTAAAAACTCGGTGTACAGTGCCCAACCTTCACCATAGGCTGATAAGTACATATCTCTTCTAAAATTTGGAATACTATCGCCCAACTCCTTATTTAAACTTCCTTGTAAATGATGACCAGGTACAGCCTCATGTGCTGTTAAAGAAGGTAAAGTATACAAAGGTCTACTTTCTAATTTATAGGTGTTCACCAAATAATAACCTGGTTGTGTATCTGAAGAAGGACCCGAGTATCTACCACCTGTATATTTGGGTGCGATGGCATCAGGCACTTTTATAACACCATAAGGGCGGCGCGGTAATGTTGAAAAATATTTTGGTAATTCTGCATCGATACGTTTTGCTATATCTCGTGCATTCATCAAAAGTTCATCACCTGTTTTTGCATAAAATTGAGAATCGGTTCTAAGAAAGGTTAAAAACTCTGAAAAGCTTCCTTCAAAATTCACCTCATTGATAATAGCATTCATTTCAGACTTAATACGAGCAACTTCAGAAAGCCCTATAGTGTGAATATCATCTGATGAATATTCGGTTGTAGTTGTATAATAATTAATTCTATTCTGATAAAATTCTAAACCATTTGGGGTTTCAGATACTCCGATAGCATTTCGTGTAGATGGTATATAATCCGTTTCAAAAAAAGATTTGATTTTTTTAAATGATGGCACCACCTTATCCATTATAATATTCTGGGCCGCAATCGTAATAGAATCTTGTTGCTCTTTATTAATTATGTCAGGTAGCTGTTGTAATGGTTCGTAAAAACTACTTTGCGAATAATCGGTTACAATGTGAGTATCGTAGGTTGATTCATATCCTTTAAAAATAATTTTTGGTTGAGAAACACCTTCTTTCAAACCCTTTTTCAATAAAATGATATGTTCATCAACAAAATCAGGAATAGCACTAAGCATTTTCAGATACTGTTTTGCATCTTCAAAGCTTAAAATTGGTGTTATTCTATAATTAAGATTTAAATGAAAACCTTGATCTGCCTGAATAGGGTTTAGATACATTTTGTACTGATACTCATCTACCTCATTTTGGAGTTGAAATCTTAATAATTCGCAAGAGATCAATTCAGTTTCAGTAAATGCAGTTTTATTTAAACTCGCTAGTACTGCCAGTTGCTTTTCAGCGAATTCAGCATCTTTTTTCGCCAAAGCCTCTTTATGAACGCCTAAAGGGTGTTCGCTTCTATCAAAAGAACTGTATCCTTCAATTTCTGAAAGTATCGCAGATAATGGTGTTACACTTTTTTGAGCTTGAGAATACATCGTAAAAAGAAGTAGCGAAATATTTAATATCGCTATTACAAAGTTGAATCTATAACTCAAGCTTTTCATAAGTTTTATTTTAATTGGTATAACTACCTTCTTCTAATCTTACAATACCTAAAGGATTTTCATTTTGTAATGCCTTTGGAAGAAATTTATTCGGCCAATCTTGAAAAGATACTGGGCGTACCCATCTTTTTATAGCCGAAGTACCTACAGAAGTAAAACGTGCATCGGTTGATGCTGGAAATGGACCACCATGAACCATTGAAGAGCAAACTTCTACACCAGTAGGTACCCCATTAAATAGAATACGCCCTACTCTACTTTGAAGTGCATCTACTACATGACCAAACATTTCAAGATCCTTTTCGTTTCCTAAAATAGTACCTGTTAATTGACCTTCTAAATTATTTAATATTTCTTCTAGCTGTTCCGCGTTTTCGCAAGCTACAATTACAGAGAAAGGCCCGAAAACCTCTTTATGAAGTTTTGGATTAGCTAAAAACTTAGCCCCACTCACTTTTAGTATTGTTGGTCGCGCTACATTCGCACTTGTTTCATTTGTATAATCAGCAATTACAGTAACCCCATCTTGGCCAGACAAGTCATTTTTGCCCTCATTATATTTAGCATATATATTTGGATGCAACATGTAGGTTGGTTCAAGCTTTAGTATTTCTTGAGATAAGGTTTTAGAAAAAGCATCTAATTGATCTCCTTTAATACCCAAAACCAAACCTGGATTCGTACAAAATTGCCCAGCACCTAAATTTATTGATGAGGCATATTTGGTTGCCCAAGTATCGCCAGCAGCCTCAAGAGCAGAAGGAAGAATTACTACAGGGTTTATACTACCCATTTCTGCAAAAACAGGAATAGGCTCATCGCGTTCGTTAGCCAATTTATATAATGCCGTGCCACCATGAATACTACCTGTAAAACCAACAGCCTTAACTTTAGGGTGTTTTACTAATTGTTGACCGACTGCTATACCACTACTATTTAAATTTGAGAAAACCCCATTTGGCATTCCTGTTTTCTTTGCTGCTTTTATAATTGCCGAAGAAACCAATTCTCCTGTTCCTGAATGCATTGGGTGACTTTTTACAATTACAGGGCAACCTGCAGCAAGCGCACTTGCGGTATCACCCCCAGCAGTGGAAAATGCCAATGGAAAATTACTGGCTCCAAAAACTACAACCGGACCTAATGGAAACAACATTTTTCTAATATCTGCTTTAGGCATTGGCTCTCGGTCTGGTTGTCCTTTTTCAATTACAGCTTCCACCCAAGAACCTTCTTTCAATAGCGTAGCAAAAGCTCTTAATTGTCCCATCGTACGGCCACGTTCTCCACGGGCCCTACCTTCAGGCAAACCAGATTCCTTACAATAGGTTTCTATCAATTCATCTCCCAAAGCCTCAATTTCAATAGCAATAGCTTCTAAAAAATCAGCTTTTTTACTACCTGAAATATCTTTATAAACTTTATAAGCTTCAGAAGCCAATTCAACCGCTTCATTAATTTCGACCGATGTGGCCTCGTAAAATGTAAAATCGGTCTCTTTATTAGTTTTAGGATTGAATGTTTTATAGGTTACCTCTCCTTGCTTTGACAACTTGTTTCCTATTATATTTTTTCCGCTTATCATTTTCTACTATTATGTGGTACTCAAAAATAAAGAAAGAACCTGTAATAACTTCTGATTCTTTCTTTACTTTTCAATCTAATTAATCTTCTAATTTCATCTTAACTAACTATAAATTAATCAGTTAATTCCTTTATACTTAGGTAGCTTAGGTCTAGTTGCCATTCCTTTTTTAATAACATTGGCTACACGTTCTCTTTCAGCACCTATTAAAGGTAATCTTGGTGCGCGTACATTTTCAGTTCCAATACCTGTAGCGACTTCTGCCATTTTAATATTTTGAACCAATTGCGGACTAATATCTAATTCTAATAATGGCAAGAACCATCTATATATCTCTAATGCCTCTGCAATTCTTCCTGCTTTTGCTAGCTCGTAAACAGCACAGGTTTCTGCTGGAAATGCACATACAAGACCAGCTACCCAACCATCGGCACCCATTAAAACACTTTCCAATCCTAAGGTATCAACACCTGTTAAAACTTTTAAACGATTACCGAATCTTGATTTAATACGGGTGATATTTGAAATATCTCTGGTTGATTCTTTTACGGCTTGTATATTATCACAAACCATTAGCTCTTCGAACATATCTAAAGTTACCATAATACCATAATCTATAGGGTTATTATAAATCATAATCGGTAAACTTGTGCTTTTGGCAGTTTCTTTAAAGTAAGTAACTGTTTCGTAATCATTAGCCTTATAGCGCATTGGCGGCAACATCATTAGACCTGTGGCGCCACAATCTTCTGCAACTTCTGCAGCATGAATAGCTCCTTTAGTAGTCTGCTCTGCTATATTAATTATTACAGGAACCTTGCCTTTAACAAGCTTTACGGTTTCCTTCATTAATATTTTTTTCTCATCATAAGTAAGTGTGCTCGCCTCCCCTAATGTACCCCCTAGTATTATTCCGCTTACACCAGCGTCCAATTGCGCTTTTATGTTAACTGAAAACATATCCAAATCCAATTCGTCTTTATTCGTAAACTTAGTAGTAACTGCAGGCATAACGCCTTTCCATGATATACTCATCTTATCTATTTTTAATGATACCCAAAACTACTATTAGCATGCTAAACTTTGTACTATCATATTAACCAGACCTAAGACTATTCTACCCTCTTATTGTACTTTAATTGATTTAAAATGATAAATTAGATGCAAATGAAAGTATATCCTTTTAAAATACCGAAACCAGTAGATGAGCATTTAATTGTTCAGATTGATAAAGAGCCTATATTCTATAATCGCTTACATCAACATGAAGAAATACAAATCAGCTATATTGTAAATGGTAAAGGAAAATTATTAGTTGGTGATAGTATACATCAGTTTTCAAAAGGCGATATTTATGTAATAGGCAGCAATCTTCCTCATATTTTTAAAAGTATTCCAGGGGAGTTAAACGCTCATATGGTTACTGTCTTCTTTACCGAAAACACTTTTGGAACTGATTTTTTCAAGTTACCTTACTTTAAAGATTTACAATCTTTTTTCTTCAATTCTAATTGCGGATTCAAAATTCTATCAGGTGAAAAACGAATTTCAGATTCCATATTAAAACTATCTAGCCAAGACAAGCTAAACCGTTTTGTTTCTTTTTTGCAGTTATTAGAGCAGTTAAGCACGGTGGCAATTGAACCATTAAGTAAATTTATTTACTCAAAAACATTAACATCTAATGAGGGTGAACGTTTACAGGTAATATTTGATTATGTTTTCAAGAACTTTCAAAAACCAATTGCGTTAGAGGAAATCTCTAAAATGGCTTTTATGACACCCAATGCATTTTGTCGCTTTTTTAAACAACGAACCAATAAAACTTTTTTTCAATTCTTAATTGAGCTAAGAGTAGAACATGCTTGCCAATTACTTAGTTCTAAACGTGAATTGAATATTAACCTTATTTCTGATTTATCTGGTTTTAATTCAATTTCGAACTTCAACAAAAAATTTAAAAAGATAAAAGGTGTAACCCCTACAAAATACCAACAAACAATTTTTATTTAAAATTGAAGGTATCCTTATTTAATATCCTCAAATATTTTATAATGAAAGATAGGTTTCTATATTTGCGCTTCTGTAAGAAAACAATTGCCCACGTGGTGAAATTGGTAGACATGCTACCTTGAGGGGGTAGTGTTCGTAAGGACGTGCTAGTTCGAATCTAGTCGTGGGCACAAAAAGGCTAGATTTAAATCTAGCCTTTTTTTATTTTGATAATTTTAACTTTCCAGTAGTACTATACAAACCAATTAATTGTAAATTTGTTTAATCCTTTTTCAGAAAACATGAACAATGTAAAAAAACAATTTAGTATTAGAGATTTAGAAAACCTCTCTGGTATTAAAGCGCATACGATTCGAATTTGGGAAAAAAGATATAATCTATTATCACCGGAGAGAACAGATACAAACATTAGAACGTATAGCCTTTCAAGCCTACAAAAGTTACTTAATGTTACCCTTCTGTATAATAACGGTCATAAGATTTCCAAAATAGCAAAAATTTCAGATCATGACATTCCCTATGTTGTTAGAGAAATTGTAGCAAAGCATAGTCATAAGAGTCAGGCAATAAATGCGTTCAAATTAGCAATGGTCAATTTTGACCAGACCATGTTTTTTAATACCTATAATGCACTTTTAGGACAGAATTCTTTTCGTGAGATATTTAAGGAAACTTTTGTGCCTTTGTTAAACGAATTAGGTCTATTATGGCAAACAGATACTATAAGTCCGGCACATGAGCATTTTATCAGCAGTTTAATTAAACAAAAAATTCTGCTTAATACTGAAAAGCTACAGCACTTAGAACCAACTAAAAAAGATAAAGTTTTTGTTGCTTTTTTACCAGAAAACGAAATTCACGATATAGGCCTTTTATATATTAACTATGAGATAATCTTAAAAGGATATAAATGTATTTATCTTGGGCCAACCATTCCTATGGAAAATTTAGAAGATGTTTTAAAATATTTTGATGACATCTATTTTGTATCATATTTCACCGTTTTTCCTGAGAAAGACCGAATTAATAAATACTTAGAAGATTTTAGCACATTGGTTTCAAATTACAACAATCCTAATTTTTGGATATTGGGAAGACAAACCCATTTTATTGACGAAAAAACAAAACCGAACTTTTGCAGAACGTTTCATTCTATAGACAGCTTGGTGAGTAACCTTTAATTGAAAGTTAATAAATGAAAAAAAAATGCATCGTAATAGGTTCTGGTTTCGCATCTTTATCAGCAGCCTGTTACTTAGCAAAAGATGGCTGGAACGTTTCTATTTACGAAAAAAACGACTCTGTTGGTGGCCGCGCTTCTCAATTTATTAAAGACGGGTTCACCTTTGACATGGGACCAAGTTGGTACTGGATGCCAGATATCTTCGATAAATTCTTTGCTGATTTCGATAAGAAAACTTCTGATTATTATAAACTAGACAAGTTAAGTCCTGCATATAAAATTTTCTTTTCTGACGACATTATTACTATCGGTGATTCGATGGATAAAATTTGTGTGGAATTCGAGAGAATTGAACCTGGAAGTTCTAAAGAATTGAAAAAGTTCATACAAGAGGCACAAGTTAATTATGATATTGCCATCAATAAAATTGTTTTAAGACCAGGCCTTTCTCCCTTAGAGTTGGTAACAAAAGAAACCATTTTAAAAGTTGACCAATTTTTTAAGACTATAAGCTCTCAAGTTAGAAAGCGATTTAAAAACCCAAAATTGATATCTACTTTAGAATTTCCGGTACTTTTTTTAGGTGCAAAACCTAGCAATACTCCGTCATTTTATAGTTTTATGAACTTCGCTGATTTTGGTTTAGGTACGTGGCATCCTAAAGGTGGAATGTATGAGGTGATTAAGGCCATGCAGAATCTAGCTATAGAATTAGGGGTTACCATGCATACTTCCATGCCCATTGATAAAATACTAGTAACCAATGGAAAAGCAACAGGAGTATCATCTGGTGGAGAAATATATAGTGCAGATGTAATTTTGAGTGGTGCAGACTATCATCATTCAGAAAGTTTACTTGAACAAAAATATAGACAATACTCAGAGGTGTATTGGGACAAAAAGGTATTTGCCCCATCCTCGTTACTCTTTTATATTGGTTTTGACACCAAATTGAAAAATGTTGAGCATCATAATCTATTTTTTGATACCGATTTTGAGTTGCACGCAAAAGAAATATACGATAATCCGCAATGGCCATCAAATCCATTATTTTATGCGAATTTTCCATCAATTACAGATATTAGCATGGCTCCAAAGGATTGTGAAACCGGTTTTTTCTTAGTACCCATTGCTACCAATTTAGAAGATACACAAGAATTAAGAGACCAATATTTCGAATTAATAATGAATAGATTCCAATTAAGAACTGGTCAAAACATCAGAAATAATATTATATTCAAGGAAGCATTTTGCGTTAAGGATTTTAAAGAGCGATACAACTCATACAAAGGAAATGCTTATGGCATGGCAAATACTCTAACACAAACGGCGTTTTTAAGACCTAATCTAAGAAGTAAAAAAGTATCTGATTTATATTTCACAGGACAACTGACTGTACCTGGCCCCGGAGTTCCACCCGCATTGATCTCTGGTAAATTAGTGTCAGAATTAATTATAAAAGATAATTAGTTTAACACATGAAAGGAACTTTTGACCAAGTCTCGTACCAATGTAGTAGAGTCGTTACAGAACGATACAGTACTTCGTTTGCATTAGCAACAAAGATGCTTCATTCATCTATTCGTGGCCATATATATAATATTTACGGCTTTGTTCGTTTTGCCGATGAAATTGTAGATACATTTCATGATTACAATAAAGTTGTACTCTTTGATAAATTTGAACAAGAACTTGAAGCAGCATTAATAGACAAAATTAGTCTTAATCCTATTTTAAATTCTTTTCAACATACCTATCATACGTTCAATATTTCTAAACATTTGGTAGATTCTTTTATGAAGAGCATGCGAATGGATTTAGTAAAAAATGTATATCTAACAGATGCAGAATACAAAGAATACATTTATGGGTCAGCAGATGTAGTTGGCTTAATGTGTTTAAAAGTATTTGTAAAAGGTGATATTGAGAAATATGAAAGATTAAAGGAATCTGCAATGGCTTTAGGTTCAGCATTTCAAAAAGTGAATTTCTTAAGAGATGTAAAGGCAGATTTTGAAGAATTAAATAGATCATATTTTCCAAACACTAACTTAAAAGAGCTCGATGAGAATTCTAAAAAACGAATTGTCGATGAAATTAAAGCAGATTTTAAGTTAGGTTATGAAGGAATTATCGGCTTACCTGCGGAAGCTAAATTCGGTGTTTATACCGCATATAAATATTATTATAAATTATTGAGAAAGCTGCAAAACACCCCTTCTTTAGAAATTAAAAATGCAAGAATAAGGGTGCCTAACTATCAGAAATTTGGTCTTTTGGCACGATCTTATGTTAAATACAAAATGAATTTAGTATAATGAATATAGTAGTTTGGATATTGATATTTTTAGGAACCTTTTTGTTTATGGAGTTTATGGCGTGGTTTACCCATAAATATATAATGCATGGTTTTCTGTGGAGTTTACATCAGGATCATCACAAAAAAGATCATGATTCCTGGTTCGAAAGAAATGATGCGTTTTTTATTTTTTACGCTATTGTTAGTATGTCTTTATTCTATGCTGGCACTACTGGTTTTTGGTATGGCTATCCATTAGGTTTTGGGATACTAGCATATGGTATAGCTTATTTCTTAGTGCATGACATTTTCATTCACCAACGTTTTAAACTCTTTAGAAACGCTAATAACTGGTATAGCAGAGGGGTAAGAAGAGCTCATAAAATGCATCATAAGCACTTAGGAAAGGGAGATGGAGAATGTTTCGGTATGCTCTTCGTTCCTTTTAAGTATTTTAAAAAGTGACCAAATAGAGTGTTTGCGTTTATTTTTAATAGTTAATAATTCATCACAAAAGAAGTGACGATTATTTTCTACTTATAATCCGTAAAAGTGTTAAGAAATAAGTACTGAATTAAATTCTATTTTTCTAAAATTAATTCACTTAGAAGATTATTAACCTTTTCATTATCCCAATCAGCTATAGCATTCTGTTGTATCACGATAAAACCATTTTTATCTATTACATAAGAACCTGGTGGTTTGAGTAAAGACAATGGGCTTGGTTCTCCTATAATTTGGTACGTTACAGGAAATGTATACCCTTGCTTTTTCATAAAAAGTTCAACTGGCTCTCTTTCCTCGTTCGTTATAATATAGAATTTTATTTTATTTCCAAAAGAATCATAAAGATGCTGAATATCCTTTAATTGAGCCTGTGATGGCATGTGCCAAGATGTCCAAAAAGTAATGAAGGTTACTTTGCCTCTAGCCTCATTGAAATTGATAAGTTTCCAACTTTCATCTTTAAGTTTCCAATCATAATCAGAAATTTTCCCTCTTTTTTCTTGCTTGATTATGGTTGGTGAAGTAGCAAAAACTCTATTAAGGAGTATTTTGCTGTAATCGCCCAAAGGGGTTACAAAAAATGAAAGCACGAATGCAATAGTCATTAGGGTAAAAATCGTCTGTCTTTTCATTGAAATTGAATAGGATTCAAAACTAAAAAACTCCTGATGATAATCAGGAGTTTTGCTTACTTATTTTAAGCTATTGATTTATGAGGCATTTTCTCTTTTAATTACATTAAGAGCAGAACCTTCTCTATACCATCCTATTTGGGCAGCATTATACGTATGATTTACTTTAATTACATTTTTACTACCATCTGCATGAACAACCTCTATTGTTAATTGTTTGTCTGGCGCAAATTCTGCAATGTCAAGAAAGTTGAAGGTGTCATCTTCTTGAATTAGGTCATAATCACTTTCTTTTGCAAAAGTCAACCCTAACATCCCTTGTTTTTTAAGGTTTGTTTCATGTATACGCGCAAATGACTTCACTATAACAGCAGCAACCCCTAAATGACGTGGCTCCATTGCAGCGTGCTCACGAGAAGAACCTTCACCGTAGTTGTGATCGCCAACAACAATACTTCTTATACCAGCGGCTTTGTAAGCACGTGCCGTGTCAGGAACACCGCCAAAGTCACCTGTTAATTGATTTTTAACCAAATTAGTCTTATGACCAAATGCATTAACAGCACCAATTAAACAGTTATTCGAAATGTTATCTAAATGACCACGAAAACGTAACCAAGGTCCTGCCATTGAGATATGATCTGTAGTACATTTACCAAAAGCTTTAATCAATAATTTAGCTCCTTTTAAACTTTCATCTTTTATTGGTGTAAATGGCTCTAACAATTGCAATCTTTCAGAATCTAAAGCTACTTTAACAACTACACCAGAACCATCTTTATCTGGAGCAAGGTATCCTGCATCTTCTACTTCAAAACCTTTTGGAGGTAATTCCCATCCTGTCGGCTCATCGAACATTACTTCTTCGCCATTTTCATTGATTAATTTATCCTTCATCGGATTAAAATCTAATCTACCTGCAATTGCAATAGCTGCAGTTATTTCTGGAGAAGCTACAAAAGCATGTGTATTTGGGTTACCATCAGCACGTTTTGCAAAGTTTCTATTGAAAGAATGCACAATACTGTTTTTTGGTGCATTTTTAGGATCGCTGTATCGAGCCCATTGACCGATACAAGGTCCACATGCATTCGTGAATATTTTAGCATCCAGTTTCTCGAATATTCCAAGAATACCATCACGAGCAGCTGTATAACGTACTTGTTCAGAACCAGGATTAATTCCTAATTCAGCTTTCATTTTTATTCCTTTATCAATAGCCTGTTGTGCAATTGAAGAAGCTCTAGATAAATCTTCATAAGAAGAGTTTGTACAAGAACCTATTAGTCCCCATTCAACAGCTAATGGCCATTCATGA
>TARA_R110002074_G_scaffold24170_3_pt1 | contig 34676 bp, 11 predicted proteins | sample TARA_R110002074 | Tara Oceans TARA_R110002074 (sample SAMEA4397215) | marine metagenome | biome: Polar Biome; feature: [MIX] marine epipelagic wind mixed layer (ENVO:01000061); material: water (ENVO:00002006), including particulate matter (ENVO:01000060) such as... | depth 10-100 m | reverse complement strand
GGCCGCTGATGCTGTATTAGCAACTAAAGCATTCCATTGACCAGTCGCAATAACTGTGTCTCCACCAGCAACTTGTGATACAGCAGTTTGTCCGTAACCAGCAGTAGTACCGCCAGTTGCCCAAGTCGTGTTTAGTTTGTTTGCCCCTGTGTCTGGGTTGCTACCAACTAATGTGTTAAAGTCTGTTGCTTCTATTAAACCGTTTTGTGCGTAACTCATGTCTTAAATTCCCGTAAAATTTATTTAATTGTGACTATGGCTTCTACTGTGCCTAAGTCATGTGTGTATTTATCAGTTAATGCTCTTCCAATAACATTGAATGCTGTTGCTTCACCTGATTCTGCGGCTCTTGCGATACCTTCGCCAGCTGAAACTAATCTCTGACCTTTTAATACTGTACCGACAGTATTAACTTTAACTCTTCCAGTCATTGCTACAGCTGGATGTGAATCATTGTTTCCTGCCGCATCGTTCATTAAGAATGCCATGTTGTCTGAGACAACACCGAATACGTCTTCACTTAATTCATATTTAACAGCAGTAACTTCAGCAGATCCGCCTAATTGAACAACTGTGCCAGGAGTATATACATCATCTGCTGAGAATCGTTCCGCCAAGTCAGCATAAGTTGCTGTAAGACGTGATCCTGTAGTCAATGTCCAGTTACCTGTAATTGATCCTGCTGTTGTATTAGCACCTGTATTTAATGTAGTGCCATTGAAAACTGTTGCTCCGCCTGCCGCCCCTACATTACCTGTGTATGTTGGTAAATATGCGGCAACGTTTGCGTTGCTATATGCGGCGGCACCCAATGGAATAGGATCGCCATTTGCATAATAAAAATTATCTGTTTTGATACCAACTGATCCAGTGCCAGTAACAACTAAGTTACCGCCAGTCACCCACATGCTTGTCCCAGCAACTGCGTTTGCTGTGCCTGCTCCGTTAGCAGTCCACACACCAGTTAGTGTACCGTTTGTAGATTGAGAGCCTGAAGTGATTGCAGTAGTTGTTAATGTGCCGATTTCACCGTTAGTAATGTTTCCTGTAACGATGTTGGCAGTTGTACTGACTGTCAATTGACTTGTAGTCATTGCCGCCGCATTACTATTAGTTGTTGCTGTAATGTTGCCGGCAGTCAGATTACCTGTAACGTCAACTGTGTTGAATGATGTTGCACCGCCTGAAGCAGTAGATGTTAGTGTTCCCCATAGTGAAGCATCTGTTTCACCGTCTGTTGGACATACTCTTAATAAACTTGTACTAGTATCATACCAGATTTGACCTTTTAGAGCGTTTGAAGGGGGAGATCCAGCCGCGAAATTCTCTACAAGATGGGTGAAGTTAGTATCAATAGTTTCACCATACCCAGCATAGTTTCGACCAGGTAATCCTAGTGACGTACTTGTTGTATTGATAGTACCGTCGGCAATAGTCGTTAAGACTGTCCCATCACTTTTTACGATTGTATATGCCATGTTTCTAATTCACTCCGTTATTATTATTTATCTTAAATGGTAACTAAATTAGTTAGAGACTGTATTCTAACTGTATAATCTATCTGTATTTGTCTATTCAGAGATTTCTGTACTGGGTGAAAGATTACATGAGTTAAAAGTCGTGTAATAACGTTGCCATTACTGTCTGTTCCATAATTTGCTAATAACCCTAACTCATCAAATATGTAGTTAGAATCTGTTTGTGTGCTGTTATCGAATGCCGCCTGCCCAGAAGGCTCACCGTAATCTAATAAACATTGCACTAATATATCTGTGTACACTCTGCCAGTAGTGTGAAACACTGTCATTTTGTTTCTTGTTGGGTCCAAGTTGAAAACACTCGTGTCATCAACGATCTTTGCGTATGTTTGATTGTATAGAGCCGCATTCTGACCTGTTGTGTTAGGTGGTAGATATGTAATGACACCTGTATCGTCAACAGATGCTCCGCCGTTACCAAAAGCCATTTGATATATCTCACCATAACCTCTGCTAGAGAGTGAATCAGCGATTGCTTCAGACATATTTTCATAGTTGATGGCATTCTTTGCTTCTTGCAATACTTCGCCAGTCTTATAGTCTCTGATCGTCAGAAAGCCTTCCATTTTTAGAATTTGTTGATCGCCTGACATTTTAACTATCACCTCTTACTTGTACTAGCACTTCGTTAGTGTTCGGGTCTGTAATTTTAATACTTGAAGAAAAATATATACCACTACTTTCGTTTGGTTTTGCTACTTTTTCTGTCTTTTCATCAATAATTGCGGATAAGACCTTCTCATTTGCTGATTTATTAGTGTTCATCTCTTTATTTATCATTTAAAATAGTGCCCATTTCCTTTAAGTCACATCAGTGTGAAGAAACTGTGCTGGGACTGTAGTACTGATCTGTAATGGGTCTCCTAACACTGCATTGAATGTATATGAGTTCCAAGTTTGATTATAATACACATTGGATAACTTATTATTCGCTAATAAACCAACTACTTCAGTGTAAATTGGTATGGACGATTGCATTGCTGTTCCATTCATTCCTCTTTGTAAGCCACCGACAGAGTTTGTATCAAAGTCAATATTACTAAAGCCAATTTGTTCTCCGTTAACATATATTAAATTACCTTCATATGAAGTAATCGTTAATGAATCTCCTGCTGTAATATGTGCTCCGTCTGTAATATTTAAGATTGGTGCTAAGTTCTCAACAACAATACTAACAAAATTAGAAGAGATATATAATCCAGTTGTGTTATTTAATACTTTTACGCCAGTAACAGTATCTTTATCAGCAGTTAATCCGATTGAATAAGTGCCAGTAACTGGAGATGGAGCAATAACATTTTGTATAACTTTATCTGTAATTCTATCTATATTTCCTACTGCAACTCTAGTCGATAGTGTAAATAATGAATTGCTTAACCAAGTCCTAGATTGTACATTTGCTCTGTAAATACTTGCATTTTGATCAGAGTCTACTGTGTTTTTGTAAATCTCTTCATCAGGAGTTGAATGTGGTATCATATTAGTCATAATGACTACATCACCAGGCACAATTGCTGTTAGAATACTCACTTCATTGTCTGTGCTAAGTCTTAGTTTATCATTTGGAACTCTTGCTCCATTTACTGTAATCCAAAGTCTGTCAACAAAAGTTTGTTCCCATTGTGTTACATTCATTGCGCCAGTATCGTTACTGAGTGGGAAGATTGCGTCTGCTACACCGTTAGTCGTAGTAGTACTGATTGTAAATGTTTGTGTGTTAATGTCAGTCGTTTTAACATAGTAAGTAGTACCTTGTATAATTCCACCGAGCAATGCATCACCTGCTTGTTTTCCTTGTAGTGTAAAGAGTACTGGCGTGTTTGGTATTAACCCAGACACATCAACTGAGGTGATTGAATTTGTAGATGCCACCGTTTCTGTTGCAGTCGTTGTAATTAAGAAGAACGTTCCTTGTCTCCAAACATAACCGCCACTAATATAGTTTGTAACACCAATTACTGGGTAAGTTGTAACATATGGTAAAGGATTATAAACTTGATAGTAGATATCAAACACTGTTGGCGTGATAACTCGTACATAGTAAGTGTTACCGTTAAGTTGTTCTGCTCCAACACATCCGTCTATTGTACATCTATCAGTTATTTGAGCAGTACCTGTACCAGCACCTACTCCTGTTGCTATAAAGATTGTTCCTAGATCATTATTTGCGGCGCCAATTAATGTAAAGTCTGTTGTCGCTCCTACACCATCATCTAATGTTAAAATAATATATTGTGATCCAACTTCAAAAGCGCCTGATGTGACGATAGAGTTATTAAATCCATGTTCTAAAGTTGTTGTAATTCTTGTAGTTGGTAATCCACCTACTGTTACTAACATGGCACCTGACCCAGTAGTTAACGAGATTTGAGTTCCATCTGCATCCATAATTGTTGCAGACACGCCATCAACATCAATACTTTCAACAAAGTAAACTAGTCCTTGTGTTAGTTCACCGAAATTAGTTCCTTGGAAGTAAATTGTTGCTCCAACTACAAAGTTAGCAGTTGAATTAAACGTAATGACATTAGTTGTGACTGCTGTTGCTATAGCATTTGTTGTTGCTAATGCTGGTTCGATAGCAGTTGAGATATTTTGGACACTATTAACTGATACAGCGTTTAATGTTCCTACCATACTACCTGCATCAGTTGTTAATACAACAGGAGTTCCACCGATTGTCAATGAGATTGTAAATGTTGTTGAATTGATAATCTCTAGGACATAGTATGTTGTTCCAGCTACAAGTCCACCAAGTGTTGGTGATGAGAAAGCAATTGGCTCATTGACAATTAAGCCAGATGTATCTGCACAAGTCAATGTATTTAAATCTTCATCATAAGTAACTACCAGAGGTGTATCTTGGTCGAATGATTGAGCAGAAGGTGCATCCTGATCAAAAGTACCTTCAGTGTGCGTAGTTGCTGTAACTGTAACTGTTCCAAATGTGCCGCTAGACGACCCAGACAGATTATACTGTGTTGTCAAGTATTGTCTATCAGTATCATTGTAAGTTAAGACTCTAATTTTAGCACCGTTTGTTGGAGCGCCGTTTGTAAACACAAGTGTATTAGCGGATGAACTAATTGTGTATTCAGAAATAGACCTTCTTAATCCATCTATCTCAACAATTGCATTGTGCGGGTTAGTATCGCCTACAAAGTTAGTAAGAGCAAATGATACTTTAGCACCGTCGGCTACAAATTCTTGCATTTCAGGCATAGAGTATGCATATTGTGTTGCTGTTGGGCTTTCTCCAAATAATGAATACACAACATAGTCAGTAGCATTCGCCCATGAAGTAGGAGGACCAAATACAAGTTTTGCTTGAATATTATTTGGTTGAACTGAAATCGCATAGTCATTAGTAACGAATGATGATAAGCCTGATGCGTTAGATAACGTTACAACTGTACCATTTAATGTTTCAGAAATTGTAAATTCGTTACCGTCTACTAGTGTTTTAATGTAGTAGAGTGAGTTCGGTGTAATGTCAGAACCAAATATATCTGCCGCAAAGTAAATTCTGTCCCCAGCACTTAATCCAGAAGTTGTTCCTGTTGTGATCGCATTGTTACTTGACTTTGTTCTAGTAATTGTGTTATTATTACCTTCAATAAGTTTTGTACCGTTATGATAAACAATTGGCGGAGTCCATGTAAGACCTGTGCCTACTTGAATGTTTGCGACCATTAATCCTGTCGCATCAGTTAACGCAACAGTAGGCCCAGCAATACCACTAGCAAGTGATGTAGAAACAGTAATTGTGTTTGTCGCTGTTGAGATTGTTTTAACATAATAAACAGTATCTTCTGCTATGCCCCCAAATACTGCTCCTTGGAATGTAATTGGAGAGTTAAGTCCAAACTTTGATATACTATCGCATACAATTCTATCTGATGACGCAATTGTTTCTGTTGCTGTTACTTCAACTGGTATTGATGATGGTTTGATAAGTCCAGAACCTTGGAAGAAAGTATCAGCGAAGTTACAATTAAGATAAATGTCATAGAATCCAGTAGATGTTATTTCTCTAATAGCATCAGTATCTGTATTTGCTTTGACTAATTGATTACCGTTACCGACTTCATAAGCATCTACTCGCAATGTTTGATCTGGTCCAGTTGATAATGGTGTATTAAGTGTAATCACTTTAGTTGGCCAATCAATCGTGTATTCGCTTGTGGCAAGTCCTGTACCTAAACCTGTTGTTGGATCGATAATCTGTACGCTTAAGTCTATTGGGTATTGTACAAATGCATCGAAACTGTAATCAACTTGAGAACTTGATGTAGGTGTTAATACACGAGATACAACATTAAACCCAGTGTGAGAATACTGTGTAGCATTCCAAAGTGTGCCAGGTCTTGTGTTCACAGTCATTGTGAGATTGTCTTTGAGATATCCTGGAACTAATTCTTCTGGTCCATAACCAAATCCAAACTCTGCTCCCTTGACATCGTAAGTAGGATCTGTTATAGTAAAGATACTGGATGAAGTCCAAGTAACACCATCGTCTAGCGATTGTAAAATTGTATTGTTATCACCTACTGCAACAAATGCAGTAGCAGTAGAGTTATATGTAATGCCTTGCAAGTTTTCTGTAGTACCAGATGTTTGCGTTGTCCAAGTCAAGCCATCAGTTGATGTTTGAATTCGACCAGTGTTACCTACTGTCATCCATAGACTGTTAGAATAGATAATATCGTTTAGTGTTACATCAGTTACATCATAATAATACATTCTACACTGATCTGGTATCGCACCATTAGTTAATGCTACAAGTGTTGTAAGTCCTGCGTCAATATAAATTTGTACTTGAGTCGTGTTAATAACTTTTACATAATAAGTTGTGCCAGCAGTTAACGAACTAAATGAATCTGAGAATCTTATTGGATCAGCATCTGTAAATCCTGCTGTACTAGCTACACCAAGACGATCTGTTGCTGAGTTAATACCTGAAACTAGAACTTCATTAATACCTGTCCAGTTCGCACCGTTTGATGTTTGATAGATTACATTGTTCTCACCAACTGCTATAGCAATTGTGCCGTTACTTGTGACTGCATTGAAGCCACTCGGAGTAAGTGTCGCAACGTCTGACCAATTGTTACCATCATCGTCAGATGAGTAAGCAATGATGTTAGTTGCTACTAACTCAGTTAATCCTGATGTGTAATCATATCGTAAACCTTTACCAACTGCAACGAAACCTGTATAACCAGTTGTTGTAACATAGTCAGTTCCGTTTAATGTTACTTGGAATACAGTATCGTATGTTTTTTGTTTTGTCCAAGTTGTTGTATCTGTACTATTAACAATGCCATCTCCAACTGCGACATAATAATCGCTACCATATGCTACACTGTTAAGTCCGACTGAAGGTACTGTGAGAGCAGATGAGTTTGTTGTCCAAATAATTCCGTCAGTACTCTTATATATTGGAGTTGCTGTGTTTGATGATGTCATTATATAGACACCATTACCTAACACGATATCAGTCGTGTTAATAACACTATCTGCTATTTTATTTGTTGACCAAGATGTTCCAGTCAATGATTGAATTACCCCAGTATAAGAAGTAAAGTTAGCAGGGGCAAAATAAGATGTGCCATTCCAAAGTATTGCTGGTATCGTAACATCTGTTGGATAAAATGCTTGATCTTTTAATGTAATGTCAAGTGCGTATTGATCTTCTGGAGCAAATGCGTTACCTAAGTAAATAGCATTTGGATAAGTTGTGCCAACAAACAGTTGAGTCAGATCAAGACCTGGCATGTTGACTGTTGGTTGATAGAATCCTTCAACTCTATCAAGTGCGTTTAATATGCGATTGTCTGATCTAAGTTCTTCCCACTTGCCAATAATAAACTCATCATCATTGTTTGAGATAACACATCTATAAACTCTGTTTAGATATTTTACAATAGACTGATCAAAGTAGAATGGTTCTGGTAAGAACGCATAACTACCTGCTTTTGCTATTGTAAATGCTACTTCAGCAGTAAGTGTATGAGGGATATCAGTACCACCTGGCGTAGCACTTACTGTAATGTCATTAGTTGCAATTGCTGTTATATAATAAGTTGTGCTGTTTGTCAAGCCACTTAAGCCGGCTTCTGTTGTACTTAATCCCATAAATACTACAGCATCGTTCACTACAAAATCTGAAGCATCAGTTACTGTTAATGCTGTGGCTGTTAATGCTGTAACTGTAGTTGAAGTGAATCCACCGAAATCAAATCCAATACCACTAACTGGTACTGTCATTCTTGCATCAGAATAAACTTCTAATTGAGAATCTGAAATAACTTTCAGATAGTATTGTGATACTGAATCTTCTGGATCACCTGAAACAATAAGACTTGTGATCACTCCGTTAGCATCTATAGAATTAACTTTTAATGACGCATCGTTAGCAGGAGTTGCTCCGCCTATGCTAGTGCCTGGTATTGTAATAATATTCGTAACAGCATATCCAGAACCGCCATCACCGATAACAACTGAATAACCGCCTAATCTAAAGCCTATGTCAAATTCTGCGAATGCTTGTGGTGTCTGTGTTAAACTAAATGATGCTATACTGTCTGATAAGTTAACATCGCTTCCACCAGAAGATAAAGAAACTGTAATGTACTCACTGCCTGTTCCTGTCATTGTGCCGTTATCAGTTGATAGTACAAATGCGGCGCCGCCAGCTACTTCAGCTATTGTGAACGTAGTACCACTATCGATTGATAATACAAAATATTCATCGCCGATTATAATATTGCCTAGACCCGCGCCAGTGAAGATAATTGACATGCCTACCCAAAGCGAGTTTGTAGTTCCACAAGTAATTAAATTGCCTGTACTTGATGTACTAGTACAGGAAGCAGTGATTGGATTTACAGATGCAGTGCCTGTACCTGCTCCGGTACCTGTCGCCGTAAATGTAATGCCAACTTGATTACTGATAGCGCCAATTAATGTAAAGTCTGTTGTGCCTATAGTTGTAATTGTGTATATTTGACCTGTAGCAAATGATCCTGCTGTTACAATACGGCCGCTGAATTCAGTGACATAATATGGGGTTGCTAATGCAAGACCGCCTGTAGCAACACTAAACTCTACTGGCATGTTTATATAGAAATTGCTTGTTTTAGCATCTTGTCTTTTTAAAGCGATTCTGTCTACTGAGCCTACTGTCGCCCCTAATGATCTTATTAGGTTGCTAGATATGTCATCAACATCTGTTGCAATATTTGTATAATACTTAGAAGTATCATAGAATGTAAATTGTTGTCCGTTAACTTGACCAGGAGAGATTGGCAATGACACATTCATTGTCATTGAGCCAGTTGCTGTTGACAAGTTAAATGCGTCTGCTTGACTTGTTAATACACCTATAGTTGTTGTAGCAGTACCTGTTCCTACTCCTGCTCCAGTTGCAACGAAAATAGTACCGATAATACTATTAGCCGCTCCGATATCTACAAAATTAGTTGTACCAGGAGAAACGATTTGATATGTTGTGCCAATGTTGAATGAACCAGCATCTACTAGACCAAGAGTAGTCACTGCAAATTCTGAACCATTAATGGATGTTGCTATTGTTATCTGTGTCGCTGATACTATTTCTCTTACATAGTAAATCGTGCCTGAAATAATATTACCATAGTCTGTTATTGGTGTGCTTGGTAATGTAGACATCATGTTAAAGATGATTGGATCATTAACACTAAAACCAGTCGTTGAAGATACTGTTATATAGTTTGTTGTTACTTCAGTGCCAACGAGTGTAGTATTCAACGCAGTTGCTGAATCACTAATAGTAATTGTTTCATCATCAAGGACTGTTGTTACATAGTAAACATCATTTTCAACGACATCACCAAAGACAGTGCCTGTAAAGAATAACGGAATGCCTGGATAGAATCCGTCAGTTCCACCTGTGCCTATAACACTTTGTGGAATTGTAATTGTGTTGTTTGTACCGTTAGTCGCAGTTGCTGTTAACAGTCCAGGATAATTAAGTGTTACTAATGCTGTGTTTGTAACTTCTCCAGCAAACGCACTTAAGCCTGCTGATGATACAGTGTTTGTGCCGCCTACATCAAATATTCCACCGCCTGAAGTGGCGCTAATGGTAAAGTCTTTAGTATTAATGATAGAATGAATATAATAAACTGTACCGTCTACAATATTTCCTACCACTGCTCCAGTAAACTTGATTGGCATACCGATAGTGAAACCAATAGTAGAACCAGAAGAGTTTAATGGATCAGCTGGGTTTGATTCATTATATGGATCTAATCTAATTTTGTTTCCAGTTGCAATAGTGTTTGTTACTCTACGTGCAAACTCAGTGTATAAGATATCTTGGTCATTAGTAGTACTGACAATTTCAAAAACTGCACCTTGTGCTGAAGCAGAAATGTCACCTATAGGAGGCTGAGTTGCTTGTAATGAAATTGCTGATGAGGCAACATTTTCACTATTGAAGTAACTACCAGCAAAGAATGAACCATAGAAAGCATCTGCTTCCCAATCTAAAATCTGGCTTGTGTAAGTAGTTCGATCAAATCTTATTGCAACGTTGTTTTCTCTAATTGGTTCTGCATTTGTAATTGCTGATGCTCTTGCACCAATGTTTAATGCGAAGTTGCCGTCAGTAGTTCCTTTAGCAAACACAACTCTATCAAAGTTATAAAGTGCTTTATCATAACTTGTGTATAAAGCAATAACTGTTGTTGGATTTGTCTCAAGTACATTAATATAATACCATTGATTATTGATTAAACCAGTTACAGATGCAGAAGTAGTATCATCATCTTTGTATTGTATAATATTACCTGTTGCTAAATTGGGAGCAAACAACGAGATCGTATTCAATGTTGAATTAATGTTAGTGTTCGTAAAAAACAACTGTTCCGCCGCCGCAATTCTAATTTCTGGTAAGACAGCATACCCTGCTCCGGGATTTATGACTTTCACACTGATAACAGAATCAACACTCATTACTGCTTCAAGTTGTGCGGCAACTCTTGGCTCTGGGTAGATACTTGTATCAATGTATGCTGTAATTTGAGGAGGCTCAATGTAGTTTTTACCGCCGTTCAGAATTACCACAGCAGGCAAGTCAATAAAGATATCAACTCCTGGTATGTGAGAAGCTGGTGTTGTTCCATCAAATCCTCTTTGTAATCCACCTAACATGTTCAATGCTCTATCAACAGTTGAGTATGCAATCTGTTCTGAACCGATTGTTATAACTCCGTTGATTGGGAAACCTGATGCGTTGTCAACAAACATTATTGTTGAACCAAGTGGTAGATAAACAGACAGTAATGTAATTTGATGATCTGGTTCACCAGTAATCGAAACACCGTAATTGTCAAACCAATCTTTGTATTGTGGTAACTGCCAAATGGCATTTGTTGGTAAGAACGTTGAACTATTATCAGCATTCTCATATACTAACTGCGGAGAAACAAATTTTTGTATGTTGCTGTCCCAAGTTGCTGGGAGATCAAAGTCAGTGACGTTGCCATCATATGTATCAAGACCAGTGTATCTGAATAAGAAATCTTTAATCACTACATGATATGGTTTTGTTTCATTAATATAACTAGACAAGAACACTTGGTTATCAGACGTGTAATTTTGTATAGGTTTTAATTCTCTAATAGTATGACTAACATCAACTAGAGATGTTTTGCTTAACCAAGGCAAGTAGTTTTGTGATTCGTCCGTTTCACTCTGAATGTATTCAAACAAGAGAATCAATGACTTGTTTCTGTATGACACAAGTTCATCAATATAAATCTGTTCGTTTAACGCACGAATAATCCATCGAGTTTCTTCACTAGGATATTCATCGAATGAATCTGTATCAAAGAAGTTATCTCCGAAACCTGTTTTACCAGTTGCATAGTCCCAAAGATATGTTTTAAATTGTATTGTACCGTTTTCTAAACCTACACGAGTCCATACTGAGTTGCCATCGTAGCGATACATTTCCCATTTGCCTTCACCGTTTGTTTCAACTCTAGCAATCGATCCTACAGGGACAGTAAGAGCAGATAGATCAGCAAAAAGTGGTACTGATACTATTGACTTAGTATTGTTATTGTATTGTCCTACTGGATTAGTTGTTGGCAACCACCAGTTAACATATTCCCAATAGTTAGTAGTATCATAAAAGGTACCTGTTTTGAAAAGATATGTCGCACTTTCTCTTGTTTCTGATATTGGGAAACCTGCTAATATAGTATTAGCATAATTTAAATAATTTTTTAATCCTAAGAATCTACTAAAGAAGAAACTCTGTCTTGGTCTGGCAAGTACGCCAGACTGAACTGCTTTTGGTAAGTATGGATTCGGTACAACTGCACCAACTTCATCAACGCCTGAGAACGAATCTAGTAAACGATCATATAAGCCATCTGGACGATTTGCTTCTGTTTGTAGTCCGAATTTTGGTAGACCGGGTAAAAAGTCATCATCAACGCCATCTCTAATTAAACTAAACTCTTGGTGAGCAGGATCGTCATTATTGCCTGTTGCATATCCTATATGGAATACACTATCATTTGAATTAGTATATGGTTGAGTGTTATACAAACCAAATGCATTTGGTAATATCGGTGTGAAAAACGCAATACCCGATGATGTTGGATTACGGATATATAGTTCTAGGTTTGTATCAGATAATGTCTTGCCTTGATTTGTCATTACAAGATCAGTGTTACGTACCCAGAAATAATAAACAGGAGTAACAACGTTTGATGCATTTAATGTTGATTCAACACTAAACTGTTGAAGATTTCTAGGCACACCTGGACCTGCATAGTTAGTTGGGATCACATTTGATGATACCCATGTATAAACTGTTACATCTGAACCTGGAAAAACTCTTCCCCAACGATTCGCATTGTATGTTGGATCGTTTTGATGATAGTTTAACCATCTGGTACCGTTAGTATCAAACCAAAGATCGCCGACATGGTCTGTTCCCCAGATAAGTCCAGCATTGAGTCCATTAATTTCAGCATTATACATTGCTGGATCAACATTATCAACATAGTCAATGTTTTCTCTAACTACACCTAGTAGTTTGTTTTGCATTGGGTCTATGTAATCTAAATTAACCAATGTATTATTTGTTTCAGCACTATAAATCTGTGCGTTTTGTATCTTGTCAATGTCTACTGTTTTTGAAGGAGTTCTATACAATACCCAATCTTTAACACCAGATGCATTTTGGAATAGATTTACTTGTCCTTCTAAGTCACCATAACTTAAGTTAGGAGTACCTATAACTACTTGATTGTTAACAAAGTCTAATGACGTACCATACTGAGGTTCAAATCCATAATTCTGATCTTTGTTGTTTAAATTTTGTGCGTAGATAAATTTGCCTGGATCAGCAACTGAACCATTATAGTTAGCAAGAAAATCATACATGTAAATTGCACCGGCGTTTGCCCATGTGTCAACAAAACGAGTTGCGTTGTTGTCAAATACAGTATCGTTGTCTAAGTTCTCATCGTCTGTGAAATCGAATGTCGTACCTAAATATCGTGTACTAACTGGAGCAGAAATTACAACTGAATCGGTTTCGTTAAACTTGATCGTGTTACCAAACATTGTTCTGCTATCGTTATGTGGAGCGATGATGTTTTGTGTTTTAGTATAGACTGCTAGACCAAGTTCACCAAAAGTAGCAATGTCTACTGCTTGTAATAATAGTTTTTCATTAATCAATGCTAAACTTGAACTAATAATTGAAATAATAAGTGTTCCAGCATCAGTTGCCTGTGCTTGAATGTTTGTAATATTGCTGGCATTAATAACACCTGCTACAGTTGTAGCATTACTACCACTTACAAGTTTTACTAAGTACCCGTTAATTAAGAGATTTCGGTCAGCAGTAAGTAAGCACTCACTTGTGCCTATAACTGTACCATATTTTCCACCACCATTTGTATATCTATATACTGATCCGTCTGATTGTACTTCACCAGCGATACGAATTTCTCCAGGTGCTCCGACTAACACTTCACTTCCGAATGAAGTCATGTCAGTTGCATATCCTAATTGAGTACCTACTCTTACATCTTCATCTGGAATAAATGTTTGTGCTAATACATTGACTGCTGAACTAACAGTGATAATATCACCTGCTCTGAGTGTGCCAAAGTATTTAAAGTCATTTGGTGCTTCATTAACTACAGCATAGTTATTGTCATCAACGATTGTACCATTTACCTTGACTTCTCTGATCAAATTAATTGCTTGTGAATAAATTATACTATTAAGGGTAGCATCGTCTTCAAATACAATCGCTGTCGCAGTTGATCTTGTTTCTTTAAGAGACATTGTGCCTACACCAACTTCTTTAACATAGTAAACTTTGTTTGGGGTAATACCAGAATTACCAAAAGTACCAATGCTAGAAAAAACAATAGCAGTGTTTTCAGTTAGAGCCGTACCAGTATATGTAATAACATTACTTGTCACATCAGTAGCAGTTGTGCTAGTGAATAATGTGTCCCATGCTAATTCAAATAGATGAGGTTGATCTGATGATGTAGTATACTGTGATTCAAAGTTTTGTATAGCACGTGAATAAACATAACTTGTTCCCCAGTTAGTATTACCCTCCGGGGACGTTAAAGTTGGAGCACCAATTGAAATTGTATCACCGTTGGCATCAGTTGCAACTGAAGAACCAAATCCACCTGCACCTACAGGAGATACGATTTCTTGCTCTTCTCTATAAGACACTTGATTTGCTGTACCTGTACCTGTACCAACACCAGTTGATACAAACAGAATGCCTACTTTGTTTTCTACTGCGCCGATTGCTGTAAAGTCTGTTGGATTTTCATAACAGATACCATCTCCTGTTACAAATCCTGCAGGAGGCGTTGTTGCTGTAAATGTTGTGTTAATATTATTATTTGCGGCGCCTATTTGAGTAAAGTCTGTTAAGCCAGGGAATAAAATCTTGTAAGACTGGCCAGTTGTAATATCACTAGCACCAACTTCTGTACCCAATGAAGTAATCTTGTATGTTTCAGTCGCAGTAAAGTAACCTGCTGTTAAAGGTATGCGTTCTCTGCTAAATCTTTCTACTGAGTTGCGTGTTGGATCACCAACGTAAATCCAATTTTGGTCATCACTCATAGTAATGCAAGTACCTGCTCCTGCGCCTACTGTCAATGTTTGTAGCAGAAGAGGATTGTCATCTAACACTGAATCATTTACTGTGTAGATGTAAACTTTACCAGATGGGAAGCCACCACCATCAGTTGTTTCTGTTATAACAAACAAACGTTCTGAGTATGCGATTGCTGTGCCGAATGTTGGTCTTGCTCCACCGGCTGGTAACACACCACTAGGATCTTCATCTTGTACGAGAGTGTTAGTATCAGAATCGATAATGTAACGATAGACTATACCTACTTGTGAGTCTCCTAACCAATAACTATATGTATCTGCTATGTATGCGACAGCACTACCAAATGTTCCACCATCAGCACGATTTAAAGTTGTAGTCGAAGCATAATTAAGTGACTTGCGATAAACACCCCAATTTCCGTCTGAGGCTTCATCTACCCACACTGTGTTTTTAACAAACTCTGCTTCATTTAAGTCTAGTGTATTAATCTCTGAAGGTTTTGTAACACGTTGATCAATGAATGTCAATCCTAATCCATTACCAGTTAATGTTTGTGGTACTTCACTTAATGGTAGATTGATAGTTACTGATCTTAAATCATTAACAACAGTAACAATATAGTAACCATTGACATTAGATGCTACGTTAATTAACGACAATGGGTCTAGCAGACTCATGCCATGTCTTTCAGCAAATGTAATTGTAGTTGTGTTGTCTATGTTTGGAGTTACTCCGACAACTCTACCAATTGGTTTCCAAGAATAAACTCTCCATTTTTCTTTGAAGTTTGCCATCCAAACATAATCTCTTACATAGAAATCATTGATTGAAACTTCGACATCGTTTGGCCCAACTGCTCTTGGTAAGTTAGCATAGTAGTATGCGGCCATTTTAACATCGTCAAAGTTTACAAAGCCGGCTGTTGGATATAACTTAGTTGCTGGCTCATATGCTAATTCTGATAATACATTAGGAGAATCAATTGGTCTTGCATAATTAAATAAATTCGCAATGTCGATTTCTTGCATTGATCCAGGCGTTGCTATACCATTTGTTAGTGCAACAATTGACGGGTTACCAGTTAATTTTGCTTCATTGATTCTGAAATCTACAAAATTATTGTTAAGTGTGCCACCAAACTGACCTGCAAGAATTCCCCAATTTTCATAGACATCATAGTCTATGCCACCTGATGGTAGAGTTGCTCCTTTAAAAGCAGAAACTGAGTTTGGCGTACCTTTTGTTTTAATTAAGTTTTTATAAACATTAACTTGTGTAATGTCAGTTAAATTAATTGACGCAAGATAATCTCTAGGTCTAAATCCTATTAACGAGAATGCTAATTGGTCTGCATCATTTTCTAAGTTTGCTTTGTTGCTGTTATAGTACAATGTACTTTCAAATGAACGAGTAGCAGAGTTAGGCAGTAAACCTGTTTTAATCTGATCTGAATCTGTTATTGTCCATTGACTTTCTATAAATGTTGCTGAAGGTTGAACGGTTGAATTTGCTGTCCAATATTTAGATTTGTATGTAACAATAGAGCCTTTAGGATAAACAATAGTTGTTGTCCATTCTTTAATATTGTCTTGGTTAAGAATAAATCCAGACGCCATTAGTGTTCCGTTCCATTCAGCAGTTTTAGTGCCTCGTAGATAAACACGATTCTGTCTTAAGCCTGTTACTAGATTATAGATAACATCATTGAACAAGGTGCTGTTATCAAAAACAATACCATGTTCTATATTACTTAATTGAAACTGTCCGTATGACATTGCATCGCCAGAGTTTAATGTTTTAACCTGGAACTTCGTATCAAGTCTTTCGATGTTTAAATCTTTAATTGCAATCTGATATAAATTTTGATTCAGCAAGAAGTTTTCGTTTTGAATAGTTAATGGCTGAACAATATCACTTTCTTTTTCAATTTTTAATTGTTGTGCAGATGGGTTAACTGTTAATATTGATCCTTGTTCCCAATTATACTGAGCCCAATATAGATATTCTTTGATCATCAGTTCCCAATTAAGTTCAACTGCATTTTCGATGTTATCAAATACCATACCTTTACGTACTAAGTAATGACCATAACTTGCTAAGAACTGTGATAGTTGCTGTAGGGTATAGAACTGTGTGCCGTAAGGTATATCTTTTTCTTCTGAATCTTTAGTAGTGTATTTGTTTGCAATCTTTACTGAGGATTCATCAACTTTTATTGTTGTTGTACCTGAACCTGTGATAGGTTGATCTATTGTAAAGTATGCTTGACTTTGTGAATTTCCATATACTCTCCATCCGTTGTTAACAAGTTGAATGATAACACCAGAAAATTTAATCTGATCATTAGGTTGATTCTCATGTAACAACACTGCATAACTTTCATCTGGAATTAACAGTGATGAATTGTTTGAGTTAGGTGTTGATTTTTCTACAAAGAATTTTAATAGTGACTTGTCACTGAATCCAGCAATTCTGTAAATTAAACGGACATCAACATTATTAAACAATGATGTAAGTGTAGTAGTTGCATCAATTCCTTGTTGTTTTTCGTAGTCAACTACCCAGTTAATGTAACTTGTCTTTGCTGTACCACTACCATAAATTTGAATAGCACCGATGTCTAAATGACTTCTATCATTTACTAGATATTGTTTGAATTCTGTGTTATACTTATAATTGTCTAAGTCTGCGCCTAAGTTAAAGAACTCTGCTGGTCTAGTCAATGCAAAGATTCGCATTAAATCAAACGGATAAGATGAACTTCTTCTATATCCAAGTTCTGCAGGAGCGTCATCGCCTACTTTCCAATCACGTTTAAATAAATTGCTATCGTAGTTACCTACTAGGGTCTGCATTGGAGATTTTAAATCTCCATGCTCGTCAACTGGCAAAATATTACTTAATCCTGGACGTTTTAATTCTGGCACTGTTACTGATAATACAGTACTACCATTCCAAATGATACCAGCTTCAATGTCATTCCACATAATACTGTTTTCACTTGTATAAGGAGCCGCACCATACTGTGCTGTCCACCATAATGGCATTTCTGAGAACCCTAACATCTCCCAAGGAGCAATGTTTGGTTGTGAAGTGCCGTAGAAGTATTCGTATACTCCTCTCCAGTAACCTTGATAGATCGGTTTATTTGTTAATTTATTTGCTGACTGCCAATAGTTCCAACTAAACTCATTCGCTGATGTGTAGCCTTGCTGAGTCTTGTAATTAATTCTATTTTGTCCAACCCAGTTTAAGAAGTTTGAACTATATATTTTTAAATAGTCTTCAGTTGAATATGTAGACTCTCTAAAGAAACCAGGTAGAACTTCATATGCTTGGATAGGAACAACTGTGCTTAACTTAATGTTGTTATAGATTCTAGTTTCAAATTCTAATAATACTTGATCTCTGAAATCTGTGAGTCCTGTTGCTGGAGTATAGTCTAATGTGTATAGAGATGTGTAAGAACCATCATGTCCTTTAAGCATGTAAGTAGGTGTTTGATAGTTAGGATCTAATACAACACCTGGCTGCCATTTAGGATACATTCCCAACTTAGTTGGAGTATTCGGAACAAATGATCCATATGTTTGATTGTATTCTTTAATTGTTATCTGGTCATTAGGAAGCAATGATTTCGTAACTGTCAATGAAGGAGCAGTTGATGAAACTACGTAGTCTACATCTCTAACTAACTGAGTAGTTTGCGTTACACCTGATGTTGTTCTAGTTAGATAAACTAATACACCGTTATAGTTTGCTTTCGTAAAATCATATGTCTGGGATAACGGATAAATTGATTCTTGTAGTGCATTTGCAAATGTATAAGTGTTTGTTTTATACGGTGATTGTGAAGGCAACATGTCACTCCAAAAGAATGATGTCTCTTCAGTTTTCGATGAAACTATTTGATCAAGTGCAGTATCTAACATGTGACTTGGACTAAATCGCTGTGTCCAATTTATGTCGTTAACAGTTTTAACAATTAACTGTTTGTAGTTTACATATTGCTGTGCATTAAATTGTAAAGCATTGAATAAATTATGATCAGACTTACGCAAGAAAATACTTGGCAACACTAGTGCCGCAGAATTTTGAATAATGCTCGTGCCGTAAGGCACAAGATTGCCTAAGTCTCTTAAGTTATTAGATCCGAAAACATCACCAGTTGCATTTGGATTGTTCACAAATATATCTTGGTACTGTGATCTAATATCACCTACATCAGCAACTTTTAAATTCTCATTGAAAGGATTGTTGCTTAAATTGATAGGGATGCTATAATAAGCAGTTGTTGATGTTTGTTTGCTCAACAATAAAATTTGTACAGGGGTGTCTGCTGTTGGAGCAGTATTCAATATTACTTTTGTTGATGTATCAGTTTCTGTAACGGTATATTTGCTAGGCAATTGATACACGTTATTTACATAAACTTGTATACGAGGCCATTTAGCAGTGACAGTTGTGTCTTCTGGGACAACTGCAACATCGCACGTGAATTCGGCTGTGGTCCCTTTAGTATATTCTAGTTCAAAAATTTGATATTGAACTGAGGGGGCAAGTGCTGTTTGCCAACCTAATTCACGTGTTTTTGTAATACGACTATCATAGTTATATACATAGCCTGTATTTACATTTGTTGTAACTGGTGTTGTCCCTGTGACATAAGAGAATGTATCAATGTTTAGTGCAACATCGAAACTGATATCACCAAGATTAACAAGATCAGAGTAACGCACAGGAAAACCTAATACAGCATCATTTGTTCCAGTGCCTTTACCGTAAGCAAAAAGTTTATCACCTACAAAAGATGTGCCTTGATAGATTGTAGCATCACCAAATGATACATTATTCTTGTCGTAGACATTAAATAATGGCGCTTGATTAACTGTTAATTTTTGTTGACCTTCTTCCCATGCTGAACCGTCAAACCAGAAAGTAGAGCCTTGATTGTAATAACCTCGAAGTGAAACAGTTTGATTATCAACTAAGACTGGTGAATCAACTGACTCTGACAATGTAATGATAGGTGTCGAGCCTGGCGTAATTGTTGAAAATCCAACAACATAAATTTTATTTCTAACTTGTAAGTCTGTGTCTTCTGTAAAGACAATCCTTGCACCCGAGAACAATTGATAGTTGTTAACACTTGTATCACTGCCAACAATAGATGCAACAGATGTACCTGCAAATGTAGAAGCAGTGTCCCATACTACAGTTAAAACAGTGTTAATACCAGTTACAGTGATGTCAGTTATTGTTGTGATTCTTGGCAATAGATTTGTAGAATCAGTAATAAACTGACCAACTTGGAACGGCTTAGTAATGTTAGTTGTCGCAATTGTAATTGTAGTAGTTTCAGCCGCTGTTGCTGGGGCAATCGTTGCGTTGTACGTTGTATATGCTTCAATGTCTGGGTAATATGCTTGTTGATTAGCAACTTGAGCAAATGCGTTAGTTGTTCTTGTGTCTACAAAGTCAATTGGTGCTTTCGCTTCTGTACCAGCATCAAACAGTTTAAGATTTGGATAGAACTCAATGATCGGACGTTTTGCTTTGTTTTTGCCTGTTGCATATGTAGTAATAATTGCCGGATCTTCATTGTATGTTGATGTAGCAGTAATAACATCAATATGGAACCATCTATTAGATCGTGACCATGCGTTTCTATTGATTGCATCTCTAGCAATCGTAATGTAATCTTCATCGATAGGTATAAACAATTCAACATCGAAGTTACCAATTGAATAGTTCAACGTGTCGTAAGGGATATACTCAGTACCAGTAAAATCTTCTGGGACTGTTAAGTCAGTCGTTGGTATAAGTTGTATTGCAGTACCTACACCTTCAACATAATATTCGCCTGCTAAATAATTTGAAGGGAAAACATCTCCTTGGAATTCAACTTTAAGACCGTTCGTAAACTCAACACCATTCGTTGATGTAAATGTTTTTTGTCCTATAACGTCAGTATCTACATTTAATGTATTAGTTAAGTTACTCTCAATTAATCGTATTGACCCAATTTTGTTTGCAGAAGTGCTATCTTGGTAATATAATGTGTCAAGTATAGATGACATGTATGGAATTTCTAAGATGACACCAAATTCATTACGATAGAAATCTAAACCAATGTATGAAGTTCCAAAAGATACAGAAATCTTTTCTTCGTTTGGAATAGTACTTAATGGTATTAAACGAATAGTTGGGTCAGTTGCATCTCCAACGTATGTAATTGTGTAAAAGTTTTCACTAACGTTTGTATAGAAACCTTCTTCAAAAAGACCTTCGTTAATGTTCGCATTCATTGTTCCAGTTTCTGGAGTCAATGACGTTAAAGCAGGACCATTTAACTGTTCTGAAATTCTAAATGTTGTGGCATTGACAATTTCCTTAATATAGTATATAATATCAGCATCTAATCCACCTAATAACGGAGTACCATCTGGTTGTGTAAATGTTACAGTTTGATTAAGAAACAAGTCTGCTGTTGAACCAGATGTAATAACAGCGTCAGCAGTTGTTTCAGTAATCGCTAATGTTACTGGTGAAACGATACTAGTAGATGTTAAGTTAACATCATAGTTTGCTCCGTTCTCATCAAAGAACGATTGTACAAAGCCTACTTCATTAGGCTCATCAGTGTTATAAAACATCACAGTAAGATTGTCAAGTGATGTTACGCCGTCAATGTTTCCTATTTCAGACAAAGTTTTTCCATTGATGTCTGAGAACAATGCAGTGCTTACAACATCTACAGTGTTATTTCCGGGAAACAAATATTGATCTTGTGCATTTCTTTGTGGTACAGTAAATGTTACATACCCTTGCGATGCTCCGTTATTATTAACACCTAATATGTTTCTTGTATTTTGTGCTCCATCTAATCCAGTAACTCCTGGAACCCCTTGAATCCAAAACTGAGTTTCTTGGTTGACTGCAAACCTATATGAACCACCACGCAATAAAGTAAGTGTAGGGTTGAGTGTGCCAGATGATGCACCTGCAGGACGAATATTATAAGCATTCGCAGTATCAGTTACAACATAGTCAGTTTCTGAAAATACAATAGCTGACGAAACTGATACGACTGGAGGACCTTCTGGTATCCAGTAATACTGATTAAAGTTTATAAGTTTATCTAAGTTTGTAAACGAGTCCCATGAATAGAACTCACTCTTAAAGAGACGATCATTGTCATTGACAACACTGCCTGACAACTTAAGAGCATCAATTAATTCAGGGTAACTTAAAAAATCTTTTGCTGATGACTGGTTATCATTTAAAAATGCAACACCAGGTGCTAATTGATAATCAGTACGAGTTGCATCAGGTTCAGTGACATAATAATCTTTTGCATTTACACCGTAACCGAATTTACTACCTACATATCCTTGCAACTTTGTCGTAGCAGGATTATTGACTAACTGGTCAAGTGTTGCTCCTAAAAATTGAGCATTAGTTGAGGTTTTAAATATCTCTGGTAAAAACTGTAGTGTTCTTATTCTTGCCATGTTTTATATAGTCCTTAAGACTGCAAAGTGTCAGGTGTTAATGCGGCTACAATCACAACATCATTTGTTGTGGCGGCGTTTGCGAATATTTCATAAGGTCTGCATTTAATCTCGTACAAATCTCCAAATAATTTTTCTGGATCGTCTGAAACAAGTACGACTGAACTAATCAAGTCGCCAATTCTTTCATGTAAGAAAGCACTTAGTTCTGAAAAGAAAAATGTATCTCCGAAATTCCAATTATCAATGTTAAAGTAAGTATCCATTGCTGATAAAATTGCACTTCTTACTTCACTATCAGACGCATTCGTTGTTATTGATTTTACAGCCTTTATCGTTGCTTGTAAAGACTTATCTGCTTTAGCACCAAACAACGGTTTGAATGTAACACTGTTTAATACTACGCTGTCCGACAGCATCTTGTAATCATCTACTAATGGATAGTCAGTTTGTAATTCATTCAATGTTGGCTGTGTTGGCATCGTTACTGTATCTGTAATATCTTGCAACCAATTTTTATATGCTGTATAATATGATTGTGTTACTAGATATAAATCAATAATGTTAGTAGTTGCTGGATCAATTCTAGTTGTGTTGTTAGCATTGTGTCTATACTGATAATCTAAACCTTGACGACCTGATTTTACAGAATAGTCTACTTGCAATGTTACAACGTAAAATGGTGTAGTGACAGTTGGATCTTGTACAGTTTTATAAAACTTATTTTCTGTATATGCGTAGAATAACTGACCAACTGGGAATTCATATTTTACAGTTTCAATTTGATTTTTAGTTCCATAGACATAATTTATGTCAGTGTTTGGAACAATGAGTTTTCTAGTTAAGTTAACTGGGTCTGTTACAGTTCTAAAGAATACATACAAACCAATATTTGCACCGGTGTTTACATAACCAGTAATATCATTAAAAAAATCTGGATCTAAAATAAGTGTTGAGTTGTTAACATCAGTTGCCGCAACTTCAACTTGGAAGTCATTAACATAACCATCTGACTCAACTGTCTGTCCTAAGATGTTAACTTTAGTGTCTGATCCTAAAGCAGTAGTTTTTCCGAATTGTGTGTTTATACCAAGTACATTAACAAAATCTTGTATGATTTTTCCTGTAAACGGATCATACACTAATTCATTCTTACTAAAAGTAAATCGTGTATCAGCAACACTACCGAAGTAGTATGTAAGTGATCTGTAAGTTACTGTGTAACGATTGTTTCCTAAACTAGTAAATTTAACAAAGTAATTAGTTGCTGTAGGTGCACCAATTGACCAACGTTCTTGGTTGATCAATAATGAATTGTTAAAGATTAAAGTAAAGTCTTGTTGTAATTCAATTTTAAGAATTGCTTCTTGTATTACAACTGTTGACAAAGAATTATCAAAGACAGGAATAATTTCTGTAATAGTTACTGTATCTGGAACAAATCCATTAAGAGTGACAGGACCTTTCCCATTAGCAAATGAACCCTGTCCAGAGTTGTTACCATCTCCAACAACATTTAATATAGTTGACCAAATATAAGTTTTTTCACTTGCACTAGGTATACCAGCAACTAAACGATTTTGAGAATTAAAATAAGATCCAGCTGGCGCTGTTAATTTTACAATCGCACCTGTTGTTGCATATTTTGCATTCGTTGTTGTAAATATTCCTAATGGTGCTGGTGTTTCTACAGTTCCAGACAATGTATAGAAATAACCTGATTCACTTGATGAATCTACTGAACTAGTTTTCCAATATAGCGTTGTTCCACCGCTAGTGCCTGGATATGCGTAACGAGTGTAATTCTGAATATAATATTGATTAGCACGATTTAATGCTAACACAGATGCCAAGTCATCAGTGAAGAATTGTATAATATCTGATGTGTTGTTCACAGTTAACGATAAGAAGCCATCAGTGTTGTCCTGATATAACGCTCCGTCATCTCCGAATGAATTTGTACTTGAATACTTACCAGTTGGGTCAAGTAAGTCTAAGTTTTTAGAAACTCCGATCGAACTTCTGTTAGTCGAAGAACTTTTGATAATTGAACTATAAAGAGTATAAGGGAAGTTTGTGTAATCTTCACCATTCACCATACGATCTTGTGTGTAGTATCTAGTAGGTGCTCTTTGTTTAATTTGTGCTATTGATTCTCTTGTCTGTGCATTAGAAACTGTTAAAGGTAAACCTAATTGTAGACTAAGAGTTTCAGATTTCCCTGTTCTGCCTATATAGCTTATAGTTACAGATATGCCATTCATCTCAGAAGGCTCGATAGTGTAAGTTGTGCCGTTACTGCCACGAACGTATGCTCTAAATGTACCTACTGGTATTTCTGAAAATACTCCGTCTCCAAAGACATAAGTGACTTGATCATTAGCACGTGATGTTACAGAGAAGATTTTTTTGCTACTAGATTCTGTTTGTAAATATGCATCTGCATATACATTCTCTACTTCTTCCCAAGGAGTTAATGTTGAATTAGCATTGACTTGATACAACCATGTATCAGTGTTGTTAACGCCATTGATGCCAATCTCATATGTTTCGTTTGCGATTTGTTGTTGAAAAGAAGTAACGGCACTTTGTAAAGTTCCTTGTTTAAAGTAAAACATAAACCCAGTGTTTGGAGAGCCAAATCCTAATCTGTCATTTCTATACAGCATGTTCATTTTACCAGTTGGGGCTGGTGGAATTTCATATACGTATGTTTTATCAAGTGCTGTGGCACTAACTAATTCAAAGTTCATTGAAGTTCCGTCTACTTGTGAGACAAAAGGCACGATAGGCAACGTGTCAGCTGGTAGATTAATTGCATATTCGCTTGTGTTAACTCCAAGAATATCTGTTGTGTTTCCTGGATTGCCGATTCGCTGTGTATCAATGAGAGTAGCATTGATAATTGTGTTCATCTGCTCTAACCAATTAACATTGCCTGGATCATTCCAAGTGACTGGAACATTACTTAGATTAACACCATTAGCGTCTGTAATATTTTCTGTTGTTCTTACTGTTTGTACTTTCAGATACCCTGAAGCACAAGTGTTTCTTTTCGGAGTATAACCAACTAAGTTAGCAAGTTTAACAACTGAGTCTCTACGTTCAGCAGTGTCAATAAAGTTCTCACGGGCGTTTAGATCGTTTCTAAACGCTAGTCCTTGTCCCATGAAAGACATGACATCAAGCAAAGCGATGAACTCTGAACTTTCAACATAATCATTAAAGTTTTCAGGGTAATATAGACGAAGGTAATCGATGAAACTCTTTCTTAATGTTTCGTAATCGTAACTTCTAAAATCGGCCTGCGAAAAGGTTTGATAGATTGCTTTCCAATCATTTACCCCAAATAGACTCGATTGACGTGAACTTGTTGCCATAGTTGTTTCCTGTTAAGAGTATTTATCTTTATGGAAAACCGGGGTTTTTTATTAGATTGCTAGGGTAGCGCCGTTGGTCTCTGGGTTAAAAACAATTGATATGGCCCCAGGATTATTGAATGGATTGATAGATAATTGTACTTCAACTAAGATACCTTCTTCTCTTTGCCATGTTCTAAGAGTATTAATACTTATTCTACTGTCTGCATTTGCTACTCGTCTTACTTCGTTTTCTAGTGCTGTTGAAACATCAGCAGTATTTGGTTCAAATACAAAGTCCCAAAGAGTAGTACCGTAAGCCGGTTGACCAACTTTTTCACCCTTTCGAATATTTAAAGCATTGATAAAATCTTGTATGACTAATTGTTCATCTATTAATTTAAACTTTTTACCGAAAACAGTAGGATTTGTAATCCCATTATTGATTCCTGTTTGACTAACAGGTATAGGGTTAACCGTTCTCGGTTTATCTGCGCCTATTGTTGAAAATCCTATAAATGTTGCCATACTTCTATTTATATCCTATGTTATTTCTTCTTCCAAGTACTTAAAAATCTGTCATGGTTAATGTCTATGTTGTGATGCAGTACATAAGATCCATCTTGCTCACCTGCCCAGAATGCTGTATCTCCAGCATTAATAACAGCAACGAACTTCTCACCTATACTCTCAATTGAAACAACTTCGTCCCAAAACTCTTTGTCATCTTTCATACATAGAATTTGTTTGTTCATTAAGTCTGGTGCATCAACAAATTCTGAATCTTTAGTAAAGATTGGAGCAGTTGTAGAACAGTTTAATGAGATGCCTTGTGCTGTTTCAATGCGAACACATGGCTGTAAATCTACTACATTGAATACTACTGAACCAATGTATGTATTGAGTTCTTCATCTGCTGTGTTTAACGATATAGCATATCCTTCTCTTAACTGATAAGCCTGTTTAATTTCTCTGCCATTAAATATCTCAGACTCTACTAAAGGTATATAACTATCTAGCAATACACAACCGCCGCCTGTGCCACCACCACCACCTGGAATATTAGGTGGTACAGTAGGTGGACCTACAATACCGTCTACTGTATTATCTACAACTGGTGAGCCTCCTGGAATTACAACATCTTCGTCTGTTATAATTGAATATGTGTTTAAACCATCATCGAAGATTGGATTAAATGTGTCTGCTAGATCAACTAATTGTGTTGTTTCTGGTGCCGCATTAGAATTACTTTCATTGTTTAATTGTTGAGAGGCTGAGTTCTCTGCTGTCGTTGTGATAAGTTCTTCTAGTTCACTAAATTGGTCAAGATTCTTAGGTGTCTGTATCGCAGGAGTAATGCCTGCACCAATTTCGCTTGAAACTGCTTTAGCTTCTAATATTGCATTTTTATATGCTGGTGAACTTACTGCTGATTCATATTCTTGTTTCGCTCTTGCAATTTCTGGAGAGCCAGCTGGCAATGTTGATAAGAGTTCTGCATATTTTGCTTGTTTTCCTGCAATTTTCTTTTCTTCGGTCGCAACTGCTTTAGTTTTTTCTGCTAGTGTTGCTTTTAAAGACTTTAATGATTTAAATGCACTAAGAGCAGAGTCTGATATTTCTCCTAATAAATTTGGTCTAGGGATTTTTGGATTACCTAATACATTGTCAACTAATCCTGAAATACTTTCTCTAGCACCAAATGTATTTTTTGCTACAGTCGGTAACTTAACTGTTGAACCACCACCTGATGTGAGTGATGCCAATGCACTTACTAGTGCGGCAGCCGCTCCAGGACTTAACGCCCCTGATAACTGACTAGATAATCCACCAAGTTTTGCACTTGCATCACCGAGCAAGTCTTTAATTCCTGCACTAGGATCTTTACCAGAGAATGCACTTGCCGCTAATCCCCCGACAGTTGCTGTTACTGATGATAGTCCATCAGCCACCGCATTTGAAACACCTTTTGCATTATCAACTACGCCACCAGCAATTTTTTGTCCACCAGGCAAGTTACTTACGCCAGATGCTATTACTGCCGCAGTTGTTGCTGAAGCACCTTTAGATACAATTTTTGCCGCCGACGCTAATCCTCCTGTGTTTGCTAATCCAGTAGCTGATCCAGCTAAACTTGCAACTTGATCTTTGGCACCAGCAATGGCGTTTTCTGCCAATGAGGTATCTACACTCAATGATGCTAAGTCTGCTCCAGTTACACCTTCGGCCGCCCCTGCTACTTCTCCTGCAATTTCTTCTGCTATTGCTCCTAAATCTTGTGGCACTCCAACTTTGAGAGGTTTAAATGTTGAAGTAATTGATTTAAAGGACGATGCAACTGCTCCAAGATCAACATCAAACTTACCAGCAATGTTCGGCAACTCTGCTTTACCTAATGTGTCTAATGCTTTTGTAATTCCACCGAGACCACCTGACAACGTACTAGCTAACGCTGATGTTGCACCTTGCCCTATAGCATTAAGAGTGTCTTTTGCACCACCGATTGCTGATCCAACTGCACCACCTCCAGCTAATGATTTAACAGCATCAGTGGTTGCACCAACAGTAGCGTTAAGGGCGCCGGCTTGATTTCCGACTGACGATGTACCTGTTCCTGCCACTACCCCAGCGATTGCTGTTGATGTTTCTTTGCCTGTTATTGCTCCGACATTTGTTAATGCAGTCTGTCCTTTTTGTAAGTTTGATACTACTGATTTTGCTTGAGTTGCAGGATTCTGAATTAATGACGTTAAATTATTTGCACCGTTTTTTCCAGTAAACGCCGATGTTGGCATTGCATCTTTAATACTTGTGCCAGTAGAAACAAGTGTGTTAACCATTGTGTCAGCACCAGGCTTAAGTACTCCGCCAGATGATAATTGTGACGGTGTCTGTCCAAAACTACCAATTGATGCACTTAGTCCTCCTGCCGCATCAGTTACAACTTGAGTTCCTGTTGCGACTGCACCTGCTACTGTACCTGCGGCCGCAGTAGCAATTCCGCCAAGCATTGAAGTTGTTGCATTTTTATCTAGCGAGCCACTAATCGCACCAACTTCAGGAACTGACGCTGAGGTTGCTCCCGTTACTCCAGGTTGGTTAGTTGCCGATGCTAATGCATTGAGTGCAGACACGTCTCCTGCAGGAGCATCTGCTAATGCTTCATCTGCACCAGCTTCAACTGTAACATCAACACCTTGATTGGCTGCCATCCATGGCATGTGAGCCGGCACTCTTGTTGTAATGCTGTTAAGGCTCGCTAGTGCCGCGGCCCAACCGACTGTTTTATCAAAAAGCGTATCTGGGTGTTGCGTTAACTCTATTGGTTCAACTTTGTCTGCTGTTAACGATGCGGCAGTACCATTTAATTGTATCTCTAATCCAGTTTGACATATTTCTGCGGCGGATGTTAAGCCTACTTGTCCAGACGCATCTAATCCGATGGCGGCGTCTGCTTTAACTGTGATATTAGCAAGAGAATATAAAGCATAATCTTCGCCAACTCTTTGTGAATATTTCTTATCTACTCCAACTGACATGTTTTCAGTTGCTTTGATGTTAACGTTTCTGCCTGCATGGAGATTTAAATCATTATCTGCATGTAAGTTAAGATCGCCTTGTGTACGTAAATTAATTGAATTGGATCCATATATGTCAACTGTTCCTTCTTTGCCTAATTCAATATATGATTGTCCGTTTGAGTGTAAAATAGATAACATCTGTCCGTCATCACTCATTAAAATCTGATGACCTAATGCGGTACGCAATCTAATTAATTGATCTCGTCCAATAACATCGCCGTCATCCATAACAAGTGAATGCCCGCCACGTCTTGCTATGATATTATAATCTTGTGGATCACCATCTAGTTCTGATGCAAGAGTTTCATCTGTGAATCCACCTTCATAGATTGGTCTGCCAGGTGTGCTTACTCCCCAACCAACTCTGCTTGGTGTTTCTCTGTTTGCACTACTTGAAATCGGTCCTCTATACTTGTCTCTTAAAATGCCTTGTTGTTGCATAATAGAGGCAACATAACTATGTACTGGTTTAGCCGCACTTAAAAAATCTACTGTGTCTGCTAACTCTGGATTCTTCGTATTGATATTAGTGACAGGTAATCGTGTAGCACCACCATATGATGCAGATTCTCCTGCATTAAGTGTTACATTTTCAGTTCCGCCTATAGCAGGAACCATCGTAAGATTAGTTGCATCTGGTACTGCACCAATATAATAACCATAGTTTGGGTCGCCATTAACAAAGATACAGATAACTTGTGTGCCTACATCTGGTGGTGAGTTCCATTGACCATATGAACTTGGGTTACTTGTGTAATCTCCCCAATCACCGTCAGCACCAGATGGTCTTGTTGCACCAAAGTAAGAAGACAATCTTTTTACTTTTATAGTTGCTGGCTTATCGGTATTAGTATCTAAATTTTCAGATGGATATACTTGTAATATTCCTTGATTCGTAGGATCAAGGTTAGCATACACTGTACAAATTATAGGATACGGGCCTGGACTTCTTTTTAGTTTTCCGTATTTTTTGTCTACATTTCTTGGCATCGTTTACCCCTAGTCATCAGTATCACCTTCTGGTTCTTTCTTTTTATCTTTATCATTGTCACCAAAACCGAAAAAGCCTAAAGCGTTATCTAACAAGTTTTTATCATCTTCGCCTTTAAAAATTCCTTCTTTTATTCTAGCACCCAGAGATGCAGTGCCGGCTGTTTCAGCAGAGGTATCTTCTCTTCCGTCTCCGTTATCACCATCACTTTTAGCATTTGGGTCAGTGTCAGAGAATGAATTGAGTACTGCTTCTAATTGCTGAGTGAACACACCATCACTGAAGTTTGATTTTACTTTTATTAATTTGTAACTAACCCCTTTAACTTTGTCTTTTACCCAGTCCGGATATTTAAAAAACAAAATGCTTTCATTGATATCCATCACACCAGTTGTGTCATTGTAATCTACTGCTTCTTTAAAATCAATTTCAAAAAAGATTTGTCCGCCGTTAGCATTAATTCTAAACCCATCATTGCCGTAAAATCTTTGGTACGGTTCGTTTGGTCCGCCGCGATGATCTTCGATAAAGAAATCTGGATCTCCAAGTATTTTTATTTTTGCATTGGCATAAGAGTCAGGCGAATAAAGACTAGTTATATATGCATTTTGTACAGAGTCTGACTGACCTACAGCATTTATACTTGGCTGTGCTGATCGCTGTTTAGCAGTTGCTACATTTACTGAAGTTGAAGCATCGTTTTCGTTTTTACTTATATTTCCTATAGTTTCATTATAAAACAAATTATCAAGTTGTTGACTGTACTCTAAAATTTCTTTGTTTTGTCCAGTCCACCAATATTCATATCTTTTGTGGGGACCATAATAGTCTACGCCAGGATTAGTTGCACTTACTTCTACTATCGGAGTTTGATAGGTTTCTATTCTGTATGTCATTGTATACGCCCAATCATTCGAAAGTCCATCCCATTTAGCATCTGAAATAACAGGTGTTATATGATACCATCCTAGCTTTTTTTGACTAGAGCCGTCATCAGCCTTAGCTTTGCCTGTATCTAAATCTGGAGCTACAGAATTTTGATATAATACTTGCAGTGCATCTAACATATATGAACTAGTTTTAATTAATGTATCAAATGTTTCTAAGATAGGATCGTCTATCTTAAAAATGACTTCTCTTTTACTGTCATTAGGGTTTGATGTAGCTCCTTTATTATCACTTTCAGGATTTTTTGCATTTACTGGAGGTGATGCCCATTTTGATTTATCTAAATCACCTGGATTTAACATGCTGGCTTTGCTTAAAGAGTCTCCATCATCGCCGATGAATTCTAAAATATATTGGTTTGCATATTCTTGTGTCTTGTCATCACCTTCTGTTTGTAATTTTTCAGCATTGTTTATTTGAGTAAACAGTCCATCAGGACCCATATACATTTCTTCAAGGGTGCTTCCTTTTATAGTGTATGCTGATTTTAATCTTCCGCCTTGAGTACTGAATGCTCTGCTCGGTGCTAATGCAACTCCTGAACATGCATAGCTTGTTGCGTTTCCATCAATTTTAAATTTTATGGCAGTAATACTAATATCATAGTATGTCTCAAAAAGATGAGAACCACCACCACCTGTGGCATTTTGGTCGATAACTTGACCATCCTCCATTGTGACTTCGTTCCCTATTGCTAAGTTTCCGTTCGTGTCATAGCCTAAAAATTTTATACCTAATATAAAAAATTGTCTGCTACCGTTAGTAAGACCTGGATTTTTTCCACTACTAAATCTATCTGGAAATGCTTTAATAATAGCACTACTTGCTTCTCTTAGTTTTGTAGTAAATGAGAATGAATACGGTTCAGTAATATTAAATTTGACACTGTATGTTCCTGTCGCTGATTGTGATGCATTGCTACCTGACACATGTTCGATCTCTAAGTTTTCAATATAAAGGTCTTTCTCAAATCCTGCGCCACGGTTTTCTTTGGTATTATTGATACCACCTGACTGAGCAATGAGATATGCTCCACTAGTTCCTCCTCCGGCACCGCCTGCTTGTAATGCATCTATTGTTCTTCTGCCAGTTGCAACAAATGCATCATATGCATCTGGACTAATCATGTATAGAGAAAGTTGATATGTGTAGGAAGATAATGCGCCTAGAGGATTATCTAATCGCCTTCCTGGATTGTCTGTTTCAGCCATTATATGCCCAATGCAGTTTGAATAGTACTAAGTGTCGGTATTTTAATTTTAAGTCCTGTAATTAAATTAAAGTATGGATCTGGTCCTAATGCATTAGGGTTTCTAGCCGAGAATACCCACCATAATTTAGGATCATTATATAAGTGTTGTGCTAGTAAATCTGGTCTAAACTCATACTGTGCTGTAACTGTAAAGTCAGCATCTGATTTCAGTGACGGGATAGGCGTATCAAATTGCATCACATCTAAGAAGTTATTATTTACAATCGATGTATTATAATAAGGACTCGTTTTCGGATATATTCTATTATTGATAGCCATTACCAAAGTCCTGGGAAATCATTTTGTCCACCACGCATCAGTTTACCAGTTGCGTAATCTCTAAGACTAAACTTATTACTAATAGTATTTCTGCTAAGAATTGGCACACATGTAAGTGTAATCGTCATTTTAGTTGGAACATAAGTAATACCAGTATCTTCAGTCACACTAAAACTAGCCGGTGGTTTTGTTCCACCTGGCGACAATTGTCCGCCAATGAGGGTAGTTACTGCATCTGCTGAATCTGCATCTGAGTTTGTTGCTCTAATATAGTCAACGTCTTTAGGCAATGCATATGCAAAGTTTGTAATGCCTATAGGATGTTGATTGAATTGGAAAGTTCCTAAACCATGAAAGAATCCTAATGGGGGAGGAGTGCCGTTTTTTGGACTCGAATCTTGGCCATAAAACATCTTAGTCATTGATCTAAAGAAATGTATGGTTGCTAATAAGTAATTTGCTTCAAATGTGTCTTGGCAAGTGAATTCTGCACTTATTGAAATATCTGCAATACTACTATTTTTATATTGATTTATTTTATAGTTTGTATGTGTTGGAGTCACGCCATCATATGCGGCCGCATAACTAATGTTAATACCTGGAGTATAAGGAAACACAACACCATCCGTAGCCGCTAACGGTGCAAGGATTCCTGGTGATGGAGCTTTGTAAAGATAGTCAGCACTTGGTGCTAAAGATAATCTAACCCGCCAATCACTTTCTCTAGCCGCAGTTTGTGCGTCTATTGCGCCGGTTGCTTTTTCTGTATTTGGATCGGGCATTCTATATTCCTAAATTTAGTGGAGTTACCTTTTTATATAAATAGTATTCTCACATGATATATTTATCTTTGCAAAAACCCCCGGAAATTTACCCGTATCCTTTGCAATTAAGGACTGCTTAATATATAATATGCATCAAAGTTATATCTATCTTAAACAACTAAAAAGGAAAATTAATGACTGCACCAAGAAAAACTGTAAACTATCTAAACAACAAAGACATTTTAAAAGAAATACATAAAAGTAAAACTTCGTACTGTTCATACACAAAGAAAGATCATCATCAATATGACTTGATCGCTGACATGTTTGACGAGGGCTTAGAGAAAAGTTTAGCATGGTGCGTCAAGCCTGCCCAAATCAAAGAAGCAAAGTTGATGAAGTCACTTAGACTATCAGCAGAGCAAGGTTTAACAGGCAAAAACAAGATTGACCCAAAAACAATTGAAACAGATGGTTTGATGTTTAGGGTAATGACTTGGGATCATATTCCTGTAACACAAAAACAACCTCGTAAAGTTGTGAAAAAGAAAAAAGCCGTTGATATCATTGACTTTGACCATGATGAGAGCGATAATAGCATGTTCGCAGATTCAGAAGACAAAAAGGTTGCACCAGTAATTGAGATGGTTCATTCTAAAGTAAACTTTCCACCATTTCATCATTATCTTTTAGACGCTAATACAATGACTTTAAGTTTGGCTGGCAAGTCTCATTGGAAAGGTGGTATGAAGACTGGTTCTTTCACTGCTACTAATGGAGCGTTGACTGATAAACTAGCACGTATGTACATTATGCTATGTGAAAAGTATGCTATGAAATACAACTGGCGTGGATACACTTACAATGATGAAATGCGTAACTCTGCTATCTTACAGTTGACATATGTCGGCTTACGATTCAATGAAGCAAAGTCTGCTAACCCCTTCGCATATTATACTGCGGCAATCACTAACAGTTTCTGTAGAGTTCTGAACTCTGAAAAACGTAATCAAAATATCAGAGATGATATCTTAGAAATGAACGGACTAAACCCATCTTTCTCTCGTCAGATGAAGGACTACACTGGTTTAGGTGCAGAAAAACCAATCGAAACATATACTGAATAATATCATTAATGATATTGGGCAAACAAGGCGTCCAAATGTCTTGCTTTGCCTGCCTTTGTCGTGTATAATAGTATACTTAAGTACTGGGAAAACTAATTATGTCAAATCTTTTTAAGAAAGCGGCTGTATTCACAGATATACATTTTGGGTTGAAA
>TARA_R110002074_G_scaffold344671_1_pt1 | contig 34722 bp, 36 predicted proteins | sample TARA_R110002074 | Tara Oceans TARA_R110002074 (sample SAMEA4397215) | marine metagenome | biome: Polar Biome; feature: [MIX] marine epipelagic wind mixed layer (ENVO:01000061); material: water (ENVO:00002006), including particulate matter (ENVO:01000060) such as... | depth 10-100 m | reverse complement strand
CAAATTACATCCTTTTCTTATTTTATAATGTTTCCTAATTTATTTGTTATTGAAATGATTGCATTGCAATTAAATTGCTATAAACACCTTTTTTATCGAGTAGTTCTTGGTGTTTTCCTTGCTCAACGATTTCGCCTTTTTGCATTACGATAATTTCATCGGCATTTTGAATAGTCGATAAGCGATGTGCAATTACAATAGAGGTTCTGTTTTTCATCATGTTTTCTAAAGCTATTTGTACGAACCGTTCGCTTTCGGTATCGAGTGCAGAAGTTGCCTCATCTAAAATCATGATAGGTGGATTTTTTAGAACCGCTCTTGCAATACTTAAGCGTTGTTTTTGACCACCAGAGAGTTTATTTCCAGCATCTCCTATGTTTGTATGTATGTTTTCAGGAAGATTTTTAACAAATTCCCATGCGTTTGCAATTTTTAAGGCCTCTATAACTTGCTCGTCTGACGCATTTTCATCGCCTAAAAGAATGTTATTCTTAACCGAATCATTAAATAAAATTGAGTCTTGGGTGACTAATCCCATAAGATTCCTAAGCGAATGTTTAGTAAGCTCTCTAACATCTATTCCGTCAATGGTGATTTTTCCATCTGTGACATCATAAAAACGGGTCACTAAGTTGGCGATAGTACTTTTGCCACTTCCAGATTGCCCAACCAAAGCAACCGTTTTTCCTTTGGAAACATTTATGGAAAAATGCTTTAACACAAGATCTTCTTCGTATTTAAAAGATACGTTTTCTAATTTAATACTATCGTTAAAATCGTGTTTTACTGTGGCATTAGGTTTGTCTTTTAGTATTGATTTTGTATTCAAAATTTCAAGCACACGTTCGGCAGCAGCATTTCCCTTTTTAACTTTATAGCTTGCTTTGCTAATGGCTTTTGCAGGTGTTAAGATATTATATGCAAGCCCCATATAAACCAAGAATAACCCAGGATCTAGAGATTTGTCGTTCAACACCATTTGACCTCCATACCAAAGCAGGATAGCAATAACTGTAATACCTAAAAACTCGCTTGTTGGTCCAGCTAAATTTTGTCTATTTAAGAGCGAATTTGAAAATTTATAAAAGCGATTTGTTGATTCTTTAAACTTATTACCAAATATTTTTTCACCATTAAAACCTTTAATTACTTTTAATCCAGAGAGTGTTTCATCTACAATCGATAGAAAGAACCCTTGCTCTTGTTGAACTTTGTTTGATTTTCTTTTTAAAGATTTACCAACTAATGAAATTAAGAAACCTGAGACTGGAATGAAAATGAACACGAAAACGGTAAGCTTAGAGCTTATTAAAAACATTGATATTATGGTGAACAATATCATTAATGGTTCTCTCACAATCAACTCTAAAATAGATAAGAATGAATGCTGTATTTCTAAAACATCGGTTGAAATTCTAGACATGGTGTCGCCTTTGCGCTTTTCAGAATAAAATGAAATTGGCAAGGAGGTTATCTTGTCGTAAAGTTCGTTTCTCATGTCTTTTAGCACACCATTGCGCAAAAAAGTAATAAAGTACATTGCCAAATAACTAAACACGTTTTTAAGCAAAAATGTAGCGACAACCAAAATCACCATAAAAATTAATACATCTTCATTTCCAGTTGCTTTTTTTTGGGTGACAAAATAGTTGAGGTAACTCTCTCCATAGGTGGTGATATTTTTTAGACCATCCCAAACAGGTTCTGTTTTTAAGGGTTTTGTATCGCCAAACAGCACTTTAAGCATTGGAAATAACGATATCATCGATAGGGTTCCAAACAATGCATAAAAGACATTTGAAATAATGTTTAAAACTGCATAGATTTTATACGGTTTTGCAAATCGGAGTATTTGCTTAAAGTAGTTCATTAATTAAGTTTCATGTCTTTAATAATGGCATCGATCTTATTTTCCAATTGTTGTTCCGTTGTTTTATAGGCTGCCACATTGTCTAGTGTGGTATTTACACTAATATAATATTTAATTTTTGGTTCGGTACCACTTGGTCTTAATGCTATTTGACTGCTATCTTCTGTATAGTAAATAAGGACATTGGATTTTGGAACATCAATTTTAGATACTGCTCCTGTAATTGTGTTTTTTGAAATTGATAATTGATAGTCTTCAATTTTTACAACTTTACTTCCATTAACTTCCGTTAGAGGTTTTTTTCTGGCTTCAATCATCATTTGCTTAATTTCTTCAGCACCTTCTATTCCTTTTTTTGTAATGGATATTAAGCGTTCTTTATAACATCCATGTATTATATACAGTTTAATTAATTCCTTGAAAAATGAACTTCCTTTAGCCTTGGCTTGAGCGGCAATTTCACAGGCTAAAAGTGTAGCGGTTACTGCATCTTTATCTCTAACAAAATCACCTACCATAAAGCCAAAACTTTCTTCGCCACCTCCAATAAAATCGAGTTCAGGAAAGTCCTTAATCATTTTTGCGATCCATTTAAAACCAGTAAGGCCAATTTTACATTCCACATTATAATATGATGCTAAATCTTTCATCATTGGTGTAGATACTATGGTAGAACCTATAAATTCTTTTCCTTGGATTTTATTTTCGTTTTTCCATTGTTTTAAAAGAAATTCGGTCATAACAACCATGGTTTGGTTGCCGTTTAAAAGTTTCATGTTGCCATCTAAATCCCTTACAGCGACACCAATTCTATCGCTATCTGGATCTGTGCCAATTACAATATCGCCATTAACTTTTTTGGCTAATTCCAATGCCATTTTTAAGGCTGCTGGTTCTTCAGGGTTTGGAGAATCAACCGTAGGAAAATCGCCATTAGGCACTTCTTGTTCTTTTACAATATGGACATTTTTATAACCAGCTCTTTTTAGTGTTTCGGGGATAATGGTAATAGAAGTGCCATGTAGCGAAGTAAACACTACTTTTAAATCATTACGAGCTTTTTCACTGGTGTTAAAACTCCCGTTTTTTATGGATGAATTAATAAACACATTATCTATATCTTTTCCTATATATTGAATGAGTGATTCTTTCGAATCAAAATTAATTTCAGCATATTCTAGATTATTTATTTCAGAAATGATTTCAGAATCTTGAGGAGGTACTATTTGCCCACCATCTTGCCAATATACTTTATACCCATTATACTCTGGCGGATTGTGTGATGCTGTTAACACAATACCACAATGACAGCCTAAATGTTTTAAAGTAAAGGACAATTCAGGTGTTGGTCGCAAGTCTTCGAATAGATAGACTTTAATATTGTTAGCCGAAAAGACATCTGCTACAATTTTTGCAAATTCTTTACTGTTATGTCTGCAATCAAAAGCTATAGCTACTTTTAGCTGCTCGTTTGGAAACGATTGTTGTAGATAATTACTTAAGCCTTGAGTGTTTTTGCCAATGGTGTATTTGTTCATTCGATTGGTTCCAACTCCCATTACACCACGCATTCCGCCAGTACCGAACTCTAAATTTTTATAAAAGCTTTCTTTTAAGGTTTTTGGGTTTGTAGCGATTAATTTTTTAATCTCTTGCTGTGTATCTGTATCGAAAGTAGGCGTTAACCACGCATTTACTTTTTCTAGAATTTGAGGTTCTATATGCATCATTAATTAAAATTTATATACAAAAATAGCGAATTAACTTAGGTAAAGTTGTTGCAGTAACGTTAACAACTTATAAATTTATTTTATTATCAATTTTATAACGGTCTTTATCTTCCTTGTTGCGTAAAATGATTTCACCCAAAAAGCCAGCAACAAAAAATTGCGTACCAATAATCATCGTTACTAGAGAGATATAGAATTGTGGTCTTTGGGTAATTAATCTTCCACTAGGATTAATAAATAGTTTATCAATACCTAAATAAACAGCAAAGCAAAACCCAATAAAAAACATTAAAGCTCCAAGAGCTCCAAAAAAATGCATTGGTCGCTTCCCAAATTTGGATAAAAACCAGATGCTTATTAAATCTAAAAAACCATTAATAAATCGTTCCATACCAAATTTTGTTTTTCCATATTTACGTACTTGGTGTAGCACCACTTTTTCACCAATATTATTAAACCCTTCATTTTTGGCTAATACAGGAATATAGCGATGCATTTCGCCATATACATTTATATTTTTTACAACCTCTTTATTATAGGCTTTTAAACCGCAATTAAAATCGTGTAGTTTTACACCAGATGTTTTTCTGGCTGCCCAATTAAATAGTTTTGAAGGCATGTTTTTTGCAATAACCGAGTCGTAACGTTTCTTTTTCCAACCAGACACCAAATCGTAACCATCTTCAATAATCATTTTGTAAAGTTCTGGTATTTCTTCTGGATTGTCTTGCAAATCGGCATCCATGGTAATAATTACCTCGCCACGTGTTTCTAAAAACCCAGCGTGAAGTGCTTGAGATTTTCCGTAATTTTTTAAAAACTTAATGCCTTTTACGGTATTGTTTTTTTGTGATAGTGTTTTTATAGTTTCCCATGAACCATCAGTACTGCCATCGTCAATAAAAATAATCTCATACGAAAAATGATTGGACTGCATAACTTTTGCAATCCAATCATGTAATTCGTTTAAAGAATCTTTCTCGTTAAGTAGTGGTATAACTACTGATATGTCCATTTTTTAATAATTTCTAAATTCTCTGCCAAAAGTAAAGAAATTATTTAAGCATCTGGGTTAGATCTTTTCATAATCGCAGCGACAATTAGTCCAATTACAGCTTGAAATAATAATCCCCAAGCTAAAGATTTAGCTGTATTAAGAATGCTAAATTGATTTTGGCTTTCAATTTTTTCAACAGCTTCAGCTATTGCTTCAGCTGGTGCTCCAAAACCTTCCATCATACTAATAGTAGAGTCAACAGTAAGTTGTTGTATTTGGTTTGCAGCATCTGGATCTACATAATTAAAAAGAATCATACTTACTATTGAGCTAATTGCAATTCCAATTGCAACCGTAATAAAATACGAAGAAAAGGCTTCCTTGAAAGTTAAAACACCTTCTTGTAAACTTTTAGATTTGGCTGTAGAAACTACTCCAAAGGCTATTATGGCTAATAATAAACCTATGCCAAGCCACATATTTGCCATTAAGTTTATGTCTATGAACCAAATGGCCACAGTAATTAAAGATAAAATACCACCTAAATAAAGGCCGTAATTAATTGCACTCGATTTTATTGAGTTTTCCATGTAATGTTTTTTTGGTTAATAATATATTAGTATCGTAAAGATAATATATGTTACAATAAATATAGATGAATAAAAAAATAAATAATATGTTGTTGTTTTATGAAAAATTCTTAAATTTGCAGCTCGAAAAAAGAAACGATTTTAAAGTTTAAGTGATGAAAAAAGGTATACATCCAGAAAATTATAGATTAGTAGCATTTAAAGACATGTCTAACGACGATGTGTTTTTAACAAAATCTACTGCAGATACTAGCGAAACAATAGAGGTAGATGGTGTTGAATATCCATTAGTAAAAATGGAAATCTCAAGAACGTCTCACCCTTATTATACAGGTAAATCTAAGTTGGTAGATACTGCAGGACGTATCGATAAGTTCAAAAACAAATACGCTAAGTTTAAGAAATAAACTCAGTAAAAATATATTTTGCAAAAGCCTTCAGAATTTTCATGAAGGCTTTTTTGTTTTCAACATTTAAGTTACTTTTGGTAGTGGATTAACCAAAGTTATAGTTGGGGAGATTATTTTCTAACTTCTAGCTTATAATTTCTAACGTCTCATGAACTACATTCTTTTTGATGGTCCTTATAGAAATAAATTACTCCCATTTACATATACACGACCAGTTGCAGATATAAGAGTTGGTATTTTAATCATTCGTGAAAAATGGGAAACATATCTTGGTTATAAGACCTCTACAGTTACTGAGGGCTATTTAACTCAAAAACATCCAATGGTAGAACTTGAGGAAAATATTATGATTAATGCTTCATATTTACCCAATGGTGAACTTGTTGAATTAATAAGGTCTTTAACCCAAAAGCAAGCCATATTTAAAGATGAAGATGTTATAGCATTTCACACTCAAAAAAACCAAGAAGCCGTTAATTTTGACGAATACGAAGCTATTGAGTTTGAGAGAGAGCTTGTATGTATTGAAAACACTTGGGATATTTTTTCAAAAAACGGAAAAGCCATTGAGGATGATTTTGAGTTACTGACAAATGGAAGGCAATCACAGCCAATACCAAAAAGCAATAATGTAATCGAAGCCAACAATATTTTTATTGAAGAAGGTGCAAAAGTAGAGTTTGCTACCTTAAATGCAAGCTCAGGACCTATATATATTGGTAAGGATGCTGAAATCATGGAAGGTAGCATTATCAGAGGGCCTTTTGCATTATGTGACCACGCGACCATAAAACTAGGAGCAAAAATATATGGCTCTACTACAATTGGACCTTATAGTAAAGTAGGAGGAGAGGTTAATAATTCAGTGCTACTTGGCTATTCTAATAAAGGTCATGATGGATTTTTGGGAAACTCTGTGTTGGGTGAATGGTGTAATTTGGGAGCAGACACCAATAATTCTAACCTAAAAAATAATTATGCACAAGTAAGACTTTGGGATTATGAAACCGAAGGTTTTGCTAGAACAGGATTACAATTTTGTGGACTTATGATGGGAGATCACAGTAAATGCGGAATTAATACCATGTTTAATACAGGAACCGTTGTAGGTGTTAGTGCCAATATTTTTGGTAGTGGTTTTCCACGAAATTTTATACCAAGTTTTAGTTGGGGAGGCAATAGTGGCTTCACGACCTATTTAACCAAAAAAGCATTCGAGGTTGCTAAAGTGGTAATGTCTAGGCGAAATATTGAATTCACCGAGAAAGATGCAGCTATTTTGGAACACGTGTTTGAAGTAACACAAAAGTATAGAAAGCAATAAATTTAAAAGATTACTTATGTTGCATTACTTTTAAATTTCTTAATAATATATAGCGGTTCATGATGCTGCACTTCGTTTTATCATCTGCTAATTAAATTGTAAATTTGCACGCTTGATAAAAATACAAGGGATGGACGCTAGAAAAAAAGTCGCTTTTTACACACTTGGATGCAAACTTAATTTTTCAGAAACTTCTACCATTGCCAGAAACTTTAAAAGTGAAGGGTTTGACCGTGTAGATTTTTCTGAAGTTGCAGATATCTATGTAATAAATACATGCTCGGTCACCGAGAATGCCGATAAGCGTTTTAAAACTATTGTAAAACAAGTTCAAAAAACAAATCCTGAAGCGTTTGTTGCTGCAATTGGTTGTTATGCACAGTTAAAACCAAAGGCTCTGGCCGATGTTAATGGCGTAGATTTGGTACTTGGTGCTACCGAAAAATTTAAGATTACAGACTATTTAAACGATTTAACCAAAAATGATTTTGGCGAAGTGCACTCATGCGAAATTGAAGATGCCGATTTCTATGTTGGTAGTTACTCGGTTGGAGATCGTACGCGTGCTTTTTTAAAAGTGCAGGATGGCTGCGATTATAAATGTACCTATTGCACTATACCATTAGCTAGAGGGATATCTAGGAGTGACACGCTTGAAAACGTATTGAAGAATGCCAAAGAAATTTCGGAGCAAAACATTAAAGAAATTGTACTCACAGGTGTTAATATTGGTGATTATGGTAAGGGCGAATTTGGAAACAAAAAGCATGAACATACGTTTTATGAACTGGTCCAAGCTTTAGATGAGGTTAAAGGTATAGAGCGTTTACGAATCTCGTCCATAGAACCAAACCTGCTAAAAAATGAAACCATCAAATTTGTTGCAGGCAGTAAAACCTTTGTGCCTCATTTTCATATTCCGTTACAAAGTGGTAGTAACCATTTGCTTAAATTAATGCGCCGACGTTACTTACGAGAGCTTTATATAGATCGCGTAAATAAGATCAAACAAGTTATGCCACATGCTTGTATTGGCGTTGATGTTATTGTTGGTTTTCCAGGAGAGACAGAAGCTCATTTTTTGGAAACCTATAATTTCCTATCAGAATTAGATATCTCATATTTACATGTGTTCACATATTCTGAAAGAGATAACACATTAGCAGTAAAAATGAAAGATGTAGTACCTAAAAATGTACGCTCCAAGCGCAGTAAAATGTTACGCGGTTTATCGGTTAAAAAGCGTCGCGCATTTTACGAAAGCCAGTTAAAAACTAAAAAGACCGTATTGTTTGAAGGCGAAAATAAAGAAGGCTACATTCACGGATTTACCGAAAATTATGTAAAAGTAAAAACACCTTGGAATCCAGAATTGGTTAATACACTACACAATGTGGTACTTTCTAAAATTGATGACGATGGACTGGTGCGTTTTAATTTTGTGAATGATACTGTTGCTTTAAACTAAAAAAGTGACCCGAAAGTCACTCTTTATTAAATTCTTACACCAACAGGAAGCATGCTTTTGTAGCGTCTGTTTCTGCGGATAAATTTTGCAATAGGAGGGCTCGTTGGCACCACACTAATGTTTCTTTCTTGAATATTTTCCATTACAAGTTTTAAAAAATCCTCAACAAATATGTCGTCCGAAACACATTCAGGAACAACAAGCTTTGTTAAAAAAATCTTACGGTCTTGGAGAGAATATTCAATAGTTGCTAAATTACCTTCAACGTCAAGTTGAAATTGCCGTAAAAAGGTATTGTCAATGAGTTCAGCTGCATCTATCATAATTAGTCTATTTATTCAATGGAGAAAGAACTATTTTATATAGTTTTGTGATGCAAATTTACAAAAAATATCGTTACAAACATTACAAACACTGTCTTAATTACTTATGAACCAAGACCTAGTACACCTATACCTTATGCCTGGAATGGCGGCAAACCCTTCAATTTTCGAATATATAAAGCTGCCAGAGGAGCAGTTTAAAGTACATTGGCTTGAATGGGAAATTCCAAATACCAAAGAATCATTATTGGAATATGCCAAACGAATGGCACAGAAAATTGAGCATGAAAATGCCGTACTATTAGGTGTTTCCTTTGGAGGTGTTTTGGTTCAGGAAATGAGTAAGTTTCTAAATCTTAAAAAACTCATTATCGTTTCCAGTATAAAAACTAAGCATGAATTACCTAAAAAAATGAAACTAGCAAAAGCTACAAAAGCTTATAAACTATTGCCTACTCGGTTTGCTAGTAATTTCGATGAATTTGCAAAATATGCTCTAGGAGAAACTATAAAAAAGCGCGTTAAATTGTATAAAAAATATTTATCGGTTAGCGATAAGCGATATCTAGATTGGGCAATTCATAACATGGTGTGTTGGGACCAAGAGACCGTTATTCCAAATATAATCCATATTCATGGCGATAAGGATCCAGTATTCCCAATAAAATATATTTCAAATTGTGTTACCATAAAAGGAGGTACTCATGTTATGATTATTAATAAGTATAAGTGGTTTAACGAGCATCTTCCAAAGTTGATTCTTAGTTAAAATGTATTGTCTTTTCAGTTTTTTCATTATTTTAGACCAAATAAACTTTTTAAAATGATGAAGACAATAAAAAATATTCTAGCATGTCTTGGGTTATTAAGTTTATCTGCGCTGTTTATTTTTGCAGTTCAAGATGCTCCAAGTGATGATAATTTAGAAAAGAAAATTATTAACGATTACAACGTTTATGCATTAAACGTTCCAGATAATTTGAATTTTGCAGGCGAAGCCATGCCATTGAGTGATCCAGACATTTTAGAACGTATGGATCGCGAATTATTGGTAAATACCTATTGGCAATCCAACGCCTTGTTAATGTTTAAACGTGCCAACAAGTATTTTCCTGTAATTGAACCAATTCTTAAAAAACATGGAATTCCAAATGACTTTAAATACCTAGCTGTTATAGAAAGCGGTTTAACCAATGCAGTATCGCCTGCTGGAGCAAGAGGTGTTTGGCAAATCATGAAAGCTACAGGACGCGAAAACGGACTGGAAATTAACACAAACGTTGACGAGCGTTACAACCTCGAGAAATCAACCGAAGTGGCCTGCAAATACCTTTTGGAAGCCAAAGAACGTTTTGGCAGCTGGACACTAGCAGCAGCGTCCTATAATGCTGGAAAAGCTGGAGTGGCCAAACGGCTAAAAGAACAAAATGTTTCTGGTTACTACGATTTGTTACTTGGAGAAGAAACTGGAAGATATATGTTTAGAATTGTGGCTTTAAAAGAAATTTTAAACCATCCCGACAAATATGGTTTTAATTTTAGGCACAAAGATTTATATAAGCCTATTCCAACCTATAAAGTTGCAATAGATACTGCTGTGACCGATTTTGTAAAATTTTCTGAACAATTTGGTATTAACTATAAAATACTAAAATTGCACAACCCTTGGTTGCGTGAACCACATCTTAATAATAAATCCCGTAAGGAGTACTTTATTGAAATTCCAGAAGAAGGTCACTACTCAAAACCTTGATAATAGATATATTCTTATCTTTTACTTTTACGATGTTGCCTCGAAGAAGTAGGGCTTCCATAGTGTTGTTTTGGAATTGAAGCACGTTTCATTTGCTCTTTCATCATTTTTATTTGATCTGCTAGCATGTCACGTTTATCAAGCTTTTGAGCTTCACTCAATAACTTTTGGGCTTCCTGTTTGCGACGCTTACTAAAGGCGATTCCAGCTAAATTCAATTTAGCCATTGCCATATCATGATCCATTGATAAGCCTAAAGACACAGCGTTTTTAAAATATTTTTCGGCTTCATTCATATTGGTTTGCGAAACCATAATCCCATTTAAATAGTTATAATAACCTTGTTGCTTTCTTGTTAAAGCAGAATTCGGGTACTTAATTTTGTCTAACCATTTTTTAGCACCATCAAAATCCTGCTTTCTTAATTTTAAAAACGCCAGAAGAATAAACTCGTTTTTAAAATATAGAAATACAAAAATTGAAGATAGTAACACAAACATAATTCCATTGCCAATAAAGCCTTCTACAAATTGGTATATAGCGTATGCAAAGATTAAAAGGGCAAGAATTAACTTAATAATTTTATTGTACATTTTAATTGATTAAATTTAAGAGTGCAAAGGTAGTAAAAACAATTAAAAATATTTTTAATTTTAGGCTTGTCAAATAAAAAAGGCTTTGTATATTTGCACCCAGTTTTGAGATAGCTCTCAACTTGAAAAAAGAATATTAGTTTATAAAAATATAAGACAATGCCAAAAAGAACATTTCAGCCATCAAAGAGAAAGAGAAAAAACAAGCATGGTTTCAGGGAAAGAATGGCATCTGCTAATGGCAGAAAAGTACTTGCACGCAGAAGAGCAAAGGGAAGAAAGAAATTATCTGTGTCTTCTGAGTTAAAGCATAAAAAATAATGATTAACAATTGTTAATATATTAAAGGTGTTACTGGTCGTAACGCCTTTTTTTATATCCTGTCGTTACCTATTTTTGAAAAATTTTTATAATAACAATAATAAATACCAATGCCAAAGAGAAAAGATTTAAACTCCATTTTAATTATAGGTTCAGGACCAATTATTATTGGTCAAGCTTGCGAATTTGATTATTCAGGATCGCAAGCACTTCGCTCTCTACGCGAAGACGGAATTGAAACTGTTTTAATAAACTCCAATCCTGCAACCATCATGACAGACCCATCAATGGCAGATCATGTGTATTTGTTGCCTTTAAATACCAAATCTATTGTTAAAATACTTAAGGAGCATCCTCAAATTGATGCGGTATTACCAACAATGGGTGGGCAAACAGCCTTGAATTTATGTATAGAAGCAGATGAAAAAGGAATTTGGAAAGATTTTGGAGTTGAAATTATTGGTGTCGATATTGATGCCATAAATATTACCGAAGATAGAGAGCAGTTTAGGGAACTCATGTTGAAAATAGGAATTCCTATGGCACCACAAGCCACTGCAACCTCGTATTTAAAAGGAAAGGAAATTGCTCAGGAATTTGGATTTCCGTTGGTTATTAGAGCATCATTTACACTAGGTGGTGCTGGAGCATCTTTTGTTTATAAAGAAGAAGATTTTGATGAATTACTAACCCGTGGACTGGAAGTTTCCCCAATTCATGAGGTAATGATTGATAAAGCCTTAATAGGCTGGAAAGAATATGAACTTGAGCTACTACGTGATGCTAATGATAATGTAGTTATTATCTGTTCCATAGAAAATATGGATCCTATGGGAATTCATACAGGTGACTCAATTACTGTAGCACCAGCTATGACATTAAGTGATACAACGTATCAGAGAATGCGTGATATGGCAATACACATGATGCGTAGTATTGGTGATTTTGCTGGAGGTTGTAATGTACAATTTGCAGTAAGTCCAGATGAGAAGGAAGATATTATTGCTATTGAAATTAACCCTCGAGTATCCCGTTCTTCAGCATTAGCGAGTAAAGCTACAGGATATCCAATTGCAAAAATTGCTGCAAAACTGGCTATTGGTTATCATTTAGATGAACTTGAAAATCAAATTACTAAATCTACTTCAGCTTTATTCGAACCAACATTAGATTATGTTATCGTAAAAATACCTCGTTGGAATTTCGATAAATTTGAAGGAAGTGATAGAACTTTGGGGCTGCAAATGAAATCGGTTGGCGAAGTGATGGGAATTGGACGTTCGTTTCAAGAAGCACTTCATAAAGCAACACAGTCTTTAGAAATTAAACGTAACGGTTTAGGAGCTGATGGGAAAGGATATAAAGATTACGATCAAATAATAAGCAAACTTAAATATGCAAGCTGGGATCGTGTATTTGTGATTTATGATGCCATACAAATGGGGATTCCATTGAGCAGGATTCACGAAATCACTAAAATAGACATGTGGTTCTTAAAGCAGTATGAAGAATTATACTTCCTAGAGAAAGAAATTTCAAATTTCAATATCGATACCATAGAGCGTGAACTATTATTGGAGGCTAAGCAAAAAGGCTATGGTGACAGGCAAATTGCACACATGTTAGCCTGTTTGGAAAGCCAAGTATATAATAAACGTGACGAGATGAATATTAACCGTGTTTATAAACTTGTAGATACTTGTGCTGCTGAATTTGAGGCAAAAACTCCTTATTATTACTCAACCTTTGAAAGCGAAGTTGAAACTGTTGATGGTAAAAGGTTTTCGCACAATGAAAGCATTGTAACTAATAAAAAGAAAATTGTAGTCCTTGGGTCAGGCCCAAATAGGATTGGTCAAGGAATCGAGTTTGACTATTGCTGTGTTCATGGTGTATTGGCAGCAGCAGAATGTGGTTACGAAACCATCATGATTAACTGTAATCCTGAAACTGTTTCAACCGATTTTGACACTGCCGATAAATTATACTTTGAACCCGTTTTTTGGGAACATATATACGATATTATTCGTCATGAAAAACCAGAAGGTGTTATTGTGCAGTTAGGTGGTCAAACAGCATTAAAACTTGCTGAAAAATTAGATCGCTATGGTGTAAAAATACTTGGAACAAGTTATCAAGCATTGGACTTAGCCGAAGATAGAGGTCATTTTTCATCGCTTTTAAAAGAACTTAATATTCCTTATCCACAATTTGATATAGCCACTACAGCTGACGAAGCAGCAGCAATAGCTGATGTTTTAGATTTTCCAATTTTAGTGCGTCCTTCCTATGTGTTGGGAGGACAAGGGATGAAGATTGTTATTAATAAAGAAGAATTAGAAGAGCATGTTGTCGATTTATTAAGAAGAATGCCAGGAAATCAATTACTTTTAGATCACTATTTAGATGGTGCCATTGAAGCTGAAGCCGACGCAATTTGTGATGGTGAAAACGTTTATATTATTGGTATCATGGAGCATATTGAACCTTGTGGTATTCACTCTGGTGATAGCAATGCAACGCTACCTCCTTTTAATTTAGGAGACTTAGTAATGCAGCAAATTAAGGATCATACCAAAAAAATAGCATTAGCACTTAATACTGTTGGTTTAATTAATATTCAATTTGCCATAAAAGACGATATGGTATACATCATTGAAGCCAATCCAAGAGCCTCTAGAACAGTTCCTTTTATTGCCAAAGCTTATGGAGAACCGTATGTAAATTATGCAACTAAAGTGATGTTGGGTGAAAAGAAAGTAACCGATTTCGATTTTAAACCACATTTGAATGGTTATGCCATTAAGCAGCCTGTATTTTCTTTTAATAAATTTCCTAATGTTAATAAACAATTAGGGCCAGAAATGAAGAGCACAGGCGAGAGTATTTTATTTATTGACAGCTTAAAAGACGACAAATTTTATGATTTATATTCTAGACGAAAAATGTATTTAAGTAAGTAAATACATCATTTTACCGAATTTATTTACCTTAATTAACTGAAATTACTATTTTTACAATTAAATAAATCACAAATTGACTATGAAACAAAAACTACTTTTTTTAATATTTTCAATATTAATATCTACTTCAGTTTGTGCACAAACTGTAGGTCAAGAAGATGATTTTGAAGACGGAACAACACAAGGTTGGGTAGTTGGTCTTTTTGGAGCTACACCTCCACTTGCTAATAGACCAACCAATGAGCCCACAGGAGGTCCAGCAGGTGTTGATGATAATTTTTTTAAATATACTTCTAATGGTGGTTCAGGTGCAGGATCAAAAATGATAATCCAAAATGTTGATAGCAGATGGCTTGGAGACTTCACTACTGCAGGTATTGTAAGAATTAAAATGGATGTTAGGGTATCTGGAGCTGACTTGGATTTAAGAGTTTCATTGACAGGTGGTGGAGGCCGAATAAGTACCACTAATGCAGTGACTGTAACTGCGGGTACTAGTTGGACATCTATAATAATTCCAATTGCTGCAGCTGATATGGAAACTGTTACTGGAGGATCTAGTGTATCTGGAACTTTGGCTAATGTTACTGAAATGAGAATTTTAAGCAGTCCAACTCCTTCTTGGCAAGGAGAAACTATTGCTGCAACTTTAGATGTAGATAATATTCTAGCTATGGCTGTTTTAAGCACAAAAGACAATAAATTAGCTAATGCCTTTTCAATTTCTCCAAACCCAGGAAATGATAGACTTAATTTAAAACTATCTAAACTTAATAGCAATGCGACTGTTGAAGTTTTTGATGTGTTAGGAAAAAAGATTTATCTCGATAAGGTAAATGCAATTACTAAAACCGTAAATGTATCGCAATGGAATAATGGTGTGTATTTAGTAAGATTAACAACAGATTCTGGTACACAAACCAAACGCTTTGTAAAGCAATAGCTTTACTTTAATATAAAATTTTATAAAACCATTAGTTTAACTGGTGGTTTTTTTATGTAAGCGCATTAAAAATAAGTCCAACAGCAATGGCAATTCCAAAACTAATAAGAGTGCCAATTAGTATGTATTCGGTAAGTTTACGGTGTTTGGGTTTTTTTAAATCGCCAAAACGGAATACTGATTTTGCAGTTATTAAAAACCCTACAGCTTCCCAATGATTGGTTATAATAAAAATGAACACCAATAAGCGTTCTAAAATACCTATGTACTTACCAGCATCTCTTAGGGACTCGTTGTTATCAGTTAATTCTGTTATGTCCCATTTTGTGAAAATGGTTTTCATTATTATAGAAACTGGTCGCGTTAAAAATACTAAACATGTTATTAGTAATAGATTTTGTTCAGAAAATATGTCGTCAAAATATAAGGTAGTTTTTGTAAAGACATAATACGTAGTAATAATAACTAGAACATGTAATATTTGATCAATAAAGAAGAATAGGCGCTTATTTTTCTTTTTTTGAAGAATAAGCTTAAAAGCATCAATAATAAGATGTGAAAAGCCAACAACTAAAATTACAGGCCAAAGCGATAGATCCCAAAGAATAATCAATAACAATACAAAATGTATGGCTATATGAAAGTATAATTTAGGTGATTGTAGCTTTTTCTTTTCCTTTTCTTTAACCCAATGTACTGGTTGAAGAAAAAAATCGCCTATGATATGTGCTAGTAAAAGTTTAATAATAAGCGTCATATTAAACTTATTTTATGTCTATACATGTTGTCCAACTCTAATATATGCTCTAAGCCAGCACGTTTTTGGCGTTTGCTAACAGCGTCTTGTTTTGTTCCTAACATGGACGCTAGTTCATGCTGCAAAGCCTTAGGGTTTTCTATGCTTAGTTTTACGATCTCAGCTGAGTTTACTGTCCAATTATCCATAAAGGTTAAGGCTAGCTTAAAATAAAGATTAAGTTCTTCATCTAACTTAGGATTCTTTGTTTTTACACGTAAATTTTGTTTGTCTCTTTTTAAAGTTTCTAAGGTTTCTCCCGAAAAGACAAAGGCTTCTCCGTTTGATTCGCTTACCTTTTTACCTTGGTATGTTTTGTTGCCAATGCCTATAGCAAGTCTTACATCAAGGTTCTTTATCATTTTTACGCAAGCTTTTAGATATACAGCATTTATAAAACTATTATTAGTATTAGGTATTTCAATTTGAAAACTGTCGCCACGATATATTTCCCAAAAAGCGTTATCGTTATTTAAGGTTGATAGCCCTTTTTTGAGCACTTCTATCCATATTTCAGGATTGCTGTGAGTTTTAGATTTAACAATATCTCCAGTGATGACACTAGTCATAAGAATTTAATTGATTTAACATTCCCTTTTAAGGGAATAAACAAATATATTCCTTTTTTATGGAATAAACAAATATATTCCTTTTTAGAGGAATTAATAAAATTATTAATCTATGTCTTCAGCACGTTTTAAAATAGCTTCTGGAAGCGATTTCTTTGCTTTAGCTCCAAGTTTTTTGAGTTTTTCGACACTTGTAATAAGGTTACCTCTACCTTCAACTAACTTGTTCATAGCAGATGAGTAATCCTTTTTTGCATCATCAATCTTTTTGCCCACACCTGTTAAATCACTTACCAAACCTTGAAATTTATCGTATAGCGCTCCAGCTTGTCGTGCAATTTCAATGGCATTGCGTTGCTGTTTTTCATTGTTCCACATCGTGTCAATTGTGCGTAAAGTAGCCAAAAGAGTTGCAGGTGTAACGATAACAATATTCTTTTCAAAAGCCTTGTTGTATAAGGAATTATCGTCATTAATAGCTATGGCAAAAGCAGGTTCAATTGGAATAAACATAAGTACAAAATCTGGAGATTCGATATCGTACAAATCTTCATATTTTTTATCAGATAATTGGTCCACATGCTTTCTTATGGAATTAACGTGTGCTTTTAAAAATTGAGGTCTATCATCTTCGTCCGCATTGACATAACGTTCGTAATCGGTTAAAGAGACTTTCGAGTCAATAATCATTTTTTTATTGTCAGGTAAATGTAATACCACATCTGGGAGCACTCTTGAACCTTCAGTAGTTGCAAAACTTTGCTGTACAAAATACTCTCTGTCTTTTTCAAGACCAGATTTTTCCAATACACGCTCCAATACCAATTCGCCCCAATTTCCTTGCATTTTACTATCGCCTTTTAATGCTCTAGTTAGGTTTGTGGCTTCTTTGGTCATTTGTTGGTTCAAATCTTTTAGACCTAATAACTGTTCTTTTAAAGCAGAATGCATCGAAATACTTTCTTTTTGGGTGTCCTCAACCTTTTTTTCAAAAATTTGAATTTTTTCTTGAAGCGGAGTTAATATCTGTTTGATATTTTCTTTATTTTGAAGTGTAAATTTCTCAGATTTTTCATCTAAAATTTTTGAAGCCATTAACTCAAAATCCTTACGAAGCTGCTCCTGCTGTTTGGCTAATTCTTTATCACGCTTAAGGTTTTGCTCTTGAAGATTTTTGAATTCTGTGTTTTTTCTGGTTAATTCTGAATTTAAAAAGTCTTTTTCTCGCCTTATTTCTTCGCGCTCGCCTTCAATTTTATTTAGGTTTTGCTTAAGCTCGTCAATGGTTACACTCATTTGGTTTTGACGTTCTTTTAAGGTGCTTTGCTCACTCTTGCTTTTTAATTTAGTAAAAAGCATACCTAAATAAGCTCCGATTGCTGCTGAAAAAAGGATGGAAAATATAAGGATAAGATTGTCGTTCATTTAAAAAGTATTCTTATTCAAATATACATTTATAGTCATATCTCACAAAGCAATAAATAATTTACTTATTAACTTTAAATGATTGTGAGACTTTATCAAAGACAATAAATTCTTTGGGGAATAATGTTTCAAAAGTACCACTTTCTATAAGCTTGTTTGGTGTATCTAGAACCACTGTGTTTTCGGTCATTACTATGAGTTTATCACATAATTGAATAGCCAAGTCAATTTCGTGTGATGAAAATAGAATGGTCTTATTGGTGTCCTTGGCTAACTTTTGTAGCAGTTTTAATATATAGGCTTTATGATACATGTCTAAATGCGTTGTTGGCTCATCGAGGATAATTAAATGAGTGTCTTGCGCCAATGCTCGTGCTATCATCACTTTTTGTAATTGTCCATCACTAAGTTCATAACACTTTTTATGTTTTATTGCGTTTAAATTTGTTTCTGCTAAAGCCTTGTTGACGATGTCAATATCAGATTCTATAAGGCTACCAACCCAATTTGTATAGGGTTGACGACCCAAAGCAACTAATTCAAAAACAGATAAATTTTTTGAAACTACCGATTCGGTTAAGACCAAGCTCAACACTTTTGCGAGTTCTAAGTTACCATACTGTTCCAATGGTTTGTTGTCAACCAGTATGGTACCACTTAAAGAAGATTGTACATTGGTAAGTGTGCGAAGCAATGTAGATTTGCCAATACCATTGGCACCTACCAATCCAATCAATTCACCAGAATGTAGTTCTATGTTGATGCTGGAAGCGATCATAGTTTTTGCTTTCTTGGTTTGGTAACCAATTGAAAGGTTGTTGGTTTTAAGGATGGTATTTAAATTCTTTTTCGCCATATTAAAACACCATTTTACGTTTTCGTACTAATAACCAAATAACTACTGGAGCACCAATTATAGAGGTTATAGCATTGATTGGCAGTGTATAATCGCTTGTTGGTAATTGTGCGATGCTATCACAAATTAACAAAACAATTGCACCAAATAATATAACAGCAGGAATCAATACTTTATGATTTGATGTATTAAATACTTGCCTAGTAATATGTGGAATTGCTAAACCAATAAATGCAATAGGTCCTGCAAATGCTGTAATGGTTCCAGCTAATAAACTTGTAGCAATAACAATAAGCATGCGACTTTTTTTAATATCCAACCCTAAACTTTTTGCATAGTTCTCACCTAGTAATAAGGTGTTTAATGCTTTTATAGAAGCAATACTCAAAACGATTCCTATAAAACAAACACTAAAGAGTACTAAAACTTCATTCCAACTTAAATTACCTAAACTACCAAAACCCCAAAAAATGTATTGTTGTAATTGTTGGGCAGATGCAAAGTAAGACAAGACACTCACAACAGCAGCCGTAATGCTTGCAAACATTAAACCTATAATTAAAATAGCCATGGTGTCCCTAATTTTTGATGAAACTAATATAACTGCTAATAATACTAGGAAACTACCTAAACTAGACGCTATTACTAAACTCCATTTTGACGCTAATACTAAAGCTATTGAGCCACCAAAAAATGAACTTCCCATAATAACCAATGCAACACCTAAACTTGCTCCAGAACTAATACCAAGCACAAAAGGACCTGCTAACGGATTTCGAAACAATGTTTGCATTAACAAGCCCGAAATGCCTAATCCTGAGCCAACAATAATTGCTGTAAAGGCTTTTGGCAGTCTATAATTTTGAATGATATAATTATTTGATGAACCTAACAAGGTATTGACAATTTCTTTGAATGAAATAGAAACAGAACCTAAGCTAATATTTGCAAAAAAGAAAAAAAGCAAAGCAATGCTAAGTAAAATAAATGAATATCTATATGTTTTATGAGTTGCCAACTATTTTAAAGGTTTAAAAAATGTAAAAGTGTACTCTTTGAGTAACTCTGGGTAACAAATTTTTATTAAATCTTTTAAAACCAAATCTGGACGTGCTGTCCCTAATTCGTAATACAATACACCACCAGTTTTTCCAGTTGTATTTACAAATGAGTACACGCTTTTATTTTTAAATGCTTTAAATTGTGTGTAATGGGTGTTGGCACTTTCCAAAGCCTTTAAGGATGAATAATATGATGGACTTATCCATAAATCGGCATTTAGGGCTTTTTTAAAAACGGTTTCAAAACTTAAGGCTAAACTACCATTTGCAGTAGTTTCGCTCCATAAGTAATTAGCGTTGGCATCTCTTAGAAACTGTGCTTCAGGACTTGTTCCACTTGGTAAATACCATACATCTTTATGTAAGGCACCACTTAAAACGGTAGGCCTATTGTTTACTTGTGATGCCAGTTTTTTTGCATCTGAATAATTTTTTTTAATAGTGTTAAAAATAGAGTCTGCCTTCTTTTCTTTATTGAATAAAGTGCCGAAGAATTTAACCCATTCGGCTTTTGCTAAAACCGAGGTTTCTACCCAATCGCCATTGTAAAGTACTGGAATACCAGATTTTTGTATGGTTTCAAAAGTTTTGCTCACACCATTTACACCAAAGCCAACCACCAGATCTGGCTTTAACTCTAAAAGCACTTCGGTATTGATGCTTTCATTTTTACCCAACTCCCTAACCTTTCCTTGGTCAATGAGTTGTCGTGTTTTTTTTGAAGACACATAATCTGTCCCTGGAAACCCTACCAAAGCTTGCTCGACACCTAAAAGCTCCAAAGCTGGAATATGCGTGGTAGAGGTAACGACAATTGTTTCTATTGGAATGGTAATTATTCCATTATAATCATCCTTATTATAGTTGTTTGCCAAGGCTTGTTCTTTGGTTAGGAGCAAATAATTGTATTCTTTTTTAGCTTTGGGCCAAGGATTGCTTATTTTTAAGATAGTATGTTTATCTGTTTTAATTACTGAAAATCCTTTTGCAAAACTGTTATCTATTTTTTTTGAGCTACTTATAGTTGTTTGGATTTTAGTGCTTCTATTTTCTTTACAAGAAACAATGCCAATAAACAATATGGTATAAATGAGTTTTTTCAAAGCTTATATTTTCAATTTCAAAAATAAGATTATTTAATGTTTCTAATAAATCCTTGAACAAAATGTTTACTTTCGCAATGAATTTTGGTTCTTTTCTTTTTTAAGATAGGATTAAAAGGGAATCTGGTGCGATAATTATCAAATCCAGAACTGTTCCCGCAACTGTAAGTTTATGTCAAATTTAATTTGACACCTCATTAATTTGAGTTGTTATTTACTTCTATACCACTGATTTATTTTGGGAAGGTGAAATAACAAGAAACAAGTCAGGAGACCTGCCATTTTCAACAAAAAATAAGTCAAACTTTCGGGATAAAAGTTTACGTATAAGCAATTATACTGCTCTCGATTAACAAAGAATTAAAATGAACAACAAAGTATGTGTTATAGGTGTATTTTGCACACTTATTTCAACATTTGGTTTTTCACAACATGATGAAAAAACTAAAACGGAACAATTAAACGAAGTAGTAGTAACCAACTCGCGTTTTGAAATTAAAAAAGAAGATTCTGGGAAGATTATTACCAAAATCACTCAAGATGAGTTACAACAATTGCAAGGAAAAAGTATTGCCGAAATTATCAATACAACAGTTGGTATTGAAATAAATGGTACCAAAAGTAATGCTGGACAAAACTTAAGTTATTTTGTTCGTGGAGGACGCAACAGGCAAGTATTAATTTTAATAGATGGCATACAAGTAAGTGATGCATCGCAAATTGCAAACGATTATGATTTGCGTTTACTTAATGCAGATCAAGTAGAATCAATTGAAATTTTAAAAGGCGCATCGAGTACTTTGTATGGCTCTGGAGCTGCAACTGCTGTGATAAATATTAAGCTTAAAGAAGCTACAAAAAAATCAATTTCAGCGAATTTTAAAAGTATTTTGGGAAGTAATCAATCTCAAAACGAGACTAATTATACCATTGAAGATTTTAGAAATAGTGTGTCCATTAATGGAACCGTAAAAAAGTTTAACTATTTGGCAAGTTTTGGAAATCAATTTACCAATGGCTTGAGTGCTTTAGCAGACGGAACAGAAAGCGACGCTTTTAATTCTATAAATGGAAATTTAAAATTAGGTTATTACTTTTCTAAAGCATTTAAGACCACTATTTACGGAAGTTTTGACAAATACAAAGCCGATTTTGATGATGGTTTTGCATTTGTCGATGCGAATAATAATTTAAAAACAAATCAGTATCGTTTCGGACTGTCTTCGGAATATAAATACAACAACGGAAGCATTACTGTAAATGCAGCATATAATAATGTTGAACGCGATGTAACATCTAGTTTTTCGTCACAGTTTAAATCTAAAGGTTTTGTGGTTGATGCATTTAATAAATACAATATTAACAATGTGTTTTATACGGTTTTAGGTATTAATATTCAGGATAATAATATGGAGAGTTTCTCAATTCCGTTTGGAGGAACTGATTTTGCGCAAACTATTAATCCTGAAACAGCATCATTTTCTATAATAGACCCTTATGTAAATGTAGTTTACACTTCAAATTTTGGTTTGAGTATTAATGCAGGAGCACGTTTAAATAATCATAGCGAGTATGGTTCTCATTTGGTATATAGTGTAAATCCGTCGTTTAAAAAAGATGTGAATTTTGGGTATTTAAAAGGATTAGCAAGTTATAGTACAGCATATATTACACCTTCACTGTTTCAATTATTTGAACCTGCTTATGGAAATATTGATTTAAAACCTGAAGAAAATGCAACATTAGAAATAGGCGCAGAGCTTGGTATAAAAGATAAAGCAACGTTTAATATAGTTTATTTCAATAGAAAGGAAACCAATTTTATTGATTTTGTGGATTTAGGTAATTTTGTATTTCAATACAAAAATGTAAATGAATCGTTTATGGTAAATGGTATTGAGTTTACAGGAAATTATAAATTTAATAACAAGATAAATTTTAATACAAATGTTTCTTACACTAAAGTTGAAGAGGATTTAAACCTTCGTATTCCAGAAATTAAGATAAATGCAAAGTTAAATTATCAAATAAATGATAATTTGTTTATAAGTGCATCTTATCAATTTAATGATGATAGAAACGATGCTTATTATAACAATACAACCTTTACAAATGAGGATGTAACTTTAAAAAGTTATAGTTTGTTGGATTTATATATGAGTCACAAACTCATTAAAGATAGAATGACACTTTTTACAAATATTACTAATATTTTTAATACAGATTATCAAGAGTTATTTGGTTATACAACCAAAGGGAGAAATATAAATATTGGGTTTAGTTTAAGTTTTTAGACAAATTAAATAAGCCGTAAAATTAACACTGTTATTAATTATTTTGAATGCGTTTTTTATGTAAATCTAAAATACCTTCATCAATGTACATCTCGTTAACATGCGGAATTAACTCATTGCTACTACCACTAGGTTTTACTTGACTTCTTGTAGAATAGTTAAATCTTCCAGTACCTAGAATATCTGCAATTGCAGCTGCAAGTAGAGGTTCATTTATATTTCCTAAAACTCCATAATTTGCAGGGTTTTCTAAAATATTTATAGTTGGCGTTAATCCGTTTGAAGGCACAGAGTTATTGAGTTTATTTAAAGTATTTGCTACCAAAGGTTGCATAGCATAGGTGTGATTTGGATTTGCACCTTCACGTTCTAAATTAGGTGAATCGTAAACTGTAATGGATGCTTGAGATTTTCCTGTCGTATTGTCACCAATTTGAACAACCTCAATATAAGAACTTAAACTATTAATAATCATTTCACTTGCCGAGGCCGAATCTTCAGTAGTCAATACATATATTTTGTTTAAGTTTAGACTGTTTATGGTGGCATTATTATCTAGTTGAGATTCAAATTCAAAATCGTAATTATTGGCCTGTAAATCGTTATTATATATTAGTTTAGCAAAAACCTCTCCATTAAATTGCCCAGTAATCATACTCCCCAAAAAGGATGCTGTAAGTACCGAACCTCCTGGGTTATACCTTAAATCTAATACCAAATGCTCCACATTATTGGATTTAAAATCATTAAAAACAGTGTTTAGTTGACTGTTATAGGATGATGTAAAACCATTGTACATTAAATAACCTAAATTTGCACCTCCAACATCAATAATTTCTGTTTTAAATATAGGGTTTTCAGAAAGCTCTGTTTTGGTAAGTGTAGTATTTTCACCGTTTGGTGTAATAATATCATCAGCTAAATTTTCAGGAGTGCCATTATCATCATAATCGGCAAAAGCAATGGTGTAAGAATCTGGACGAAATAACGAACGGTAATTATCTTCAGTCATTGCAACCCCATCAATAGTTGTAAACACTTGCCCTCTCGCCAAATTATTGTCACTAGCATTACTTCCAGGTAATACTAAACGTACAATACCAAATATATTTGTAGCACTTCCAGGAATTGGATATATGTCGAACTCGTAACCACTTCTTACAGAAACACCGTTAAAAAATTCTTCAAGAGCTAAATAATCATCTACAATCCAGCTAAATCTATCTACGGTTTGTCTTTGGTAAATTAGACTTTCAAAAAGTTCTTCAGGCGATGAAAAGGAATTTAAATAATCTGCGTAGTCACTAGTGGAAGGGAATCTATCATTGGCAAGATCAGGAATGTTCTCTTTATATAAATAAACGGCATTCATACCTTTCCAAACAAAATCATTAATTTCACTAGCAGATATGGCGTTGTCATCAACATCATCAAAGCAACTATACGTAAATGTTGCTAACACTAGACAGCATAAAAGGGTTTTAGGGAATTTCATAGCAAATGGTATTTTCTTTTAAACAATAAATGTACTCACAATATTGTAAATTAAAAATATTTATTCCAGAGAAAGCAAGAATCTTTAAATGTAAATCTGGATAAGATGTAATTTACAAGAAATAAAGTTTTACATTTCTATGTAACAAAATAGAAAGTACATCGTCGTAATAACAAATAGCAATAAAAGCTATAAGCTAACCAAAAAAATGACACAGGCTGAGTTTTTAAACATAGTAATGCCTTTTAAGGATAAAGTATTTCGTTTGGCAAAACGTTTACTGGTTTCGAAAGAAGAAGCCGAAGACGCTACCCAAGAAATCTTGTTAAAGTTGTGGAACAACAAGCAAAAGATTAGCGAATACAAAAATGTAGAAGCATTTTCTATGACTATGACAAAGAATTTTTGTTTGGATAAATTAAAGTCTAAGCACGCTCAAAATTTAAAGATTGTGCATAGTAACTACCAAGATAAAAATGTGTCATTACAGAAACAAGTAGAGTTGAATGATAGTGTAGATTGGGTTTCTAAAATCATGGAAGAGTTGCCAGAGCAACAAAAAATAATATTACAGCTTAGAGATATTGAGCAATACGATTTTGAGGAAATAGGAAAAATGCTGGACATGAACCAAACAGCTATTAGAGTCGCTTTATCGAGAGCAAGAAAAACATTAAGAGAAAAACTAACAAAAACACATAGTTATGGTGTTAAATAGCATAGAAAAATTAATAGCAAAGTACGAAAACGGAGAAACTACTTTAAAAGAAGAGCAACAGTTAAAAAACTATTTTTCGCAAGAAACTGTTCCGCCTCACTTAGAAGTTTACAAATCAATGTTTCAGTATTTTTTGTACACCCACGAAGAACAATTTACTAAAGACGTTCCATTAAAACCCAGAAAAACATATAGTTTGTACCAATGGATTTCAGTCGCAGCAGTTGCAGTTGTTATGTTGGGGATTTTTACCCAGATTGATTTTAAATCTCAATCTAGAACCTTAGCAGATTTAACTCCGCAAGAACGAGTTGAATATGAAGAAGCTAAAGAATTATTTGCCTTAGTATCTTCAAAGCTAAAACAAGGATCGGAAAATTTGATGGCTCTTAATATGGTGTCAGCAAACTTCGATAAAGGCGCAGATAATATTGCGTATCTTGGCGAATTTTCAAAAAAAACAAATAAATTTTTAAAAACAAATTAGTAAATAATAAAAACAAGTAAACATGAAAGATTTAATAAATTTTCACAAATTCTTAATCAATAAGAGTGTGATGAGTAAAAAACTAGTATTGATATTGGCAGTTGTAGCAACACCTTTAATGTCTTTTGCACAAGGAGGGTTATTCGATAAGTACGAAGACATGGATGGTGTAACTTCTGGTGTCATCAATCAAAAAATGTTCTCGATGCTAGCATCATTCGATATCGATACAGATGATCCTGAAGCTGCGGCTTTTTTAGATATGGCAAAGAAAATTAAAAGCGTAAAATTGTTAACTACTGGAGATAAGGCAATCTCAGCAAGAATGGCAGCAGATGTTAACAAATATATTGGTAGCTCAAAACTAGAAGAGCTAATGCGTTTTAAGGATGGCGAGCAAACAGTGAAGTTTTATGTTAGGGAAGGCTCTAATGAAAACCATGTAAAAGAATTATTAATGTTTGTAAATGGTTTAAAAGAACTTACTAACGGAGAAAAAATTACTATCAATGGAAAAGATCGTGAAATAGAAACCGTTATAGTATCCATATTAGGAGATATAGATTTAAGGGAAATCTCTAAAATTACAAGTAAAATGAATATCCCTGGAGGTGAGCATTTAAAGAAAGCTGGCGATAAAAAGAACTAGAATATAAAAAGCAATTATTATCATCATGAAAACATCAATCAAAAATATTGTGGCGTCACTTCTTATAATCACAGCTTTAACCAGCTGTGGTTATGGAGGAGAGACTTTGCAAGGATATTATGTTGTAAACCAGGAGGCACCTAATTTTATTTCGGTAGATATTCCTGTAAGCTTTGTAGATTTAGAACAAGCAAATCTTACCAAAGTACAGTTAGAAGCTTATGAGTCGATAGACAAACTTAATATGCTTGGATATAGAAAAAGTGATGATAATATAGAAGCGTATAAAACAGAGTTGGCTAAAGTGCAGACTATTCTTAAAGATGAACGTTACCAAGATTTGTTTAGAGGTGGAAACTCTACTGATGGAAAAATAATCGTAAAATATATTGGAACCGATACAACAATAGATGAACTGATTATTTTTGGTACCATGAATGACGCTGGATTTGGAATAATTAGAGTTTTGGGCGATAATATGGAACCTGCTAAAATTATGAAGCTAGGCGAAGCTGTTAATCAAATGTCATCTAACGAGAATGCAGTTCAAGATTTTATGCAATTCTTTAGACCTGGCAATACTGGAAGTGATTTTGAAGACTTCTCTGAAGTTTTTGATTAATCAGTCAAAAAAAATTACTGTCAATCAAAAAACGTTAAAATGTTAATGTAAAAGAGACTATCTAAAAACTACTTTTTAGTGTCATATTGAGCGCAGTCGAAATATCTAACATGCTGGTATTTAAGATTCTTCGACTGCGCTCAGAATGACAAGTTTAGTTCTTCATAACTTTTTAGACAGCCTCTTTTTATGATTGATCGTCTTTGGATTTTATAATAATGATGTTTACAACAATGCCAATAAATCCCAAAAAAAGCAGCATCATAACAATAAAATTATCTAGCAACTCCATAAGTCCAGCTATAAAAAAGAAGACAACCAAAAGTGCAGATGCTAATAATGTGACATTATTTCTCATTTAAATACCAGTATAGTTACTTGGTGTAATAGCTTTCAATTCAGATTTAATGGTGTCGTCAACTTGCAAAGTATCAATAAAGTTCGCAATGGATTGCTGCGTTATAGCTTCATTGGTTCGTGTTAATCCCTTTAAAGCTTCATAGGGGTTTGGATAACCTTCACGACGTAATATGGTTTGTATAGCTTCAGCAACTACTGCCCAGTTTTGCTCTAAATCTTCAGCAAATTTAACTTCATTTAAAAGTAATTTATTAAGTCCTTTTAAAGTAGATTTAAAACCAATTAAAGTATGTCCAAAAGGGACGCCAACATTACGTAAAACCGTACTATCTGTTAGGTCACGTTGTAAACGGGATATTGGTAGTTTAGCAGAGAGATGCTCAAAAACAGCATTGGCAATACCAAGATTCCCTTCACTGTTTTCAAAATCTATTGGGTTTACTTTATGTGGCATGGCACTGCTGCCAACTTCTCCTTTTTTAATTTTTTGTTTAAAGTAATCCATGGATACATAGGTCCAGATATCTCTATTTAAATCGATAATAATGGTATTAATGCGCTTTAAACAATCAAACAATGCAGCCATATGGTCGTAATGTTCAATTTGTGTAGTAGGGAAGGAGTGGTAGAGACCTAGTTTTTCTTGAACAAATCTACCTCCAAATGCTTTCCAATCAATGTTTGGATATGCTACATGATGTGCATTAAAGTTTCCGGTAGCACCACCAAATTTGGCAGCACTTGGTATGTCGTTTAATAAATTAAATTGCTCTTTAAGTCTAACTACAAATACCTCAATTTCTTTTCCTAAACGCGTTGGAGAGGCTGGTTGCCCATGTGTTCTTGCTAACATTGGGATATCTTTCCAATCTTTTGAAAGTTTTTCTAATCTATTTAAAACAGTAAGGTATTCAGGTACATACACATCGTTTATCGCATCTTTAATGCTTAATGGGACTGCTGTGTTATTAATGTCTTGAGAGGTTAATCCAAAATGAATAAACTCTTTGTATTGTGAAATACCTAAAACATCGAATTGTTCCTTAATAAAATATTCAACCGCCTTTACATCGTGGTTAGTTACTTTTTCAATGTCTTTTATTGCTGTGGCATTTTCAGCAGAAAAATCTCTATAAATGTTTCGTAACTTTTCAAACAAGCTAGTATTGACCTCCTTTAATTGTGGTAATGGAATTTCACAAAGGGCAATAAAATATTCAATTTCTACTTTTACCCTGTATTTTATAAGAGCTTCTTCGGAAAAATAAGGTGCTAAAGCTTCAGTTTTACTTCTGTAACGACCATCTATTGGAGAAATGGCATTGAGCATTGATAAAGACATATCTATGAAATGATTTTTGAAGCTGTAAAGATAAGTATTTGATTTACGATTAACGATTTTTGATGACCGATTTTAAAATTTCCAGTTTTTGATTATTGCCCTCTTTTCAAAAGTGAAAAAATTGTATCTTTATTTTATGAAATTTATCAAATGAAAAAACTACTCCTTCTATCCGTTTTTGTTTTGCCCAATTTAATATCTGCTCAATCCTATAAAAAATCCGAACCTTTTACACATACCTATTCCATCGTCGCTAGAGACTCTGTGACAGGAGAAATGGGTGTTGCCGTACAATCGCATTGGTTTAGTGTAGGTTCTACAGTGTCTTATGCTAAAGCCGGAGTTGGTGTAGTAGCAACACAGTCGTTAGTTAATCCTAGTTATGGACCTAAAGGTTTGGCATTAATGGAGCAAGGTTTATCGCCACAACAAGCACTGGATGCTTTAATTGAAAATGATGAAGGTGAAATGTACAGGCAAGTCGCTTTTTTAGATACTAATGGAGAAGTTGCCACACATACGGGAAGTTTATGTATTGCCGAAGCTGGACATAGGCAAGGTAAAAACTTTTCTGTTCAGGCCAATATGATGTTAAATAATACGGTTTGGGATGCAATGGCAAATGCTTTTGAAACTACAAAAGGAAGTTTAAGTGAGCGTATTTTGGCATCATTAAAAGCAGCTCAAAACGAAAAAGGAGATATTCGCGGGAAACAATCGGCTGCTATTTTAATTGTAAAAGGAGAAGCTACAGGAAATTCTTGGGAAGATACTATTATGGATTTAAGGGTTGAAGATCATCCAAATCCAATTGAAGAATTAGAGCGATTAATAAAAATTCATAAAGCTTATGAATATATGAATAAAGGTGATTTAGCGATGGAAGAAGGACATTCTAAACAAGCAGAACAGTTGTATTTAAAAGCTCAAAACTTATTTCCCAATAATTTAGAAATGCAATATTGGTATGCAATCAATTTATTAAATAATAAGGAGTTTAATAAAGCTAAACCTATTTTAAAATCTATTTTTAGTCAGGATAAAAACTGGAAAATATTATTACCTCGTTTGGTTGAGAGTAAGCTATTAGACATAACTGAAGCAGAGCTTAAAACGGTTATGCAGTTTTAATTTTTTTTAGCAAACACCTTGCTCTAGCTTTATATCCAGCACTACCTGATTGAAAGTCCTTTTCTAATATCATTTTTAACTCCGGACGAATCCAATCAAAATCTTTACCCAATAAAAACAGTGTATTCATAGCATAAGCTTTTGCGGCTATTTTCTGGTCGGTAATCATATAATCGAAACACAATTCGATAATTTTTTCTTTATGTTTGTGTTTTAATTTTTCTTTGGTGAGATTCTCGTTCTTGTTATAATAGGCTTCAACAAGATATTCACAAATTTTGGCAATAGGTCTTACAGCAGAATCTAAATATACCTTATGCATTTTAAAAGTAAAACAATCTAAATGTGGTAAAACTGAATCTAGGTTTTCTCTAGCAACAAATTCTAACAACCAACCAGCACGACATGAAACTTTATCGTCCACACGAAATAGAATATCCATAACTTGCGTAATTAACTCAGGATTATTAATAACTAAAAGGGCATACTTTTTTCGATTTTCGCGCGAATGATTTACATAATCCAATTCCTTGTATAATTCTTCTGTAGTCATCAATAATTTAGTACATTTAAAAACCTAAAAATAACTAATTATGAAGATTATAAAAAAAATACTATTGTTGTTATTAGCTGTGTTTGTAATAGCTCAATTTTTTGGACCAGAGAAAAATGAAGGAAGTACAACTTCCCTTGAATCGTTTTTGACAGACACTAATCCACCCGAAGATGTAAAACTTATTTTAAAAGAAAGTTGTTTTGATTGCCATAGCAATGTTACTCGATATCCTTGGTATAATAACATTACTCCAGTAAACTATTGGTTGGCTGGACATATAGATCATGCTAAAGAAGAATTAAATTTTTCAGCATGGAATGATTATACAGTTAAAAAGAAAGACCATAAATTAGACGAATTAATAGAATTGGTTGAAGAGAAAGAAATGCCATTGCCATCGTACACATGGACACATACCGAAGCAAAACTTACAGACACACAAATTAAAAGTGTTATTACTTGGGCAAAACAACTGCGTTCTGCTTATAGTTTAGAGCTAAAATCCGAATAAATTAGTTTACAACATTCAGTTGTAGTAAGCAGTAAATTATTTTAAGTCTAATTATTATTCGTGTATTCGTGGCAAAAAAACTTCTAATCATTGGTTTTGTATGGCCTGAACCAAAAAGTTCGGCTGCGGGAAGCCGAATGATGCAGCTTATAAAGGTTTTTTTAAACGAGGGTTATAACATTACTTTTGCAAGCCCTTGTGCAAAAAGTGATAATGCTTTCAATTTAGAAAGTATTGGTGTTTCTCAAGTGGGTATTGAGTTAAACAATTCAAGTTTCGATGCCTTTATTATAGACTTAAAGCCTGATGTGGTACTTTTTGACCGTTTTATGATAGAAGAACAGTTTGGTTGGCGCATTGCTGAAAACTGTCCAGAAGCGCTTAGAATTTTAGATACCGAAGATTTGCATTGCCTACGAAAAGCAAGAGAACAAGCTTTTAAAGATAACAATCCATCTAATACATCATATTTATTTAGAGATATTGCTAAACGCGAAATAGCCAGTATTTATAGAAGTGATTTAAGTTTAATTATTTCGGAAGCTGAAATGGAAATCCTTCAAAACACATTTAAAGTCCCTAAATCACTATTACTTTATTTACCTTTTATGCTAGATGAGGTTACCGACAAAGCAATCAACAATTTACCAAAATTTAAAGAACGACAACATTTTGTAACCATTGGAAATTTTTTGCATGCACCTAATTACAATTCAGTATTGTATTTAAAAGAAACCATTTGGCCATTGATTAGAAAACAATTACCAGAAGCCGAATTACACATTTATGGTGCTTATACATCACAAAAAGTAAACCAATTACATAATATAGCTGAAGGGTTTTTAGTAAAAGGATATGCTAAAAAAGTTAACCAAGTTATGCAACATGCTAAAGTATGTGTAGCACCTTTGCAATTTGGCGCAGGACTTAAAGGAAAACTTGTTGATGCTATGCAAAACGGAACACCTTGTGTAACAACAAACATTGGTGCCGAAGGCATGTATGGAAATCTAGAACCTAATGGTTTTGTTGCAGATGATGCTCTAGAGTTTGCCAATAAAGCTACTAATTTATACTCAAATAAAGTCCTTTGGCAAGAAAAGCAACATAACGGATTTGGGGTAATTAATAAGCGTTTTAACAAAAGGGTATTTAAAAATAAATTGATAAATAGTTTAGAGGAAACGCATAAACAACTTCACGAAAAACGATTAAGCAATTTTACAGGAGCAATGTTACAATATCATACCATGCAAAGCACCAAATTTATGTCGCGTTGGATAGAAGAAAAAAATAAGTAAACATTATGAAACAGGTAATTATTGCAATGATTTTTGCTTTATTAATAACTTCTTGTAAACAAGAAAAAACGAATGAATTGAATTTACCAGACCCTTTTCAAGCTGGTTGGAAAAGCGAAAAAGTATGTGAAGTGCTTGAAGATAATGATGAGTTACGTGTTTTAAAATGCTCTTTTCCGCCAAATGTTGGTCATGAAAAGCACTACCACAATCCCCATTTTGGATATGCACTTGTTGGAGGAACATTTAAAATAGACGACGCCTCAGGAACAAGGGAAGTAAGTTTTCCAACAGGTTATTCGTGGAATAAAGATGAGGTGTCTGAACATCAAGTGCTAAATGTTGGCGATAGTACTTCGGTGTTTTTAATTATTGAGTATAAATAATTCAAGTTTCGTATAATGTGTTTTTACAACTCCTCTACAAGTTGAATGTTATTTCCACAGGTGTCGTTAAAAACGGCGACTTTTACAGTCCCCATTTCAGTTGGCTTCATACTGAATTCTACATCTAAATTACTTAATCGGTCATATTCTTCATCGACACTTTGAACATCAAATTGAGTGTAAGGATGTCCTGCTTCCATCAATGCATCTTGAAATACTTTACACGGCTCAAAATGATTAGGAGCTGGTTCCAATAACAATTCTGGGCCATCCTGCCATTCGGCCGAAACTAAAGTCAACCATCTATTTCCACCTCCTAATGGTAAATCCTTCTTTTTTATGAAGCCCAATTTTTCAGTATAAAATTTTAAGGCTTTTTCTTGGTCTCTAACAGGAATACTAATTAATGTTACTTTCATTTTTGTTTATTGCTTAGACGCAATTATTTTTGTTTCTCTACAAAAGTTTTTAAATTATATAACTAAATGGTTTTTACTAAATAAGATAACAAGATAATCAATTTCTAATATAATATTTGGAAATTAATTAAATGTAAAGTATATTTGTCATATAGTAAAAATAATTAGTCATAATGATTAATATGTTTGTCAATTAAATCTTAATATAATGAATACAGAAAAAATAATGAATTGCGAAAGAGAGCGTTTAAACAAAGTCACTAATTTTAGATTACCACATACATTTTGGACTATTGGTATGATAGTAACAGGACTATCAATTGCTACCATGTTTATACGTGCTTTTGCAATGGAAGGCGACACCGAATGGCTAAAAGAGCTTACAAGAAAGGGCATGCTAGTTGGATTGCTTTTGATGTCTATTTCAAAAGACAAAGAAGAAGACGAACTTACTATTAAATTAAGAATGCAATCGTATGCATTTGCATTTGTAGTTGGTGTTGCCTATGCTTTAATAATGCCTTATGTAGAGTTTGGTGTTTCAAATGTAGTAAATTCAGGTGGAGAGGCTTATAAAAATTTGGGAGACTTTCAAATACTCGTTTTTATGCTGTTGGTACAGCTTATGTCTTTTCACACTTTAAAACGCTATAGATAATGCAAAATACCATAAAAGTAGAACGTGCTATTTTAAACTTGACACAAGACGATCTAGCAAAGCGCATTGGTGTGTCTCGACAAACCATAAATTCTATAGAAGCCAATAGGTATGTGCCTTCTACGGTTTTGGCTTTAAAACTATCGGCATTGTTTAATAAGCCTGTAAACGACTTTTTTAAATTAAGCGATGATGATTAAGTTGGATTTAATTTTGTTAATAATTGAGTTTATTTTTATTTGATATCAATTTCCTAGCTATGAAAAAGATTGTCGTTCCTGCGAAGGCAGGAATCCACTTTTTTACCCAAATTATTTATGTATAAAACCATACATCAATACTACTTGTATATACTAACAAATAAAAAGAATGGTACTTTATATATTGGAGTGTCAAATGATTTAAAAAGACGAGTTTTTGAACACAAGAATAAATTGAAAGAAGGATTCACTAAAAAATATGGTTTAGATAAATTGGTTTATTTTGAAAGCTATCAGTATGTAAATGATGCTATTGAAAGAGAAAAAAATATGAAAAAATGGAAAAGACAATGGAAAATTAACCTTATAGAAAAAGAAAACCCCAATTGGAAAGATTTATCTTTTGATTGGTTTAAGTAATAGATTCCTGCCTTCGCAGGAATGACAAAACGTTTTTTTAAATTAAGCGATGATGATTAAGTTTTGTGTGTTTTTAGT
>TARA_R110002074_G_scaffold189899_3_pt1 | contig 34821 bp, 28 predicted proteins | sample TARA_R110002074 | Tara Oceans TARA_R110002074 (sample SAMEA4397215) | marine metagenome | biome: Polar Biome; feature: [MIX] marine epipelagic wind mixed layer (ENVO:01000061); material: water (ENVO:00002006), including particulate matter (ENVO:01000060) such as... | depth 10-100 m | reverse complement strand
TTAACAATTTAACACCATAATCGGTGAGTTATGCTGTGGTCTCTATACTTTAATTATTAATGCTTAATTATTGATTATTGATTATCAATACGACTTTGGCATACCCAATACGCGTTCGGCAATATAGCATAAGGCTAACTGAGGGCTGATCGGTGCAATACGTGGGACCATGGATTCACGCAGGTAACGTTCAACGTGGAATTCTTTCGCGTAACCGAAACCACCGTGGGTCATGACCGCTGTTTCGCAGGCGTGAAAGCCAGCTTCACCAGCGAGGTATTTGGCGGCATTCGCCGTTGCACCGCAGGGTTGATCATTATCGTATTGCCAGGCGGCTGACATAACCATTAACCACGCGGCTTCTAGCTCTGCCCAACAAATGGCTAAGGGGTGTTGAATACCCTGATTTTGACCGATAGGCCGGTTAAAAACGATACGTTCTTTAGCGTAGTTTTTTGCTTTTTCTAGCGCCACTCGACCTAAACCGATAGCTTCGCCAGCGATCAGTACGCGCTCCGGGTTCATACCGTGCAGGATGTATTTAAAGCCTTCACCTTCTTCACCGATACGGTCTTCTATAGGAATTTCTAAGCCATCGATAAATAGTTCGTTTGAATCGACCGCTTTACGGCCCATTTTTTCTATTTCATGAACCTCGATCTTGCTGCGATCAAAGTCGGTATAAAAAAGACTGAGGCCGTGTGATGGGTTTTTTACCTCTTCTAGCGGCGTTGTACGCGCCAGTAATAAAATCTTATCGGCCACCTGCGCGGTTGATATCCAGACTTTTTGGCCATTAACGACGTACTTATCACCTTGACGAACGGCCATCGTTTTAAGCTGCGTGGTATTAAGACCGGTATTGGGTTCGGTGACGCCGAAGCACGCTTTTTCACGGCCTTCTGCCATCGGCCTTAACATACGGTGTTTTTGCTCTTCAGTACCAAACACAACCACGGGATTAAGGCCAAAAATATTGATATGTACGGCTGAAGCACCCGACATACCCGCGCCAGATTCTGCAATGGTGCTCGCCATAATGGCCGCTTCGGTAATGCCTAAGCCGGAACCACCATACTCTTCGGGGATACAAATACCGATCCAGCCACCATCGGCCATGGCCTGATAAAAGTCGTGCGGAAAACCGCCTTCTTTATCTCGTTTAAGCCAGTACTCATCGTCGAAAGGGGCGCATACCTTTAAGATTGATTCGCGAATCGAGTTTTGTTCATCTGTGTAGGAAAAATCCATAAGTTTATGTTGAAAAATGATTGATTATTTTAATATTAATGGGCTTTGATTAAATAATACCCGCTTCAAGCCCAGCCGCCATAAATAAACCCAGTTCTTCACATTGTGCGATGAACTCTTCTTGAAAATCGCCCCGGCATACTAAGGGTTGCTGCACTATTTTCCAACGTAGGCCAGTTAAGATCGATTCAAGCGCACGCCGGGTACCGGTTCCATCATTACCCGCGCGAATAACAATCGCACAGGGCAGGGCATCGGTTTTATCAATACAGGAATAATAGTTACGATCAAAAAAATCTTTTAGCGCACCACTCATATAGCCCAGGTTCTCGGGTGTGACTAAAATAATCGCATCGGCATTAAGTACATCCTCAGCCACTGCTTGAAGCGCTGGAATGTACTTAACTTCGACCTGTTCAACGCTTTCATCATTAGCACCATTCACCAAGGCCTCCAGCATCCGCTGGATATTTGGCGATGGTGCGTGAGCAATAATGAGTATGCGTTTATTTTTATCCATTATTATTTAATAAATCAACTATTTACGAGGTTTATCTAATGTTATCTGCATTTCTTTAAAGCGTTCTATTTCTTCTGAACTGTAACCCGCATCAGTTAAAATTTCTGCATTATTTTCACCGTATTGTGGTGGGCGAAATTTAAATGCGCCCGGTGTGCGAGACATTTTTATCGGTATGCCGGTGCCACTATAATCGCCTGAGCGTATCACCATATCTCGTGCAATGGTTTGCGGATGTTGAAGTGCGTCTTCAACCGTTTGTACCGCACCTGCAGGAATACCTTTGCTCATCAACTGTACGGTCATCGCTTTGCCATCCATGTCGGCGAGTAAGTCTTCCAGAATAATCCGTAGTGCCGCTCTATTCTTTGCCCGAACCGCATTGGTCATAAAGCGCGGGTCTTGTGCAATCTCTGGCTGGCCTAATTCTTTACATAGGCCAGCAAACTGACGGTCATTACCAATACCTAAAAACAGGTCTCCGTTTGCGGTAGGGAATAGGTCATACGGCGTAATATTCGGATGCGCGCTGCCTAAACGCTTTTGTGGTTTACCATCAAGAAACCAGTTCGCCGCGTGAGGGTGAATTAGACTAACCGCGGTATCGTATAAACTCACTTCAATTGATTGTCCAAGGCCGGTTTGTTCGCGTTCATACAGGGCTAATAACACACCAATCACTGAGTTCATGCCGGTGGTTAAATCAACAATTGGCACGCCTATTCGAACGGGCGGGCGATCTGGGTCACCGTTAATGCTCATCAGTCCGGAAGTGGCTTGTGCGACCGCATCATAACCTGGAAAACCAGCATAAGGGCCAGTGCTGCCAAAACCCGTAACCCGGCAGTGAATTAACTTAGGGAATTTTTTCTGTAACACGTCCTCAAAACCAATACCCCATTTTTCGAGCGTGCCGACTTTAAAGTTTTCAACCAGTACATCGGCGTCTTCCAATAGGCGGAATAAAATGCCGTGCGCTTCTGTTTGTCTCATATCCAGAGCGATACACTTCTTATTACGATTAACGCCATCGTAATACGCGCTACCGCGTTCGTGATATGGAGGTCCCCAGCCGCGTGTTTCATCACCCGCTGGTGGTTCTACTTTAATGACATCTGCGCCGTGATCAGCCAGTATTTGAGTACACAAAGGGCCACCCAATACGCGCGAAAGATCAACGACTTTTATACCGTCTAATGAAGATTTCGACATTTAAAGCACCGCCTCTGTACCTAATATAGTCGTCACCTGGCTAGACAACACGCCGCCGTTACCATGAACTAAGGCGACTTCTGGATTTTCAACCTGACGAGCACCACAACCACCGCGCAATTGTTGAATCGCTTCGATAAGAATGAATATGCCGTACATACCGGGGTGAACGCATGAAAGACCACCACCGTTGGTATTAACCGGCAAAATCCCACCTGGTGCAATATTACCATTGGCAACAAATGCTCCGCCTTCACCTTTGGCGCAAAAACCGAGGTCTTCGAGGAACAGAATCGTGTTGATGGTAAAGGCATCGTATAGCTCGACGACATCAACGTCGTTTTTAGTCAAACCAGCCATTTCAAAGGCGCGCTTACCAGAGTCCACCGCGGCCGTTGTTGCCAGGTCTGGCATTTGGGTAATTTGACGATGCCAATGTGCAGTGCCCGAACCTAGCATGTATACCGGTTTATTCGGGAAGTCTTTAGCCCGCTCGCTCGACACCATAATCACCGCGCCACCACCATCGGTGACGAGACAGCAATCGAGTAATGAAAGAGGGTCGCTGACCATTCTTGCATTTAAAACGTCCTGGCGCGTTAGATCATCGCGCGCAAAGGCCGCCGGATTCAGTTGCGCCCATTTACGCGCAGCAACGGCTACGTCTGCCATTTGTTCACGCGTGGTGCCGTACTGGTGCATATGCCGAGCCGCCGCCAATGCGTAAGAACTAATCGGGTAGCGCGGTTTATAAGGCGCTTCATAAATTTGCTGCTCGGACATGGTGGCAAGTTTTCCACCAGCCGTGCGTTGGTTACTGCCGTAACAAATTAAAGCGACTTCACAAAGGCCGTTTTTAATCGCCATTGCCGCATTCAGGGTATGCGCAACAAAAGACGAACCACCCACCATGCTGCCATCAGAAAACCGCGGCTTAATGCCTAAATACTCAGCGGTGCTGAGCGTGGGCATAAAGTGGTAAGACGAACCAGTAAATAAACCATCAACGTCTGATAGCTTTAAACCAGCGTCATCAAGCGCGTTATGCGTGGCTTCTGCCAAAATATCTAACGGCATTCTGCCGGGTGCTTCGCCACAACCTGCTAAACCAACGCCTACGATGGCGGACGAACCTCTTAATTCATGTGACATCTGTTAAACCTCCTGTGCCGGCGTAAAAACCACAAAAGGCTCGTCACCATCATTATTAATCGAGGCGCATACTTTCGCGCCAATTTTTACTAGTTCAGAATCAATACCCTCAACGCGACTCATTAGCCTTGGGCCTTCTTCGAGCGTAATGAGGCTGACATTATAATTACCGCCACGTTCTGGTTTACGTCGAATGGTCGTTGTTGAGTACACTTCGGCTTTACCTGAAAGCGTTTGCCATTCGAGATCATAGCTACCGCAGTGCGGGCAAACCACGCGTGGAAAGAAATGAAATTCACCGCAGGCCTGGCACTTGGGTAAGGAAAAATTCTGCTGTCTTAAATGATCAAGATAGACTTGATCGGGGCCGGGACCGGCAAATTTCGTGTTATTTGAAGTCATACAACTGTCTCCTGAATGGGGTTTTATGCTGGATTCTGAATTGTGCAAAATTCTAACACTTGTTATATTATGATTCTATAAATTTCTATGGTTTAAGCACCGCCTGAGCTTATTAATAATAATTAGGAGCACACGAAAACAATGAAATCCATACAGGAAAAGATGCGGCCAAACGGCTGTTTTGGATGTGGCCAAGACAACCCGTTTGGTCTACAAATTGAAAGCCACTGGGAAGGCGTAGAAGTGGTTTGTAAATGGACACCGCAGGACTATATGATCGGCCCACCAGATTGTTTATACGGTGGCATTTCTGCCAGTTTAATAGATTGCCATTCAGTCAACACCGCGTTGTCATACGCACATAAACTAGCGGGTAATCACGACATTTACGACCGCAGTATTCAAATGGTAACCGGCAGCATGAATATTCGCTACGTGAAGCCCGTGCCTATGGCTGAAGTTGAACTGCGCGCTAGCGTTGAAAAGGTCGACGGTAGAAAGTACAGCATTAAAACGGTGCTAAAAAGTAATGGCGTCATTTGTGTTACCGGTGAAGTGCTAGCTATTCGAATCAATAATTCAAACAGCTAGAACTTAGATCTTAGATGAATAAATCACTTCATCTTCCTAGCTAAATAAACTTGACTTTGATTTCTAGCTCAGTTAATGGTTAACTGACATTAGCCTGCTTCCATCAAGAGAACAGACGGGCAAACAAGGAGAGTCTTTATGAGTGGTTTATATTTTAACCAGGATCGTGATTACCAAAAAAATGTAGAAAAAGCCTGGGAGCTTTTCAATAGTGACATAGAGATAAAGGAGCCTAAGGTTTCTAAGGTTATTCTCGAATCATGGAACCGATCACGGCAATTTCGCGTTAATACGGAATTAAACCGTGCTCCTGATGTATTAAAAACGAGCCATTTGAAATCTGAACGAGATATTTACTCAGCGCTTCGAAAAGCCGCTCTACCCGTTATTAAAGATGCACGTAATGTTCTGGATGACAACCAGCTATTAATGTTATTAACTTCAGCCGAGGGAACCATTCTTGAACGCGAAGGTAATACGAAGTCATTGATGATGGCTGATACGCAGCAAATGATCGTTGGCAGCAACTGGTCCGAAGAACGTTGTGGAACCAATGCAGTTGGAACCGCCATTTCTTTGCAACGTCCCGTGCAAATAATCGCACGAGAACATTATTGCGATATGACCCAGGTTTGGGGTTGTGCAGCCGTGCCGATAAGAGACCTACGTGATGGCAGTACACTAGGGATTTTGGACACCACTGGGCCTGAACATTCATTTCTTTCAATGAACCTTGGCTGGGTCAATTCAATGGCCTCGTGTATAGAACTGCGTCTGAGTGAAGAACAGAGCAGATCCAAATATCGACTAATTGAAGATTGCATGGGCCAAATACGCCGTTGGCATAAAGAAAAAATCATGGTTTTTGACAAAGAGGGTTTTCTTATTTGGATCAGCCGGGAGGCACTGCCGAATCAGAAACAATTTCCAGAGTTTTTACAAAATATTTCTGTCGGAACGAGACAGGACGGCATGTCAGCTAATCAACTTAATCACGACGTACCGGCAGGCATTTGTAGTGAATGGCTAGAACCCATTATTGTTGACGGCGAAACTGCAGGACACATTCTTATTATTCCCTCATCGAATAAGGCCAATAAACAATACCAGATTATACCAATACAAGATAATGCCGAGCTTGAAAACACTTTATTAATGGGTGTTAGCGACAAGGTAGTGCAACTGCGTAAATTGGCAAAAAAACTAGCCGGCTTTAATACCATTGTGACCATTACTGGTGAAACCGGCACGGGAAAAGAAGTCTTCGCCAAAGAAATTCACTCGATGAGCGGTAAAACAGGAGAGCTTGTAGCCATCAACTGTGGAGCCATACAAAAAGAACTATTGGCAAGTGAGTTGTTTGGTTATGTAGAGGGAAGCTTTTCGGGTGCCAAACGAGGCGGAATGATTGGAAAGTTTGAAGCCGCTCAACACGGAACCATTTTACTGGATGAGTTTTGTGAGTTGCCTCTAGACCTACAAGTCTATTTACTTAGAGTACTTGAAGAACGAGAGGTCGTACGGGTTGGTGAATCAAAAGCACGCCCAGTAAATGCCCGCATTATCGTAGCGACTAATAAAGATTTAGAAAAAGAGATGGCAGAGGGGCGCTTACGAGAAGACTTATATTATCGCGTAAATGCCACTGTAGTAGAGTTACCGCCCTTGCGTGAACATAAAGAAGATGTGCCCGTCTTATTTCAACATTTTATGGAGAAGGTTTCGGTTGAAAGCGGTAGCACAGCGCCAAAACTTAGTGGTGTTTTCACCCAGGCTTTACACCAATACCATTGGCCGGGAAACATAAGAGAGTTGCGAAACTTTGCTGAAAATTGTTTTCTGATGAATGCTGGGGAAGAGTTGACCCTAGATCACCTACCAAAACGAATGTCCAAAGTAGCTACCAGCAAAACCCCTTCAAATAGTACACTTGAAGAACTCGAGCAAGCCGCTATTAAAGGAGCACTCGCCCTCTGTTCGGGAAATATTTCAAAAGCAGCAAATCACCTGGGTATAGCGAGAAGCACCTTTTATAAAAAAATAGAAAAGTACCAGTTACCAATAAGTTAGTCGAATGCAGATAGAGCACATAATACGTGTGGCTATTTTCCGTGCCCGATAAATCAGCAAAATGGCTGGAATACCATCATAAAAACTTGTTTATACCTCAGCAATAAATATGAATGCGTTTAGACTCATTCCCCAGGCAAAGTAAATCTCATTTTATTTGATCAGCTCTTGTTGGCCCTTTAATGAAATGTTTAATTTCTTAACTAACCCTGTCAGGGCTAAATATTTTGAATCAAGGCTATTAAGCTTTAATTGGAGTACAAATGGATCCTAAATGTGACACTTTATTTTCACCTTTTGAAATGAGTTCATTACACTTATCTAATAGAACGGTTATGGCTCCTATGACGCGATCAAACTCTCCCAATGGGGTTCCTGGAGATGACGTTGCGGTTTATTATAAACGACGTGCCGAAGGCGGGGTGGGGCTTATTATTTCAGAAGGAACAACGATTGATCATCGCGCTTCAAACGGCTACGAAAATGTACCAAGGTTCTATGGAGAAGATGCATTAGACGGCTGGAAGAAAGTGCTTGATGGTGTGCACGCCGCCGGCGCTAAAATGGTGCCGCAACTATGGCATGTCGGCCTGCATAGAACAGTAGGAATGGAACCGATTCCATCTGAATGCAGCGTTGGCCCTGTAGATATTTTTGAAAATGGAAAACTGGTCACTCGAGGCTTAGACGAATCCGAAATTAATGAAGTTATAACCGCGTACGCTCAGGCTGCTAAGGATGCGAAACGACTTGGTTTCGATGGGGTAGAAATACACGGTGCTCATCAATACTTAATCGACCAGTTTTTTTGGCACGAAACAAATAAACGTACCGATAAATATGGGGGCGGTATAGAAAATAGAGTTCGTTTTGGCGCTGAGGTTGTTGCGGCTGTTCGCGCAGCCGTTGGAAAGGACTTCCCAATTCTGTTCCGATTTTCTCAATGGAAACTGCTCGATTACACCGCCAAAATAGCCTATTCAGCCGACGAATTAAGTCAATTTTTAATTCCTCTGAGTGAAGCAGGGGTCGATATCTTTCATGCCAGTACACGGCGTTTCTGGCAACCTGAATTTGAAGGTTCTCATTTGAACTTAGCTGGTTGGGCTAAAAAAATTACCGGCAAACCCTCCATTACCGTAGGAAGTATTGGGCTAGATAAAGAATTTACGCTTGAACATTTTTTAGGTACGGAAGACCCCCACGCAGGTACGACAGACATTAATGAATTATGCAGCCGTTTGAATAGAGGGGAATTTGACCTGGTTGCACTTGGCCGCGCGATATTGGGCGATCACCAGTGGGTTAACAAAGTTAAAAACGGTGATTTTGAGCTCATCAAGCCTTTCGACAAAACGGCGCTTAACACGCTCACCTGACTCAATAAATAAACCAGCTACAGCGCATTCGTTTGTTTCCGTTAATGGATATGTTTTGATTCGAGACACTTACGGTACCTACTGTTTTATTTTCATACGATCCGGATTATCTAAGCCGTTAAAGCCATACCGGAATTACTATAAGCATTTGATTTATATGGTTTAATAAAAAACACTCTCATTTGGCACAAATAATGCACTATTGTTAAGTTATCAAACCCAGATAATTAAATAGCACCACGAGGAGAATATTTATGGCTACCGTAATGAAAGAAGGATTAGGTTTACCAGTAGAAAAAACACTCGCTTATAAACTGCAACAAAAAGACGAATTATATAAATCCTCAGGGCATTATTGGGGCGTTAAAGAGCTGACACTAAAAAACCAGGACCCCATTAAATTCGAACAGTTTTTTTCACGCCTTCAATCCGCCGTTTTTGCCGCACGTGAAAAAGCCAGGTACGTCGCAGCCAGCCCAGGTGGACGTGAAATGGGTGAATCGGTTTGGGCCTTAACGACTGCGGAGGGTGATACCTTAGCGATGTCATTAGGATTTATTTCTCATTGCGCAGCGTTCCCCGTATCGGTTAAACACATGATCGACAACGATTTTGAAGAAAATCCCGGCATCAATGACGGTGATGTATTTGGTACAGACGATCCATTAACGTCTGGTGCGCCACATCCCGGCGACACCTACACCTTAGTCCCCATCGCCGTTGAAGGCGAAGTCATTGGCTGGGGTTGCGCCGTTAATCACATTATGGAGGCGGGCGCACCGCAAGCGGGTAGTTGGCCAGTTTTTACCGTTGATACGTTTATGGATGGTTTTGTTTTCCCTCCAATGAAAACCGGTGAAAACCTAAGGCAGGCTAAATGGTGGGACAACCTTTGGATGCGCCGTACACGCGCCGGCGTGATGAACGTTCTTGACGATAAGATGCGTCTAGCCGGTTGCTCAATGATACATCACTCAATTCACGAAATTGCTACTGAATATGGCGTTGAGTATTACAAGCAAGCGTGTAAGGAAATTATCGAAGAAAGTCGTTTAATGATTCTCGATAATATGCGTTCAACGCTCATTCCTGGTCGATACGAAGGCAGTTGCTTCAGAATATCCATGCTTAAAGGGCAGCAAAAAATATGGAAACACGCAGATAAGAACGAATTGGTTCACGTTCATGGCGTGTTTAGTATGGACGAAAAAGGCGGCATAGTTTGGGATACAGAAGGGTCATCTAGTTGGGGTTATCATGGTTTTAATGGTTACCCAGGTGGTTCCGATGTTGCTTTGTATTTAGGCATAACAACGACGTTTGCACATAGCTGTAAAGCCAGTGCTGGCGTGAATATGAATGTCACCAGTATCTACCATGAAGGCAGTATTTATAATCCAGATACTGAATTTGCCTCTTGCGCCAATATTTGGGCTCAATCTATGCAAATGCAATGTATTTCATCAAGCGCTATCCATAGAAACTTCTTTATGCGTGGCTACTTAGAAGAGGCTTTTGCACCCGAAGATTCATGGGATGGCGTCCAGGGCAGCGGCGTCTTAGAGGATGGCACACCCTATGGTTTTACCAATTTCGAATGGGTGGGCGGTGGAGCAATGGGTGCGTACCCGTTTAAAGATGGCACACCGTGTACATGGGCGCAACATACCCAATTATGTAATGTGGGTAACTCTGAAGAATTTGAATATTTGATTCCACCCTTGCATCACTTGGGTAGAAAGTTAGAACCTGGTTATTGTGGCCACGGTAAATACCGCGGTGGTGTTGGTCAGAGTTCAGTGCATTGGATGCAAGAAACAGGTCAACGTTTGGGTGTTACCCGAGGCGGCTCGGCAACATCAATGACCAGTTATTTATCCTCGGGCATGAACGGCGGTTATCCCGCCCCTGGCACGGTGACTGTTACGGCATTGGACAACAATTTAGATGAGTTGTTTGCTGACGGTGGCGACACGCCCACAACCGCTGGCGAGGTTCTTGAGTACGCAAAAGAGGGTAAATTAACCGGTAATATTACCGCCTGGAATTATGACCCACCAGAGCAATCAATGGGAGATGGTGATATATGGGCTAACGCAGCCGGCGCATCAGGCGGTTGGGGTGACCCATTAGAGCGTGAAGTCAGCTCAGTCGTTGAAGATATACGCATCGGGCAACTGCCAGCAGACTTTGCAAAAACCATGTATGGGGTTGTGGCTAGCAAGAATGAATTGGGCCAGGTCTCTTTAGACGAAGCGGCGACTAAAACGGAACGTGAAGCACTGTTTGCTCGCCGTAAAACAGAATCCAAACCAGCGTCTGAATGGTGGAAGGAACAAAAAGCAAAGGTTGAATCTCATTCTATTAAAGAGGAGTTATTAGAAATGTACCGCAGCTCGACCAGTTTTGAAGGCTATAACAAGCACTACAGAGCTTTTTGGAACTTAGACGATACGTTTGAAATCTGAGAATTTAACAACACGATTTAAATAAAAAACATCAGCACTTAGGAGAAACAAAATGGAACAAGTCGATAAAGGCTTAATGAAACAATTGGTTGAAGGCCATATTGCAGATGATGACGTCAATGAAATGCGTCGTATGACTAAAAAAGACCACGCGAGGTTCTGGACTTATCTGGAGGTACTGCAAGACAACGTATCATGGAGCAACCCCATTCTGATGAGACTGAATGATCATCTATACATTGTTAAAAAAGGCGAAAAAGAGCGCGTCGTTAAATGTGATTGTGGGCAGGAGTACGGCGATTATCGCGTTAACTGGAAGCTCAAAGCGAGTATCCGTGTTCGCGACAAACAGGAACAAATGGAAGAAGTTTATTATCCCGCGGCAGCCGCACCCGATCATGAGTGGATGGAAATTCGTGAGTTTTTCTGCCCTGGCTGTACCGCGCAATTAGCGGTAGAAATAGTTCCGCCCGGTTATCCTCTTACTTTTGAAGCGCTGCCTGATCTCGATAGATTCTATCGAGAATTCATGAATCGACCACTGAGTGATGAATCACCCGAATGGTTTCAAGACAAAACGGCTGACTATATAGCCACATTATAAAAACGATTTCAGGAGAGCTTTATGTCAGTTTCGAAAGACCAATTGCGCGCAAATAAAAAATATATTTTAGCCCTTGACGCGGGGGGCACTATGACCGACACCATTTTGGTAAAAGATGATGGCAGCTTTACGGTAGGTAAGGCTTTAACGAACAAAAAGGACGAAGCAGCCAGTTATTTAGAGTCCGTTGAAGATGCCGCGTTAAGTATCGGCATTACCTCAAAAGAGGCACATGAAAACGCCTCTGTCAGTATCTACGCTGGCACGGGCATGTTAAATACTTTATTGACTGGTACGGGTAAGAAGGTAGGCCTGTTGGTCACGCGCGGTTTTGAAGATATGTCTATCATGGAGGGTGGCCTCACCTATCTAGGCCAAACACAATCAGAAATATTGCATAACCAACTACATACCCATACTCGGCCAATGGTAGACCGGCAGAATGTTCACGGCGTGAGTGAACGTATCAGCGGTGGTAGCTATTTCATGGATAAACATATTGCACCGGGCACCGTGTTGGCTCCTTTAAGCCAACGGCATGTTGTGGAGGGTGTAAAAAAACTAATCGCCGCCGAAGTAGAGGTTATCGGTATTCTTTTCATTAACTCTTATATCGACCAAAGTCATGAGCACCGCACAAAAGAAATGGCACTAGAGATGCTCGAAGAAGCCGGTATAGACATTCCAGTCGTCTGTTCGTCTGATATTGCACCTGTTAGCAAAGAAAATAATCGCCTTAAAAGTCTATTATTGCAGTGCTTTGCCGCCGAGCACACGCGCGAAACGATAGCCGCTGTAGAAAAAACAGCGATAAACGACGGCTATGACGCCCGTTTATTAACTTTATTGTCCTACGGCGGTGCCGTTAACGTTGAATATCCACGATTGTATGAAACCGTTATTTCCGGCCCCATAGGCGGCATGATGGGCGCACAGGTAATGAGCAATAAATTAGGCCTAAAAAACGTCTGTACCGCCGACATGGGTGGCACCAGTTTTGACGTAGGTTTAATCGTTAATAATATGCTGACTATCCGTAAAGATCCCGATTTCGCAGGGCATCGATTAGCCTTGCCTATGGTAGCTATTGATTCGGTCGGTTCGGGTGCTGGTTCAGCGGTATGGATTGATGAATATAAACGTCTTCATGTTGGCCCAGAAAGCGCTGGTGCAGAAGTAGGGATTTGTTATAAATATGACAAATTGACCGTGACCGATGTCAACGTCGCCATGGGTTATGTCGACCCCAATTACTTCTTGGGCGGTAAGATTACTCTGGACGCAGAAAAAGCCAAAAAAGCGTTAAAAGAAACCATTGCTGATCCTTTAGGCCTGGATATTTATCAGGCAGGTAAAGGTATTTTAGCCGTCGTTAACGCCCAAATGCGTGACGCCGCTAAGGCCATTTTGGTTTCAAAAGGTTACAACACGCGCGATTTCACCATGATGTGTTACGGCGGCGCGGGTCCCGTGCATATGTGGGGCTACACGCAAGACTTCGAACTCGCCGATGTTATTACCTTCCCTTATGCCGCCGCTTTCTCTGCCTTTGGTGGCGCTTGCGCCGAATACCTGCACCGTTACCATATGGGTGTTGTGATGACCGTTCCTAATGGCATCGAAGACGCTGGTAAGGAAAAAGTGGCTAAAGATATCGATGCTGCCTGGCGCACACTTGAAGCCCGAGCCGTAGAAGAAATGGCGTCTGAAGGTATCGCATCAGAGGATCTCGTTTATCGCTATGGTTTTTACGGACGCTATATGGGCCAACTGGAGAGTTTTGAAACCTTATTAGATTCTGGTGAGGCAAAAAGCGCCAAAGATATCGATAAAATTATTGCTGCATTTGAAGAAATGTACACCAATATTTATCCGGAAGGCGCACGATTCCCCGATGCGGGTTATGCGATTACGGAAGTCTTCGTACAAGCGGTTGCGCCTAAAGCGATGCCAGAAATTATAAGCCACGAAATTGAGGGCGTGATACCACCTGAAGCAGCTTACGTTGAAAGCAGACAGGTCAGTCATGAAGGTCAGTTTTATGACTTTAAAGTTTGGCAAATGTCAGAACTCAGAGCTGGCAATATTGTGCACGGACCGGCCATTATTCGTGACCCAATGACGACGGTTATCATTCCACCTGATAAACGCATTGAAATAGACGAGTACATGGTTCTACATTACCGTTAAACCCTAGCGAGCCGCTTCTCAACTTAGTTGAGAAGCGGCTTTTTTTTGTCTTAAATAAAGCAATAAACTACTTATAAAGTTGACCTAATTAAAGTAAATTAAGACAACTTTCTGGAGAAACACAATGGAATTCAAGCCTTACCCAGACATTGTCTGGCAACCGACTGAAGAATTAATCGCCAACTCGCAAATACAAAAATTCATTAACGCCGCGGGTGTCAGCGACTACGATGAATTATTGATCAAAGCCGACGCTGACCCCGAATGGTTCTGGAATGCCGCCATCAAATTTCTTGATATAAAGTTTTATCAAGATTATGACAGGGTCATGGATCAGTCTAAAGGTATCGAATGGACCGAATGGTGCGTAGGCGGCAAAACAAATCTAGTGCTGAATTGTTTAGATAAGCACAAGGGCACCGATGTTTGGCACAAACCCTTTATCCATCACGAGACCGAAGCGGGCAAAAAAAGCTCGTTCACTTACGCCGAACTCGATGAAAAAGTTAGCCAGTTAACCGAAGGCCTACGTTCACTGGGGCTCGGTAAGGGCGATGCTGTCGGCTTGTATATGCCGATGATTCCTGAAGTGACCGTTGCCTTTTTGGCGATTATAAAAATGGGTGGTGTGGTGATTCCTCTTTTTTCAGGTTTCGGCCCCGAGCCCATTATCGTGCGTTTAAATGATGGTCAGGCGAAGGCCGTTATCACGGTAGATGGCACATCGAGGCGATCCAACATCGTCAAGCTTAAACCCACTATTGATGAAGCAAGAAAAAGCATACCTAGCTTGCAGCACGTAGTCGTGTTCAACCATATGGGCTTAGAACCCACTATGCAAACAGGGGATATTGACTGGCAAACATTAACAGAAAATATGCCCATCAGCAGTGAAACCGAGGTCATGAACACCGAAGACCCGATGATGCTCATCTATACCTCAGGCACTACGGGTATGCCAAAAGGTACAGTGCAAACCCACTGTGGCTTTATGATCAAAGCGATGTTCGATTTACACGTGATGTCGGAGCTGACAGCAAACGACCGTTTACTCTGGATGAGCGATATGGGCTGGGTGGTTGGCCCACTTGAAATTATGGGCACCAGCTTTGTTGGCGCCACCTTAATAATGGGGGAGGGTGCACCTAATTACCCAGAAGCTGGACGAATTTGGCGACTACTGCAAGAGTACAAAGTTAGCTGGTTGGGTTTTGCACCGACTATCGCGCGTATATTTATGAGTCAACCAGAAGAAAGCGTTAGCCAGTACGACTTCTCTTCTCTTAAAACGGTACTAACTACCGGCGAACCATGGAACCCCGACGCCTGGTTATGGTTTTTCGACAAAATCTGTAATAAACGCGTACCGATTATCAATTTAACCGGTGGTACGGAAATTGGTTGTGGAATTCTTGGTTGCACTGTTGCCCGGCCATTAAAACCTTGCTGCTTTAATACGCAGTTACCTGGCATGGGAGCAGATATTCTCGATGAACAAGGCCAATCTATAGAAGACGGTAAAGTGGGTGAATTAGCCCTTCGAAATTCGTCTATTGGGCTAACACGTGGCTTATGGAACAACCCCGAACGTTATCTGGACAGTTATTGGCGCACCGTCCCCGGAGTTTGGGTGCACGGCGACTGGGCGGTAAAAGACGATCATGGCATGTGGTATGTCCTAGGGCGCTCTGACGACACGCTTAAGATTGCCGGAAAACGTACCGGCCCCGCTGAAATAGAAGGCCCTTTACTGGCGACGGGTAAAATTGTAGAGGCCGCCGTTATTGGCGTTCCAGATGATATTGGTGGCTCTGCCGTGGTCTGCGTTTGCGTACCTAAAGAAGGCTACCTAGAAGAAGAGTTAACACAAGAACTGATTGATGCTGTGGTCAATGAAATGGGTAAGTCCTACAAACCGAAACAAATTGTTTTTGTAGCGGATCTACCTAAAACTCGTACCATGAAAATTATGCGACGCGTTGTCAGGGCGCTTTTATTAGGTACTGAACCGGGTGATTTATCATCCATGGTTAACCCTGAGTCTATTGATTTCATTAAGCAAAAAAAGTTAAAATAACGATCGTTAGATAGGTGGGTGTTATTGTGCCTGTTGAAAGGTTTACCCGCTTTTTCTATTGGCCTTATTTAGTTTAAGGCTAACTACTGCTTAAAAAAACAAGGAAATCATGTCAGAAGATCAAAAAAACGAATGGCCATTGAGTGGCGTTCGTGTGTATGAAATTGGCACCAGCGTTGCTGCCCCATTTGGTACTTGGATTCTCGCCGCTATGGGCGCAGAAGTCATCAAAGTTGAACCCGAAGGCCGAGGCGATGACTGCCGCCACTGGGGGCCTCCTTTCTGGAATGGCACGTCTTCTATGTTTCAGGCCTTAAACCGTGATAAAAAATCCGTCACCGTTGATCTCAGCAATCCAGAAGATAAAGCCTGGTTAAGAAACGAACTCGTTAATAAAGCCGACGTGGTTTTACAAAACATGCGCCCGGGTAAAATTGCTTCATTGGGGCTTGGAGCGGATGAGTTATGCAAAGAGAACCCCAAACTTATTTACACCAATATATGGGCCTTTGGTAAAACCGGGCCAATGAAAGACAAGCCCGGCTATGATCCTTTAATGCAGGCGTATAGTGGACTCATGAGTCTTAATGGTGAAGAAGGCCGCCCGCCCGTTAGAATCGGTACCTCTGCGATCGATATGGGTACCGGTATGTGGTGTGCTATCGGCATTATCGCCGCCTTATTTGAACGCCAAAAATCGGGTAAAGGCTGTATCGTCGATACCGCTCTATATGAAACGGCTTTAAGCTGGATGACGTACCACGCAGCGGGCTACCACTCCACGGGGGAATTACCCACGCCTCAAGGTTCTGGCGTGCAGGGCATTGCTCCTTATCAGGCCTATGAGTGTTCTGATGGTTACCTCGTTATTGCAGCGCCAAATAATAAATTATTTGAATTATTAAAAGATGTGTTGGGCACCCCGGCATGGACCACAGAGGAACGTTTCCAAACGAATCCAGAGCGTTTTAAAAATAAAATAGAACTAAACCGATTAATTACCGAGATAACGATCCAGCAGCCGCGTGCGTATTGGCAACAAAAGCTAGACTCCGTAGGCCTGCCGAATTCACCTATTCAAAAAGTAGATGAGGTGTTAGCGGATCCACAAACTCAGTCGCTCGGTATCGTACAGGAATCCGTAGAACACGCGATGAAGCTAATCGGTCTACCTATTTCATTCAATGGTAAGAGGCCGCCGTTGCGAAATGTGGCCCCCGCACTAGGTGCCGATAACGACACTTATAAAAACTAATAGAGATATTTAAAAATGAACGAAATTTCAATCCCCTTAGGCAACGATTACCAGGATATTCGTGATGCAGTTAATAAAATCTGTGATGATTTTCCTGGTGAATATTGGCGCAAACTGGATAAAGAAAGTGCTTACCCAGAAGAATTTGTTAATGCGCTAACAGAATCAGGCTTTTTATCCGCGCTGATTCCTGAAGAATACGGCGGCGTGGGCCTACCACTACGTGCTGCGGCCGTCATTATGGAAACCATCCACGCATCAGGCGGTTCGGCTTCGGCCTGTCACGCACAAATGTATATTATGGGTGCCGTTTTACGCCACGGTAGCGATGAGCAAAAACAAAAATACCTGCCCAAAATTGCCTCTGGTGAGTTACGGCTACAGGCCTTTGGCGTTACCGAACCAACCTCTGGTTCTGACACCACTAAATTAAGAACTAAAGCCGTTAAAAAAGGCGATAAATATATCATCAATGGTCAAAAAGTTTGGACTAGCCGCGCTTTTCAATCTGACTTAATGTTGCTGTTGGCGCGAACAACGCCACTTGAAGACGTCGCTAAGCCAACAGACGGCCTATCAATCTTTTTAGTCGATATGCGTGATGTGGTCGGTAATGGCATGGAAATTCGCGCCATCGACGCGATGATTAACCACAACACCACCGAAGTATTCTTCGACAATATGGAAATCCCTGCTGATTCTCTTATTGGCGAAGAGGGCAAAGGCTTCCGTTACGTAATGAGCGGTATGAACGCAGAGCGCGTTATTATTGCCGGCGAAAGCATTGGCGACGCACGCTTTTTTATTGAGCGCGCAACCAATTACGCCAATGAACGCAAAATTTTCGGTGGGCCAATTGGTAAAAATCAGGGCATTCAATTCCCTATTGCCCGTGCTTACGCAGAGATTGAAGCCGCTGAATTAATGGCGCGTAAAGCCGCCGCGCTTTTTGAAGCGGGTGTTCCTTGCGGAGCCGAAGCCAATATGGCAAAAATGTTATGCGCCGAAGCCGCCTGGAACGCCGGTGAAGCGTGTATGCAAACGCACGGTGGATTCGCGTTTGCCTGTGAATATGATATTGAACGAAAGTGGCGCGAAGCGAGATTGTATCTAATCGCACCTATTTCGACCAATATGATACTGAGCTTTATCGGGCAACACGTATTGGGCATGCCTAAATCTTATTAAAAATAACACCAATAAATTCAGGAGAAGACAAATGGGTAGAGTAAACGGAAAAGTTGTATTAATCACTGGTGCTGCAATGGGTATGGGTCGCACTCATAGTGAGTTATTAGCTGCAGAAGGTGCAACGGTTATTGTTACTGACATGAATGCAAGCGAAGGTCAGGCAACTGTTGACAGCATCATTAGCAATGGTGGTAAAGCGGAGTTTTTATCACTCAATGTGACTGATAAGGCCGAATGGAACAACGTGGTGGAACAAGTGGTCGCTAAACACGGCCAAATTGACGTCTTAGTCAATAACGCTGGGATATTAATTCTAACCAGCTTAGAAGACACCACAGAAGACCAGTGGGACAAAACCTTTGATATCAATGTAAAAGGTGTGTTTTTCGGTACTCAGGCAGTATTACCGGCTATGAAAAAAGCAGGCGCAGGCTCTATCGTTAATATTTCTTCCATCTACGGCCTTGTGGGTGCACCGATGTCTGCGGCTTACCAAGCCACTAAAGGCGCGGTTAGATTATTCAGCAAAGCAACTGCCGTTGAATACGCAGAACACAAAATCCGCGTGAATTCAGTACACCCAGGCGTTATTGATACACCGATGACGAAAGACTTGTTACACGGTGACGAAGAAACACGCCAGGCTATCTTAGGTTCAACTATTCTGAACCGCCCAGCGCAGCCGAAAGAAGTTTCATACGCCGTCTTACACCTGGCTAGTGATGACTCTTCATTCATGACCGGATCAGAAATGGTCGTTGATGGCGGCTATACAGCCGTTTAATCACCAGCGTTTTTAATAACGGGATTTTATTCCCTGGGAAAATAAGTGCAGCAATTAAACTTTGAGCCTGTTTTAACGGCTGAAAAAGAACAGCAATTAAGACAGCAAGTTAGAGAATTCCTCAAGCAACACGGGGATTTCAAAGATTCTAACGTGATAGATTCGTGGTCGGTATGCGACCCAGAGTTTAGCCGTTCGCTAGCCGCAAAAGGCTGGCTCGGTATGACCTGGCCAACCGAGTACGGCGGCGGTGGCAGAAGCTATCTTGAGCGTTACGTCGTTATTGAAGAATTATTGGCGGCCGGTGCACCCGTTGGGGCGCACTGGGTCGCTGATCGTCAAAGCGGGCCGTTATTATTAAAATTTGGCACCCAGGAACAACGCGAATCATTCTTACCTAAAGTCGTTAAGGGCGAATGCTTCTTTGCGATTGGTATGAGCGAGCCCAATAGTGGTTCCGATTTGGCTTCTATCAAAACCCGAGCCGAACGCGTTGAAGGCGGCTGGATTGTTAATGGTTCTAAAATTTGGACCAGTTGGGCACACGTTTGCCATCAAATGATTACCCTGTGCCGCACGGCGCCACCATCTGATAATCGACACGCTGGACTCAGTCAATTTATTGTCGACCTCAAAGCCGAAGGCATCACCATTCGGCCTATCGTCACACTGGCCGGTGAGAAGCACTTCAATGAAATATTCTTCGATAACGTCTTTGTTGCCGATAATCGAGTCGTCGGGAAACTTAACGAAGGCTGGAGTCAGGTCATGGCCGAATTAGCCTTCGAGCGTAGTGGGCCAGAACGGTTCTTGAGCAGTTATCAATTATTAGAAGCCGCGATACGCGTTTTACGTCAGGCAAATCTCTCGCAACACGCCGAAACGATTATTGGACAATACGTGGCGCGTTTAATGGTATTACGACAAATGTCCTTATCCGTGGCCAACCAGCTACAAGAGGGCAAACTACCCGTTAATGAAGCCTCCGTTGTTAAAGACCTCGGCACCTCTTTTGAACAGGAGCTACCAGAGGCGATACGATTAATTCTAGCCACCGAGCCTCGCGCAGATGCCGAGCAGGGAGTAGAGCGATTATTATCTGATGCGATACTAAAGGCACCGTCTTTCTCTTTACGAGGCGGCACTCGTGAAATTCTTAGGGGCATTATTGCAAGAGGGCTGGGTTTACGATGAAAGAGTTAACACAATTAATTGAAGAGTCCGCCACACGTTTATTTGAAAGCTTTTCTACTGAAGATGCTTATCAAACACTGGAGTCAGGAAAATTTCCACAACAATTATGGATGGATTTTTTAGCTGATGGCTGGTTAAAAACCACCTTAGCCGAAGAAAAGGATGGTGCGGGTCTTGGCCTTGCCGGCGGTTGCGTACTGATGCGATTAGCGGGCTATCATGCGGTGCCATTGCCGATACAGGAATCATTAATGGCGGTCTATTTAGCCGCTGAATCGGGTATCGAAGTCAATGATGATTTATTAGTTACCGCGATTATTTCTCAGCCAATAGACGACGCATCTGAACTCATTTTAGCGAATATACCCTGGGCGCGTCATGCAGCCGGAGTATTAGTGATTTTTCCAGTAGCTAATGAAACACACGCTGTGGTCATTAAACAGGCTGATCTCAATATTTCAAATCACCATAATATGGCCGGCGAGCCACGCGATGACGTAACGATAAATACCGCCCAACTGATTGCTGGCAATAAACTCAATGGTATTTCTATCGAACGGGTGAACAGCTGGATGGCTTTAGGCCGAGCAGCGCAAATATCGGGTGCCTTACGCAGCGTACTTGAACGCACCGTTAATTACGCTAATGAGCGTTCACAATTTGGTCGTCAAATTGGTAAATTCCAGGCGTTACAGCAACAATTAGCGGTACAGGCCGAAATGACCAGCGCTTCAATTTGTGCGGTAGACGCCGCTATTGGTCATCTAGATAGCGAACAGGAATGGGAGCTGATTGCCTGCGCTAAAGTAACCGCTAGTGAATCGGCTGGATACGCGGCAAAAACCGCCCACGCCGTACACGCAGCCATCGGCTTTACACAAGAATACCCACTGCAATTATACACGCGCCGCCTATGGTCATGGCGTGATGAGTACGGTAATGAGGCGCAATGGTCAGCCAAATTAGGACGCCATTGCATGCAATTAGAAAACGATAATTTATGGGGTTGGTTAACAACTCAAACGGGTTAAATCAGGAGAAAAATTTTGACTACCGACGTAACAAGTGAAGTAACAGAGGACGGCATCGCCATTTGGCGAATGAATCGCGTTGATACGCGTAACGCCATTTCAGATGGCCAGATGATCAATGACCTAGTGTCATTGGCTGAAGATGCACAAAAGAACCCGCAGATTCGAGTAGTGATTTTAACCGGCAACGGCCCAGCATTTTCATCCGGTGGTAACGTCAAAAAAATTCGTGACGAAATGACCGAATCGGATAAAACGCCGCATGAATTAGCGACCTGGTACCGAGAAGGTATTCAACGTATTCCCTTAGCTTTCCAAAACCTCGACGTGCCCATTATCGCCGCTGTGAATGGCCCCGCGATAGGCGCTGGTTGCGATTTAACCTGCATGTGCGATATCCGTATCGCTGCGGAAAGCGCGCGTTTTGCAGAAAGTTTTGTCAAATTAGGCATTATTCCCGGTGATGGTGGATCCTGGTTATTGCCACGCGCAGTGGGCCTGGCAAAAGCGTCTGAAATGGCTTTCACGGGTGACCCTATTAGCGCGCAAGAAGCGCTACAGTTCGGCCTGGTTTCTAAGGTCGTCCCTGATGAACAACTGATGGACGAGGCTATAGCCTTAGCGAAACGAATTGCGGTTAATCCTCCCGTTTCGGTCCGCATGGCGAAGCAATTAATCCGCGAAGGGCAACGAACAGATTTAGACACCCACCTTCAAATGGCCGCGGTTATGCAAGCTGTATCACACCGTACCGACGACCATCGCGAAGCGATGAATGCTATTTTTGAAAAACGAAAAGGCGACTTTAAAGGGCGCTAATTAATAACAAACAATTCAATTAAAGGAGAATAAAACATGCTAATGAAAGATAAAGTTGTATTGGTAACAGGTGCAGGCCGCGGAATCGGTCGTGCAATGGCAATAATGATGGCTGAGCACGGCGCAAAGGTCGTGGTTAATGATTTAGGTGCGGGTGTTGGCGGCGAAGAAACCGGTGAAAGCCCAGCAGAAGAAGTCGTTGCAACCATCCGCGCTGCCGGTGGTGAAGCCGTTATCAACGGTGATAACGTCGCTAATATCGATGGCGCAGAAGCGATGATTCAATCGGCTATCGACAATTTTGGTCGCATTGACACGGTGGTCAATAATGCGGGTATTCTACGCGATAAAATTTTCCATAACATGTCACCAGAAGACTGGAACGCCGTGATCAACGTGCATTTAAATGGCAGTTTTAATACCGCTCATTTCGCCGCTAAACACTTCCGCAAACAAGAAAGTGGTAGCTTTGTTTTTATGACCTCGACATCCGGTCTTATCGGTAACTTTGGCCAGGCCAACTACGCCGCTGCAAAAGCCGGTATCGCTGCTCTATCTAAAAGTATCGCCCTGGATATGCAACGCTACAACGTTCGTTCAAACTGTATTTCACCTTTCGCCTGGAGCCGTATGATTGGTGCTATTCCAGTGAACACCCCTGAACAGCAGGCACGCGTTGATAAATTAAAAGAAATGACACCTGAAAAAATCGCACCAATGGCCGTGTACCTTGCCAGCGATACCGCTAAAGACGTGACGGGGCAAATTTTCGCCGTACGTAATAACGAAATTTTCTTAATGGGTCAATCAAGACCACTGCGTTCATCACATCGCTCAGAAGGTTGGACACCAGAAAGCATTTCAGATCACGCGATACCTGCCTTGCAAAGTAGTTTTTATCCTTTAGATCGGTCTGCGGACGTATTCTCCTGGGATCCAGTTTAATTAGATATTGACTGACTATTATGAAACTAAATACATTAAGTTATGACCACGGCGTTAGTGAAATACCCCTTTTGGGCAAAACCATTGGCGCAGTATTTGATGAAGCCGCCGAGCGTTACGCAGATAAAGTTGCATTAATTAGTCGACACCAGAACATACGCTGGACGTATCGCGAGTATAAAGAAAAAGTAGACGCCTTAACTTGCGGTCTAATTGAACTCGGTCTTAAACCCGGTGATCGGATCGGCATCTGGTCACAAAACAACGCGGAGTGGGCGTTAACGCAATTTGCCACCGCTAAAGCCGGTTTGATTATGGTTAATATCAACCCCGCCTATCGTAGTAGTGAGCTAGAGTATGCGTTAAGCAAATCCGGCTGTTCTGCATTAATTACCTCGCCAGAATTCAAAACCAGTAGTTATCTCGATATTCTTAAAAAAATTGCACCTGAAATCTCCTCTTGCGAAGCGGGAAAATTAGTATCTGAACGCTTACCTGCACTGAAAACAATTATTCGTTTAGGTGACGAGAAAACGGCCGGTATGTTGAATTTTAACGACATCATGCAATGCGGTACTCAGGCCTCAAAAGATGAAATGCTTCGCTTATCAGACAGCTTGCAATTCGACGACGCCATTAACATTCAATTTACCAGTGGCACAACCGGCTCACCAAAAGGCGCTACGCTCAGTCATCACGGGCTGGTCAATAATGCCAATTTAACCGGCCATACAATGGGTATCTCAGAATCCGATATCGTTTGCATTCCGGTACCTATGTATCACTGCTTCGGTATGGTTATTGGAACGCTGTTGTCCGTAGTAAGAGGCTGCACCGCTGTTTTACCAGGCGAATATTTCGAACCTTCCTCAGTATTATCGGCAGTAGCAGAAGAACGTTGCACCACTTTATACGGCGTTCCTACGATGTTTATCGCCATGATGGGACTGGATAACTTTAAAGAATACGACCTCAACTCGCTGCGTACAGGAGTTATGGCGGGTTCACCGTGTCCCGTCGAGGTGATGAAGCGGGTTATCAAAGAAATGCATATGGATAAGATCACCGTTGCCTATGGTATGACTGAGTTAAGCCCTGTTTCAAACCAATCTCTGATGGATGATTCGTTTGATATACGCGTTTCAACCGTTGGCAAATCTCATCCACACGTGGAAGGGAAAATCGTCGATGAAAACAACAGGATCATCGCTAGAGGTCAGATAGGCGAATATTGCGCCCGCGGCTATGGCGTTATGATTGGTTATTGGGGCGATGAGGAAAAAACCGCAGAATCCATCGATAAAGGCGGCTGGATGCACACGGGTGATTTGGCGACCATGGATGAAAATGGTTACGTCACCGTGGTTGGTCGATCAAAAGATATGGTTATTCGTGGCGGTGAAAATGTCTACCCAAAGGAAATCGAAGACTTTCTTTATCGGCACGAAAAAATCCAGGACGTTCAAGTTATCGGTGTGCCCGACGAGAAGTTTGGTGAAGAAATTTGCGCCTGGATAAAAGTCAGCGCTAATCAAACATTAACCGAAGAAGAGATCAAAGCACATTGCAAAGAGGAAATGGCGCATTACAAAGTCCCTCGTTATATAAAATTTGTCGATGAGTTTCCGATGACGGTTACCGGGAAAATTCAAAAATTTGTTATGCGCGATATCATGAAAGAAGAACTGGGCTTATAAATAAACCCAATATTTAATTATAAAGTAATTTAACTAAAGGATTTAACACTATGAAATACGAAGACTTTCAACACTTATTATTTGAACATAAAGATAACGGTGTTTTATTAATGACCCTTAATAGACCAGACGTTATGAACGCCACTAATGCGCGCTTACACTGGGAATTAACAAAAATTTGGGCCGTTATTCAGGATGATGCTTCAGTTAAAAATGTCGTTGTAACGGGCGCGGGTGATCGTGCATTCTCAGCCGGTGGCGATTTAGACTGGGTTTCAGGTATGGTAGGCAATCCAAAAGCAGTTGAAGGGGTAAGGCAAGAAGCGGCTGATTTAGTCTATAACATCTTAAGTTTTGAAAAACCCATTATTTCAGCGATCAATGGCGTTGCAGTAGGCGCAGGCCTGGTGGTTGCTATGCTCGCCGACATCAGTATTATCTCTAAAGAAAAAGGCAAATTTACCGATGGACACGTCAAATTAGGCGTCGCAGCGGGCGATCACGCAGCCATTATCTGGCCGCTATTATGTGGTATGGCAAAAGCCAAGTACTATTTGATGACCGCAGAATTTATCAACGGCGAACAAGCCGAACGTATGGGTATGGTTAGCCTGTGTGTACCTCACGCTGAACTGATGGATGAAGCTTTTAAAGTCGCCAATCAACTGGCTAAAGGCAGTCAGTCTGCGATCAACGGAACAAAGAATACACTCAATGGCTGGATGAAAATGGCTTCGCCAATTTTCGAGGCTTCCTTACGTGAAGAAATGCTGAATTTCTTAAGTGATGACGCAAAAGAGGGCGTTGCTGCCGTGCGTGAAAAAAGAGCGCCAAATTTCCCTTCTGCGCAATAATTATTCTATTAAAGAGGGCCTCGTATTAGAGGCCTTCTTTTTTAAAACAAACGGTTGCATAATGCCATGGTGATTCACTAACTCTTACTAAAGGCAGGCATGAAAATAGACCCAAAATCTCAAGACAACTTTTTTAATATTTTAAAAGCTGTCGTTATTCCTCGTCCTATCGCCTTTATTTCCTCACAATCCAGCGCCGGTTTATTAAACCTGGCACCGTTTTCATTTTTTAATGGCGTTTGTTACACCCCTCCGACCATCAGCGTATCCATAGCGCGATTTGCTGGTGATAAGCTCAAAGACAGCTTGGTAAATATCGAAGAAACCTGCGAATTTGTTGTTAATCTGGTTAATAGACAAATAGCCGAAGCCATGAATAAAACAGCGGCGGAGTACCCTGCAGACGTTAATGAATTTGAAATTGCAGGATTAACGACCGCACCATCCGAGCTAATTGCACCGCCTCGAGTTGTCGAGTCACCGGTCAGCTTAGAATGTAAATTAAAACAAGTGGTTGCTATAAATGAAGGTTCACAAGGAGAGTACGGGTTAGTGATTGCTGAAGTGGTTTATTGCCATATCAAAGACGAGTTGTTTGATGGCCGACACGTTGATATGAACGGCCTGGAAGTGATTGGACGTTTGGGAGGACATAGTTATTGCGAAGTAGACAATCTGTTTGAAATGAAATTACCTGTTTATAAAAAATAAAAACTAAGAAGATCTGCTCTAGAAAAGCAGTACAAAGTTATTGCTATTTTACGATGGAGGGACTGTGTTAGGGTTTTATATTCTACGCTTTACCTAGTAGTCAAAAAAATGAGATTCAATCCATACAAAACCGAGCATATACACGCCACTGTAAACAACTGGGCAGTATTGAGTTTTTTAATTGGCATTCCTTTAATCATTGTTGCGGTTCTCGCTGTTAATATTTTGCTCGCAGAGCGCAGGGAACTACTGTTAGAACGCGAGCAAGTCGAATTAGAATTTCTACACCAAATTGAATCGAGCATAGCAAGTACCCTTTCAGCATTAATACAAGGCAACATCCAGCGTGTAGAAGAAGCCCTTACTGAAGACACTGTTACTGAAACAATCAGGAGGCTAATTTATAACGATAATTTCCATTTTATTGTCGTATTTCAAGGAGAAACCCGAGTCTTTCCCCCGGAAGAAGCAAATGCAATATTTGTTTCCGAAAAAGCTGTGCTCGAGAAACTTGATACCTCTCTACAAAACGCTCGCAACCACATGCAACAGGGTCTAACACTTCAATTATTGGTTCGAATTACCGACCCTTCTTTAGACTCTTTTCTACATTGTCAGCCAATAAAAAACTCATACGAAATTTGTGTACTGATAAAACATGAGCAACTACAATCACTCCTACAGTTAAACTTTCAACAATTATCTGTTCAAAGCCCAAACTGGATTTTTAGCCTAAATGATATAGAAGGGAGAATGATCGCCAGATCGCATTTAATGTCCTCGCAACAAAGCGAAAATATGAAACTAAGCTTAGGTTTTCCGTTACAAAACTGGATTTTAAAAGGTGGTTTACAACAAAGCTTTGCAAACTCATTAAGCCAGCCAAGTATGTTTTTAATCGTCATGTTACCGCTTTTAATTAGCTGGGCTTTTATCTTCCTGATACTTTATCGCAACCAACAAACAAAACTCTACGAGAATATAAAAAGGTCTCAAATAGCGAGCCACCTCTCTCACGAATTACGAACTCCCTTAGCAAACCTATCTTTGTATATTGATTTGATCATCCGCTGTGCGAATGACGCAGACGCTGTAAAAAAGTACGCACTAATAATGCAAGATGAAGCAGATAGGCTTGAGAGAGTTAGCGGCATTACAATAAGAATAGCCCAAGGTCAGGAGGGAAATATAAAAAAAGAGTCAGCGCAACCCGATAAAATTATTGAAAAACTTTTACATCGTTTTGTAGTTTTATTTGAGAATGCTGGATGTCAGGTTTTATTCGACGGCAATGCTCGTGATGCGGTAATTTTTAATGTCGCTGCACTTGAGTCAATTGTTCTTCAGTTACTAGATAATGTCTGTAAATATGCTGGCGGCGGGGTAATAGAGCTAACTACGATAATTTCAAACAAATACATTCAGGTCTCACTAAGAGATTACGGAAAAGGTATACCAGAAGATCAACTTGAGCTTATTTTTAGAGAGAACTATCGCGATAATAATGATCAGTCGACTGGGTTTGGGCTTGGCTTAGCGGCTGCACGCCAGTTGGCTAGACTTAATGGCGGTGATTTACAGGTAGAAAATGTCAACCCTGGTGCAAAATTTACGGCGTCAATAAAGTGCGGGGATACTCAATGAAAATTCTAATTGTGGAAGATGATGCTAATTTACGTAGCGGCTTAAAAGATCTTTTGGAACTCGAAGAGCTTGAAGTCTTCACGGCGTCTGATGCAGCTTCAGGTTTTATCCTGTTCGAAAAAAAAACACCTGATTTCTGTATTTTTGACGTCATGCTGAACAGTCCAAATGATGGCTTTTCACTCTGTAAAAAAGTACGTGCAATAGATACCGACACGCCAATTTTAATGTTGAGCGCTCGCACTGAAGAAATCGATCGCGTCTTAGGGTTTGAGTGTGGCGCAGATGATTATCTAACGAAGCCATTCGGTCCTAGAGAGTTAATCGCCCGCATTAAAGCTATAGCCAAACGTTCCATGAAACACGCAAGCCCTAAAAAAGCGTCTAAAGAAAATAACCGTTTTAAAATGAATGAAATTGAAATAGCCCCTAAAGCTTTAAGGGCGTATTGCGAATTATCGTATATCGAACTAACAGCGCGCGAGGTTCGTATTTTGAAGCTATTATTTGATAAGTCCGGCGAAGCTGTACATAGAGACGAGCTGTTTGATTCTTGTTGGGGCCGCGACTTCATGCCAAACAGTCGTTCACTTGACCAATACATTTCCACCTTACGAAAAAAATTAGAAAAAAATCTTCACGCATTAAATATCATCCAAACGGTACGGGGTGTGGGATATCGGTTCGACCCAAAACCATAAACATTACAAAAAAATTACAAACATCTTACTTCTCCCTGACCCTTTCCTTCCCTTAAGCATGCATATTATTCCCTAGCGATTAATTTACTTGTCAGACTTCTAATATCTGGCTTGTTTTTTGATAGTAATGTTGAATCTAACATTTTTTACAACAATGAAACTGGGAGACACCTATGCCATGTGTCGTAGATAAAATAAATTCATCATTGTTTGAAGGCAATGAATTTAGGGACGCATTTTCTAACCTAATAAAAAAATCGGGCGTTAAGAAAGTGGCGCAATGGACACCCTTTAAAATTACGAATAAAGACTTACCCTGGCAAACGCATTTGATGGATGTCAAAAAAGGTCAGGAAGTTACGTTTCTGTTAGCAGGTCGCTGGTATCTATCTCGCGAAGCTGATGCTTGGGTTGAACCTGGTATTGTGTTTTTTGCTCGAATTAATAGGGGAGAAATGTTCAATCCATCTCATAATACGGGTACGCTAAAAACTAGTGAATCAGGCTCTTTGAGTGTAGCTCGCTCAGTTGCCCAATGGAACAGTTCGGACGGAACATTAGGTGTTTCAAAAGAGATTTATCTTGCCTCAGAAGGGGAGGTTCAAGGGATCGCTATCGTATGGAATGGCGACGCTCATTCAGGCTTAAAAAACTTATTAGCACACGGAGATGTAGCCGGGTTACTACAGCAGGAGTTTGAAAAACTGCAATCACCAGCACTTACACCTTCGGGTTGGAAAAATCACTTTAACTTCGGCGAAGCGGGCACCTTTAAGCAATGTTCAACGAACGAAATGTGCTGCCAAACACATAAAAACGTAGCCATTTTGCAACACGATGTTGATCATAAGTTAGCGGCAGGGCTTAAGCTTAACTGGAATTGGATGGTTAGCGAATTGCCCTCAAAAGTTGCTGAAGATACGGCCTTAACACATGATTATCTATCAATTGCTGTTGAATTTGATGATGGCCAGGATATCACATATCTTTGGAGCTCTACTCTTCCTGAAGGCAAGGTTTTTCGTTGCCCTTTACCAGTATGGGATCAGATAGAAACCCATGTTGTACAACGAACAGGGCTCACAGATTTAGGAAAATGGCTAGAAGAAGAACGCGATATTGCTAGCGACTACGCGACCATTATTGGAGGAAATGCCAGTCGAGTTGTGCGCGTATGGTTACTAGGGGTTTCCATATTCCAAAGAAACACAGGGGTGTGCCGATTCGCGAAAATAAGTATCTCAGGAGACAAAAAAACTGAACTACTCAGTTAATTATTATTGCGCAGTGCTAAGGTGTGTCATTAAGTGATTGGCGTTACCGGCTTAGAAGTCATCAACAGGGTCTTAATCGCGCTATCTAAACCACCCAGCGTTAGCGGATACATACGGTCACCGATTAACTGCCGGGTTAACTGGTTCGATGGTCGTCTATCCCAGTTTTTTTCAGCGTCAGGGTTTAACCAAACGGTATTTGGGAAGGCCTTTAGCAAACGATTAAACCAAACTGCACCCGCTTCTTCATTCCAATATTCAACCGAGCCGCCAGGATAAGTAATTTCGTACGGGCTCATGCTGGCATCACCAACAAAAATTAACTTATAGTCACTCGGATAACGGTGTATTAGATCCATCGTCGGCGTTATTTCGCTACGGCGGCGCGTATTATCCTGCCATAGGTTTTCATACGTAAAGTTATGGAAGTAATAATACTCCAGGTGCTTAAACTCTGTTTTAGCGGCAGAGAATAGCTCTTCACAAATACGAATATGATCATCCATTGAACCGCCAACGTCGAGCAGTAAGAGAACTTTAATCGCGTTGTGCCGTTCGGGCACCATTTTTAAATCGAGGTAACCCGCATTGGCGGCTGTTGAGCGGATGGTATCGTCCAGATCCAGTACGTCTGGCGAACCCTGGCGGGCAAATTTTCTGAGCTTACGCAGCGCCACTTTAATATTTCGAGTATTCAGTTCAACGCTATCATCCAGGTTGCGAAATTCTCGTTTATCCCAAACCTTCACCGCGCTCCGATGACGTGACTCATCCTGACCGATACGAACCCCCTCAGGGTTGTAGCCGTATGCACCAAAGGGTGAAGTGCCACCCGTACCAATCCATTTATTACCACCGTGGTGCTCTTCTTTTTGCTCGGCTAGCCTTTTTTTCAAGGTTTCAAGTAGTTCATCCCAACCACCGAGTGACTGGATCTTCTTTTTTTCTTCTTCACTCAGTAACTTTTCAGCCTGTTTTTGTAGCCATTCTGCTGGGATTTTACCAAAAATCTCGTCTAATCCTCCCGCTTCAAGCCCAGCAAAGGTCGAACTAAATACCTGATCAAAACGATCATAATATCGCTCGTCTTTGACTAGCGCTGTACGTGATAAGTAATAGAAAGCATTAATATCAAAGCTAGCTATCCTTGCCTGCAATGCACTCAGCAAGGAGAGTAATTCCGTAATAGGGTAAGTTAGGATATTTACTCTAAACAGTTAAGAATAAGATCTAAGTTACTGTTTAAACGAAATATTTATTTTTATTTCGGCACTTTAAAAGCAGAAAAAACAATATCCTTTTTAAGTGGGAACCTTAAATTTACGTATTGTATTAATATCTGCTTTTATGCTCGATTTGTAACGACTTGAGTAATCAAATTCACCAAACATATTGATGTGAGCCCAAGAGAGCACGGATCCTTTGCTAATAGATTCAATTAAAAAGCGTTGCTCATTGGGTGGGGCATCAATAATAATGTCCGATAGCACTATATAATTCCAACAAATGATGATGTTCCTGATAAGTGTTGTACATAAAATAACTCTTTCCATATCTTCCGGCTCAGACTGATAAAGCTTGCCTTGTCTACCATGAAAAACAGCTCTAAATAGCTTCTGTCCCAGCTCAACGAGCGAAAGCATTTTTTCAATTCTTTGTCTTAATTCGATATTATCAAAGTACTCTAGCAGGAAGATTGTTTTGTTGATTCGTCCATATTCTTTAAAAGCACGATAAAGCTCATTTTGCTTTTCACTTCTTGCCAGCCTATCAAAAGTCTCTGATGCAGATGCGCGTCCAAGACTTATCGACGCAATAGTTCTTAACATTTCCTTCCAATTACGTTTTATAAGTTTTGTATTTATAACACCCGTAGGAGCAATTTCATGACTGTTTCTTTTTTTGACTTGCGAGCGGCTAAAACCTCTTAGGACTTGTCTACCTGCATTTGCAATTCTAGGTGCTAAAGAGATCTTGAACATATCAGTTGCGCCAAATATTGCATCAGTGTAAACATGAGAATCACCGGAGTGGCTAGGGTTGTTGCTTTTAACAACTGAGTTACCAGAATATGCATCGAGCATATATAGAGCTTCTCGATCTGTCGAGCTTTGAATATTTGCATGAAAAAAAGCAGATTTTTCATTGATAAAAGAATTTGCGACAACTCCAGATTCTTTACCGTAATACTTGAATGAAAAATTGGCTAAAATCGAATTGACGGCAACAGTGATCTTAGCTCCATCACTGCTGGCATGGTCGGTATCAGGATTTAATTTGAAAATATTTGGTAATGATAAAGAATTAATTTCTTCTACTATTAGGTTGTTTGCATTTTTTATGCATTCCTTAGAGAATAGCCAGTCATTTGCATGCTGAAGCTTACTTTCAGTAATTGATGACCCACATGCATTCGCCATTTGGCGAAAGCTGATATTGCAACCTAGGCTGACAATGACAGCATACATTAACTCACTAGGTACTTTTTTCTTGCTGCCTACAATATGAGAATGCTTAAAAAGTTCAGAGAAACCTATAAATTCATCTACTTCGCGTATGACTTTACTCAAAGTTACTGATCCATTATCGCCAAGTAAACCGGGAATTACTTTGGTGATATCATAATCAGTTTTAGGCGTATTAATATGCCAGTAACCTTTCTTCGTAAATTTAAGGTGAGGGTTTTCACCATTAATTAAACCCTCATTAACATTTTTGAACGCAGCATCCACAGCTTCCCTTTTCTTTTTAAGTATGCCGCCTATATCTTTAAAGCCTTCTAAGTTTGCCAGCTCTAGGATATGATCTTCGTCTTCCTCGAACTCACTTCTAGTAATACCATAATGCTCTTCTGGTAAGTGATTAAATGAATATTTTAAGCATAATCTCCTAGACCTTAGCGCTTCACACACTTCAACCATAAACAACATGTTATATAGCTTCATGTTTTTTATATTATTTTCAAATAGCTGTGTTTTTTCACTTTTCTTCAAGAAGTAGAGGGGTAGGTCTTCGGTATATTTACCATTTGATTGGTTGTAATGTTTAATTGCCTGGATGATGTTGTTATCCGAGTACTTTTCGTCAAACTCAATAACCTTTAACATTGATCGATATTTTCTTAATACTTTTTCTGCATCCTTTTCTAAGGATAAATAGTAATTTATAGATGCCGTATTGCCTGTTAATTTATTATTTAGCCGGTCTGTTGTAGTCATTATTTCAGGGTTTATGGCTTCCAAATAACGATCTATGTGATCTAATGTTTGAGTATGTTTTTCAGCAAAACTCACTGAAGGGTTTTTTTGCACCTTATAAACAAGCTTTATAATTGCGTCTGCTGTTTTTGCGTAGTCAATAACGGTTATTGCTTGTTCAGCAAACGCTTCTTCTTGCTCCTCGTTCTCAATTTTTTGGCTTCTTTTTCCCCTCGTAATACAGCTTTTAATTTCTTTAATGAAGGAGTAACAGGCGTAATCATTGCGTTGATAATATTCCTCACGTATAAAACAGAGTACCCTCAGTGATGCATTGCCTTTTTTATGCATGGACAAAATTTGTCTCAAGGTAGCTTCTTTTATCCATTTAGCGAAAAACCTGAACGACTCATCATAAAGATTTAATTTTGACAGGGTAGGTAATACCGCAGCATGATAGGCTCGATAATTTTCAAGCAGACTTATATTTTTCCAAAAGTGTCGAGTGCTATCTGAGTGGTCATATTTTTTATTCAGTAATATCTTGGCATCATCAGCGGTTTGACAGATATTACTAACCAGTTGTTGTTGATTATCATCAAAATGTGTCGAGAAAGAGGCAATAAGCCTTGATTCAAACTTTAGATAACCTTCGTTTATGTAGTTTTGAAGTGTTTTAAAATTCGGAATATCAAATTGACGTTTCCAGCATATACTGACTAACTGAAAGAATTGTTGCTCAGCAGGCATGCGCTTATTAGCGAAATTAAATGCGTGATCTTGCAGTGCTAACCTATCTTCAGGTGTAGCAATATGCCAGTTAAATAACGTTCTAATCTTAGCTCGGTGTTGCTTCTGAATTGATTGGGTGTATGACGATAAATCGACAGGAGTTTTAATTCCCAACATTTTTTCTATAAAACCTTTATCTTTATTACGTACATGTTCGGTACTATAAAACTGTCTTGTGGCTGAAAAATAACCCAATTGAAGAACAAACCCAACTTTGTGAATAGCTGATTTCCTCGGTAAGACCTTGCGTATTGCTGGAGTGATAAAAAAGAATGCGCGCCTTTCTTCTGCTGTAAATTTGGGAGGGCGTTGAAATCTACTGCTAATAGAATAGGGAATGATTTGAGTTGTTGTCATTGTTATAGTCGCTATTTATCAGACTGCGTTAACTTGAAGTACGCAATCATTGTCTAAATCATAAAGTTTACTCGTTATACTGGATGAATCTTGTATTTTGTAACGCGGATTAAAATCTAAAGTGCATCACACCCCCCCTATGGTCGTTCTTTAACTGCGCTCGAGTTTTGAAGCCCAGGCCTTTTCTTGGGCAAGAGTTCAATCGATTGACTGCTCTTCAAACAATTTATATCTGTATGTAAGATGTTGATGGCTTTACGCGTATCAGCGTCAATCAAAAAGTAGCTGTGTCGTGCATTAGAGGATAGCTTAGGTGCATCTTTAAATGTACGTCTGCGAGTGGTAGAAAGAATTTTAAGATTGGGCATAGGCTTTTGCTCTTAATTTGTTATTATTGAAATCGTGCCATATCTAATCGCGTAATACCGTTTCTATAACTTTTTATACAGTATTAGCCAC
>TARA_R110002074_G_scaffold119564_1_pt1 | contig 34865 bp, 23 predicted proteins | sample TARA_R110002074 | Tara Oceans TARA_R110002074 (sample SAMEA4397215) | marine metagenome | biome: Polar Biome; feature: [MIX] marine epipelagic wind mixed layer (ENVO:01000061); material: water (ENVO:00002006), including particulate matter (ENVO:01000060) such as... | depth 10-100 m | reverse complement strand
CCACCGCGATGGTTTGAAACAAACAAGTTTTCACGTTCTGCAGCAACACGTACCAAACCACCGGGCATAACACTATAAGTATCATTTTTAGCGATAGCGAATGTTCTGCACACTACCTTTCTAGGTTCTAGCGACCCTTGTATAAAATCTGGAGCTGTAGAAAATGATATTTTCTCTTGAGCGACAAATTTATAGGGTGTTGATAGAATTTCCTTCTTTAAAGCTTCTAAGGCTTTAGCATCCAAAAATTCACAGAAAAATATATTTTCCCTGTTGGAACGATCAATACGTTTTACAACTAAATCCTTTAAATGATTTAAAACATAGTCGCATTCTTTTTTCTGTCCGCACCACCATGACGCTATCTGTGGTAAAATTAAATCTTCTTTAAAGAAATAATTACAAATGGCATTCATAAAAGGAATAAGCCCAGAATTTTCTATGATACCACTCCCAATAGGGTTTACAATGGCTACTTGTTGTTCTCTAATGACATCAAGTAATCCTGCAACACCTAAATATGAATCTTCACGAAGTTCTAACGGATCCATAAAAACATCATCAACACGTCTTAAAACAACATCAACTTGTTTCAATTGTTTTAGGGTTTTCATCCAAAGCTTACCATTTCTAACTACCAAATCATTACCCGTAACTAACGGATATCCTAAAAACGATGCCATATAAGCATGTTCAAAATAGGTTTCGTTTAATGGACCAGGGGTTAAAATAACAATATTAGGATTGTCTTTATTTTGTGGTGCAGCATTAATGAGCATTTGATTAAACTGATAGAAAAAATGAGAAGGTTGCCTAACATTAATACCTTGAAAAATACTTGGCAATACTCGACTTGTAGAATATCTATTCTCTAAAGCATAACCCATTCCAGAAGGTGCTTGGGTACGATCATTCACAACCCACATACGTCCGTCTGGTCCTCTTGCCAAATCTGCAGAATGAATCAGTAGATTTTTAGAAGTTTTATATTGAATTTGGTCACACTGTCTTAAAAACCCACGATGCGCAAAAATAACTTCCTGCGGAACAATACCATTTTTTATAAGCTCACGATTACCATAGATATCCTTTAAAATAAGATTTAGTAATTCGGCGCGTTGCGTGATGCCTTTTTCTATGGTTTCCCATTCTTTTTGATGGATAAGAAAGGGAACTATGTTTAAATCCCATGACCGATGCAGCCCTTTGGGATCGTTATAGACATTATACGTAACCCCGTTTTCTTCCATTAACCAATCAATTTCGTTTTGTTTGGCTAATAAATTATCGGTACCCATTTGGGTAAGGTTATTGAGTAACTTTGTCCAGTTTGGATTAATGGACATGTTAGATTTTAATACTTCGTCATAATCCTTGAAGTCGGAAAAATAATTTTGAAATAATGTATTTGAATCTATTGGCATTTATGTTTTTATATAAATTTATAATGATAAACTTTTTAAACTGTTTTAATACACCCCTAAAGTCCCCTCAAGGGGACAATTGTTACGGTAAACTATTTTAGCAAATTAGTATTTAGATAATGTCATTTACTGATTTTGGACAATAAGTACGTTAGGGATTGCAATGGCATCCTTTTTTGTGCTTAACTATAATTTTGAATTGAAACTAATTTAAAATATATAGAAAAAGCTTGATGAGATACTGAAACAAGTTCAGCACAAAAAAGATATAATGGAAAGCCCGACCCTTGAGGTAACGCCCAAATTAACACCTATTATATAATTTTTCATAAATTACTTTTTTCTTAAATCCAGTGTTGTTGGAAATTCAAAATTCACTGGTAATTCTTTATATCTAAACTTTTTGGAACTCCCTTTTTGTTTTACCTGTGGTTTTGATTTATCGCTTTCCTGAGCTATATTCTCTTTAGTTTCCATATCGCCCTGTGTATGGCCAAATTCCCAGAAACGATTGATTCTTCTGGATTCTGCTTCATAACTATTTACAGGATATGTTTCGTAAGAACGTCCTCCAGGATGCGCTACATAATAGGTACAGCCGCCTATGGAGCGTCTGTTCCAAGTATCTACAATATCAAAAACCAATGGGGTATCTACATCAATTGTAGGGTGTAATGACGAATGCGGGTTCCAAGCTTTATAACGAATACCAGCAACATACTCGCCTTTAACACCTGTGTTATTCAAGATGACTTTGATGCCATTACAGGTTAGGGTATAGCGTTCTTCTATAAAGTTTGATACTTTTACCTGAATACGCTCAACTGAAGAATCGACGTAACGCGCTGTTCCGCCGCCGGTCATTTCTTCACCTAAAACATTCCAAGGTTCTATAGCTGCACGTAATTCCATGTGAATATTATTGATTTCCACCATACCATGAAGTGGGAACCTAAATTCAAAAAATGGATTAAACCAATCTTCTTTAAATTTGTAACCTGCCTTATTTAATTGATTTACAATATCTTTTATATCCTCTCGAACGTAATGCTCTATTAAAAATTTATCGTGTAACTCTGTCCCCCAACGCACTAAATCATGCTCGTAAGGTTTTTTCCAGAACCATGCTACCAATGTTCTTACGAGTAGGTTTTGCATTAAACTCATTTGAGGATGCGGAGGCATATCAAAAGCACGGAGTTCTAAAATACCTAATCTACCCGTTGATGAATCTGGAGAATATAATTTATCGATACAAAACTCTGCGCGGTGTGTGTTACCCGTTAAATCTGTTAGTAAATGACGGAACAATCTATCTGTAATCCAAAAAGGGACTTCACCATTTTTAGGAATTTGACTAAAGGCAATTTCCAACTCATAAAGGTTTTCCATTCTCGCCTCATCAATTCTTGGGGCTTGACTGGTAGCGCCAATAAATGCTCCTGAAAATAAATAGGAGAGACCTGGGTGATGTTGCCAAAAGGTTAGTAAACTTCTTAATAAACTTGGTTTGCGAAGCAATGGACTATCTTTTGGAGTTAAACCTCCAAGTGTCACATGGTTTCCGCCACCTGTGCCAGTGTGCTTGCCATCCAACATGAACTTTTCAGTACCTAAGCGTGATTTTTTAGCAAGCTCATAAAGGGTTAATGTGTTATGTGTAAGTTCTTCCCAGTTTTTAGCAGGTTGCACATTGACTTCAATTACACCCGGATCTGGTGTGATTTTCATGGATTCCAATCGACTATCATGTGGTGCATCGTAGCCTTCTAAAATAACAGGAATAGAAAGTTCTTTCGCCGTAGCTTCAATGGATGAAATAAGGTCTAAGAATATTTCCGCACTATCAAGTGGTGGTAAAAATAAGTAAAGTTTACCATCTCTAATTTCAGCACATAAAGCTGTACGAATAAAGTAATTGGTTTTGTTTTCGTTAATACCATTTTCTTGAATGGCTTTGTAACGCTTGGCAACTTTATTTTTAAAGCTAGGAAGCTTTTTCTTTTTAGTGAAATTATCAGGTTCGAATTTAGGAAATTCCTCATGCTCTGATTTTCTTATTAAAGAATCTAAAGGCAAACGCAACCCAACAGGTGAGTTACCCGGAATTAGAAATAAATTATGTCTTCTAAAACTCCAATCGCAGGTGTACCAAGTATTACCAGAACAATTTAAAGGCAATACATAACCCGCAGGTTTTGATGTTCCATTATTAAGAATATCCTTTAGTTTATCCTTAACCAGCATCGTACCATCTTCTTTGGTAGGATCAACATCTAAAGGCAATTTACCTTCCTCCCAAAGGAAGTAAAAGGCATCTTCGTATGTTGGAATAATATGTTTATTGGTAACGCCTAAGTATTTTGTTAAGGTCTCTAAAAATTGCTTGTCGGCATCTTTAGGAATTTCATGTTCATCAGCAAAAAGCGATAATAGCTTTTTATTATGCCAAATTTTCTTGCCATCTTTTCTCCAACAGATTTCAATTTGCCACCTTGGAAGCGGTTCACCTGGATACCATTTTCCTTGTGCTTGATGCAAAACACCACCTGGACCAAATTCTTCATACAATCTTGCTGAAAGGTTTTTTGCAAGTTCCCGTTTGTGCGGTCCATCAGCATCTGTATTCCATTCAGGAGATTCCATATCGTCAATAGATACAAACGTAGGTTCGCCACCCATAGTTAATCGTACATCACCTTTTTGTAATTCTTTTTCAACTTTAAAACCTAGTTTATAAATGGCTTTCCATTGTTCTTCTGTGTAGGGTTTTGTAACTCTTGGCGATTCAAAAATACGTGTTACGGAGTTTTCAAAGAAAAATTCAGTTTCGCATTTATCTGTCATTCCAGAAACAGGGGCAGCACTTTCAAATGATGGTGTGCAGGCTAAAGGAATGTGCCCCTCTCCGGCCAATAAACCTGATGTGGCATCAAAACCTATCCAACCAGCGCCAGGGAGATATACTTCAGCCCAAGCGTGTAAATCTGTAAAATCTTCTTCAGGACCTGAGGGACCATCTAATGATTTTTCATCGGATTTTAACTGTACTAAATACCCAGACACAAAACGCGCACCAAAACCTAAATGTCTTAATACTTGCACGAATAACCAAGCATAATCCCTGCAAGAGCCATTTTTTTGTTCCAGGGTTTGCTCACAGGACTGAACACCTGGATCCATACGGATATTATAATTTAAGTATTCATATATCTTTTGATTAATATGAATTAAAAAATAAATAGTTTTTCTTGGCGTGTAATCAATGGTCTTTATAAAATCTTCAAGCAGCTTTCCTTTATCAGTTATTTCTAAATAGGGTTGAAGCTCTTTTTTTGTAGTCTCCGTATATTCAAAAGGATATTCCTCGGCATATTCTTCAACAAAAAAATCAAATGGATTTATGGTTTTTAAATCGGCTATAATTTCAACATCTATTGATAGTTCTGTGGTTTTTTCTGGAAAAATCAAACGTGCTAAATAATTCCCAAACGGGTCTTGTTGCCAGTTGAAAAATTGATTTTCAGGTTTAATTTTTATGGAATAGGCTTCAATTGGTGTTCTGCTATGTGGTGCAGGTCGCAATCTGAAAATATGTGGAGATAAAGAAACAGGACGATCGTATTTGTATATTGTTTTATGTGAGATTACAATTTTTAAAGCCATAAATATATTGGTTATTTTTTCGAGATTCTATAATGGAAAAGATACAGTAAAAATAATCTATTTTGTAGTTAAAAAGTTCTTTAAATTATAAAAGTGAATAAGTATTAATAAGATTATAGGTTTTGACTATACAAAATCGCAAATTAATAAATTAGATCTTTGATTATTTAAATATTAACAAACAAAAACTTAAAAACAGAAACTATTGAACAGGATCTCCTTATGAGTTGTAAACTCTATTCTCCTGTTCATTAACACGAATGAAGGTAGTGCGTTTGGTCAATTCTTTTAAACGGGACGCACCAACATAAGTACAGGTACTTCTTAAACCGCCTAAAATATCTTGAAGTGTATTTTCAACGGAGCCCTTATAAGGAATTTCAACCGTTTTTCCTTCGCTAGCTCTATATTCGGCAACGCCGCCAACATGTTTTTCCATGGCCATTGAAGAACTCATACCATAAAATTTTCGGTACGACTCTCCATTTTTTTTAATTATTTCACCACCACTTTCATCATGTCCTGCTAGCATGCCACCAAGCATAACAAAGTCGGCTCCAGCTCCAAAAGCTTTTGCGATATCACCCGGGATTGCGCAACCTCCATCACTAATTATTTGTCCGCCCAAACCATGGGCCGCATCAGCACATTCTATTATAGCAGATAATTGCGGATAGCCAACACCCGTTTTAACACGCGTTGTGCAAACAGAACCGGGACCAATACCTACTTTTACAATATCAGCACCAGAAAGTAAAAGTTCTTCAACCATTTCACCTGTAACAACATTACCAGCAATAATTACTTTCTCTGGGTAAAGATCTCGAGTTTGTTTTACAAAATCCGCAAAATACTCTGAGTAACCGTTGGCTACATCAATGCATATAAATTTCAAAGATGGACCAGCCTTTATAATGGCTGCTAGTTTTTCAGAATCTGTTTTACTGATACCAGTGCTTACGGCAATATTATTAGTGTATTTTTCGGGCAAACTTGAAACAAAAACATTCCAATCTGTTAATGAATAATGTTTATGAACAGTGGTAAATAAATTATTTTCCGCAAGTGCTTTTGCCATGTCGAAGGTGCCAACAGTATCCATATTTGCTGCTATAATTGGAATTCCAGTCCAAGTAAACGGACTGTGTAAAAACTTAAAATGGCGTTCTAAATTAACTTCCGATCTACTTTTTAAAGTCGATCTTTTTGGTCTAATCATAACATCCTTAAACCCTAATTTTATATCGTATTCTATTCGCATATATTATTTAATTGTGATTATTAAAAGTACAATTTTTGAATTTGAAAAGTAGTGAAATTTGAAATTACTTATAACAGTTAAATACACATAATAGTTTTGCTAATTAATATAATTATGGATAAGTTTGTTTAAATGTGCTTATAAATGAGTTTTCTCCCAAAGTCTATCAAAACTATAAAAAAAAGAAGGTTATTAGCGGTCTTTATTTTTATTTCAATGGCTATTATTCTTTTTTCAGGATATGGCTTTGTTGAAAAGGTGATTGATTTAAAAATATTGGTTCTTATTTTATTTGCCTTAGCTATTATTCAAGTTTTTGTACTTCAATATTTTTTTAAGAATCAATTAAAAAATGATTTAATAAAATCCAAAAATTACGAGCGCATAGATGAGCTAAAAAAAAATCTCGAAGAAGCCAATGAAAGAGCAGACCACAAATCTGTTTATTTAGCAAACATGAGTTACGAAATCCGTACACCACTTAGTACGGTTTTAGGGATGTTAAACATGCTTAATCAAACAAATTTGGATAGTGATCAAAAAGCACAGGTTGAGATTGCTGAATATTCCTCAAAGCATTTATTGCAACTGGTAAATATGGTTACCGATAATGCTGATGTTGATGCGGGAGATATTAAGTTGAATTTGTTGGCAATAGATTTAAAATCAGATTTATCACATCTTTTTAAGATTTTCGAATATCAAGCTTGGGAAAAAGGATTGGAATTTGACTTTAAATTTTTATCAGAGGAAACCAGTAAATTTTCAGTTCTAGGAGATTCAGCTAGAATACAACAGGTTTTAATTAATTTGATTAATAATGCTATTAAGTTTACAAACTCAGGTAAAATATCAGTAATTGTTGATCAAACGGTTGAAATTGATGAGTATCAAATTGTTACTTTTTATATTAAGGACACAGGGGTTGGAATGCGATCGGATGAAGTAAAACATTTCCTTAACAGTTCTACCCCTTATAATCCAACTACAATTAAAGACTATAGAGGCGGTGGTTTAGGGTTGTCAATTTCTCGCGAACTTGTGGAATTAATGGGAGGCGAACTTAAATTGGAAAGTAAGGAAAATGAAGGCTCGACCTTTTATTTTAGCTTACAGTTAAAAAAGACACTTAATATAAAAGCGGAACAGATTGAAAACAACCCTATATTACAAGAAAAATTTAATGTTCTGGTGGCTGAGGATAATAGGATGAATCAACAGGTTATTAAGTTTTTATTGGAAAAACAAGGTGCCGATTGTACGTTTGCAAAAAATGGTTTAGAGGCTTTGGAGTTATATAAGATTTTAGATTTTGATATGGTTTTTATGGATATTTACATGCCGGATATGGATGGCTATCAAGCGACAAAAGCAATAAAGGAAACAGAAAAGTATTTAGAAAACAACACGCCTATAATAGGGGTTTCTGCTGGTGCTTTTGAAAAAGACATTGAGCATGCAAAACTTGCAGGAATAGATGAATTTTTATCAAAACCTATTGAGGTTACTAAACTTAAAGATTTGTTAATTAAATACGCTAATAAAGAAAATACTTCAGCTTAAAATTTATTAGTGAAACTCTATTTTGAAAAATTGCGTAGCAATGCATTCAAAATAGTTAGTTGAACTAATCCCGCTTTTTCAGCGGGATCTTAGGATCAATACCTCGACCCTTGGGTCGATTTTCAGGGTTCAGGGCTTGCCCTGAGGTTTAATACCTTTTATTTAACAGCAATCATACTTATTTCAACATTTACATCTTTCGGTAATCTAGCTACTTGAACAGTTTCTCTTGCAGGCGCAGTGTCATCATTAAAATAAGTTCCGTAAACTTCGTTTATCAACGCAAAGTCATCCATATTACTTATAAAAATGGATGTTTTAATGACATGCTCGAAAGTCATATTGGCAGCTTCCAAAACAGCTTCTAGATTTTGCATTACCTGTGCTGTTTCCGTTTTAATATCGTCTAATACTAGTAAACCAGTTTTAGGGCTGAAAGCAATTTGACCAGAAGTGTACAACGTGTTTCCACTTAAAATAGCTTGGTTATAAGGCCCAATAGGTGCCGGAGCATTAGTAGTCGTAATTACTTTTTTCATTTTATTATGTTTTAAAGTTGAATATCTGGCTGTAAACGTTTTTCATATTTTAGATCTTGTAAAATACTAGATTTTATACCTATAAAGAAATTCCATGAACTACGCGCACTAAAAGGAACCCAACTAAAATTCATACGCCAGCTTAACAAATCGCGTTCAAAGCGCAATTGGGTATAGGTGAATCCTGCATTTTTTAAATCGTAACCAGAGGACCCGCCAACAGACCATTTATCAGACAATTGTATATCGCCTGAAAACATTAGCGAATGGGATGATATTTCACTTTGTCGCCTATTATTGGAATAATTCACGGCATAAGCGATACGCAAACTCCAAGGGACTTTATAATTGTACAGCTGACTTGGGGTTTCTTCTTCTTCATCGTCCTCTTCTTCATTTCCAAATTGTTGGTTTGCATAATCTAAATCTTTTGGAAGCACATCTTCGGGTTGGTTAAGATTTCCACTATCTTTTTTGCCTCCTTTTTTACTGGAAATAGACCAACTGGTGGTTAGGTTTGCACTGGTTAATCTAAATAAACTTCCGTTATTATCGATATTGAATTTATCGATTTTATTATTGTTACTATCTAGGGCATAAGGGTCTAATGTGGCCCCAAAGTTAATACTCATTTGGTTATCAAATAGTTGCGTGCTGCCAGTCATTCTAACAGGACTCCATTGTAGCGAATCGCCTGCAAAATTATAGGATGTGGAAAAATTTAAATTGTTTAATAAAATTACCTTTTTAGCTTCGGTAGCAGTACTATCTTTATCACGTACTTTAGCCTCTATGTTATTAGATAACGATAAGCCCATAGAACTGGAAAAATTCTTATTTGGTGTTCCAAAAATGCCTTGATCAAATCTGGAATATTCTACATCACTTGTGGTAAGGCCATCTGCACTTATTACTTCATAAGTATCATAATATTGGTCAAAAGCAGGGTTGATATTATAACTTATTGAAGGCCGCATAATATGCCTTATGGCTTTGATCTTTTTATCTTTACCTTCTTTTTCAAAATTAAACATACCATAAACAGTGGTGCCTAAACTAGTGCTAAAATTATAGGTCCTAAACGAATCAAAACCATTAATTTCTTCATCTACGGTTGTGCGTTCAATAGGGTCAAAGGTTCTTTCAATAGTTTTGAACGTCCAAACTTCATTATAATTGGTACTTGCACTTAAACTAAAATATTTAAATACCTTAAAGTTTGTACTTAAAGGAATTGAGTGTTGAAAACCAGCTTTGGCATCATCAAACATTTCTTTTTTAAAGAAAAGGGAATCTGTTGTTTGAATTCTATTTTCTCCTCTTACATTATATTGTAAATTTATATTTTGTATAATCCCTTTTTTTGAACCTACTTTTGAGGCGAACGGAAATATTCTACCTACTGTACCTTGAAAAGTAGGTAATGTCATATCAATTTGTTCGGTATTTGTGTTTTGCGAATGTGTAGCCGTCATGCTAAAATTAACTTGTGGCTCACCTTGGAAGGTTTTAGAATACGAAACAGATGAGGCAAGTGTATTATTTAAAAAAGCACCCGTATTAATTTGGTTGATCGATGAACGAAAATAAGTACTACTACCTAAGTTAACAGACGCAGAAAACCTTGAACTTGGATTGGATTTTGAATCCTGACTGTGCGACCACCTCAAATTGTAAATAGTTGATTTTGCATAATCTGGAAATCCCAGTTCGCTAGTTATTAAATTTTCATATCTAAAAGCTAAATTACCACTAAACTTATAGCGTTTTTTGTATGAGCTTTCTAATCGCATACCATAACTGCCATTGGTATAATAATCGCCTAAAACAGCTAAATCCATATAATCACTGATGGCAAAATAATAGCCACCATTTTGCAGAAAGTAACCTCTATCGTTTTGTTCACCAAAACTAGGAATTATAACTCCCGATGTATGTTTTTCGGTTTGTGGGAAAAATCCAAAAGGCAACCCAATGGGTGTTGGTACATCATAAATAAAAAGGTTGGCTAATCCAGTTACAATTTTTTTCCCCGGCACAACTTTGGCTTTTCTTAGTTTAATATAATATTCAGGATCTTCAAGATCTTCGGCTGTAGTGTATATCGCATTCTTTAAAAAGTAAACAGAATCATTTTCTTTTTTTGTAATCGATGCTACTACGGTACCTTCACCTTGTTCTGTTTTCGATTTATAAATAAGCGCTTTTTTGCTTTTTGTATTAAAAACAATAGAGTCAGGTTCAACAACATTCCCGCCTTGTGTAAATACAGGCTTTTGAACATAACCTTCAATAGAATCTGTTATACCTTTTGCATAAACTGTATTCGAGTTATAATCAATTACAATACTACCAGCAGTAATATTCATATCGCCATAATCTATAACGGCTTCGTTATACAAGTATAGTTTATGTTGCTTTTGGTTAAATTTTGTATAATCAACAGCATGATAGTCTACAATGTTTTCCAAAAGTTCTTTTTTAGGTTTAATGGAATCCGTTAGAGTAGAATCTTGAGCCTTTTCAGTGGTTAAAGGATTAATTACACTGTCAGTTTTAATAATAACAGCATCCTTTAAGTTTGGTTTAATGGAATCTATTGGTTTTTTGATATCCTGGGCGAAGCTAAACGTGTTAATAAACACTGTAAAACTTAATGCAAAAAGTATTTTAAAGTTGTTTGTACGCAACGCTTTTAAATGTATTTTTGTAAAAGTATGGCTCGGTTTTTGAAAAGCCAAAATTACATATATTTTTTTGTGATTGATTTATTATTCAATTAAAAATTAAAAATTAAAAATTAAAATAAACCGAGTTTTTTAGTCGTTAGGTCAATAATATCCATTTATTATCAAATTGTTGATATTGCATAAAATCGATTAAAAACAACCCAATATACCAGATGAAAACGAACACATTATTACTTTTCGTATCTTTTATAATAGTATTAACATTTTCGTCTTTTGTTAATGGAGATCAATTAACCACTAAAGAGAAGTTTATTGTAGTACTTGATGCAGGACATGGCGGAAAAGACCCAGGAAAACCATCTAAGTACGGATTTAAAGAAAAGGATATTGCCTTAAAGATAGCTTTAGAAGTTGGTAAACAACTTGAAAAAAATCCTGATATTAAAGTTATTTACACCCGTAAAACAGATGTTTTTATTGAGTTAAAAGATAGACCAAAAATGGCTAATAAAGCGAATGCTGATTTGTTTGTTTCTATTCATTGCAATGCGCATCATACACAAGCTTACGGTACAGAAACCTATGTTTTGGATGTTGGTAATACGAATAGAAATTTTGAGGTTGCCAAGGCAGAGAACGAGGTTATTTTTTTAGAAGATGATTATGAAAAACATTATGAAGGATTTGATCCTAACTCTCCCGAATCCTTAATTGGAGTAACATTGGCGCAGGAGGAGTATACAGATCAAAGTATCTTATTGGCAAGTTTAATAGAAAATAATTTTGCAAATAGCTTAAAGCGTAAAAGTAGAGGTGTTAAGCAGGCTAGTTTATGGGTAATTCATCAAACCGCAATGCCTAGTGTTTTAATAGAAACGGGTTTTGTAACCAATAAAAATGAAGGCGCTTACTTAAATTCTAAAAAAGGGCAACAACAAATTTCTACGTCAATTGCCAAAGCTATATTAGATTATAAAGTGTCTTTAGATAGTAATGTTGGCGATTTTGTTTATGAAGATACCAATATTGAAATCACCACTTCAAAGACTATCGATGCTGTTTCTGACGCTATTGTATTTAAAGTGCAAATAGCAGCAAGTTCTAAACTATTGGAAACAGAGTCGTACAATTTTAAAGGATTAAATGATATTTCAAGAATTAAAGAAGGTAGTTTATATAAATACTATTATGGCTGTACTTCAGATTATGACGAAACACAAAAACTTACGGAAGTAGTAAAAGGCAAAGGCTATAATAATAGTTTTATTGTAGCATTTAAAGACGATAAAAAGATATCTTTAACGGATGCTTTAAAAACAACCACAAATTAAGTGAGTTCTTTTTTAAATTTATTTTAAATTTGTTAATCTAATACACATAGTTTGAAAATATCAAAAGAAGTTAAAGTTGCTTTATTAGTTATTTCAGGAACCCTCCTTTTTATTTTTGGTTTTAATTATCTTAAAGGTCAAAATTTACTTGGTTCTTCAAGAACTTTTTATGCCGTTTATGATAATGTTGAAGGTTTAACCGCTTCAACTCCAGTTACCATTAATGGATTGCCCGTTGGTAAAGTTATCGACTTAAGTTTTAAAGGCGATGGTTCAGGAAAGCTTTTGGTACAACTTATAGTAGATAGTGAATTTGAATTTTCACAAAACAGTACAGCCGAACTTTATGAAACAGGCTTAATTGGTGGAAAAGCAATCGCTATAGTTCCCGCTTTTGATGGCGCAGAAAAGGCTAAGGATGAAGCGACACTAAAAGGGACAGTAAAGCCCGGATTAACAGAATTAGTAAATAAAAGACTGACACCTTTACAAGAAAAAATTGAAATCATGATGGTAGGTGCTGATAGTTTATTAAGTAACGTAAATCAGGTATTTGATGAAAAAACCAAAGCGAACCTCAGGGAAACGGTTAGTAATCTAAATGAAATTGTTAGAAACTTTAAAAACACTTCAAAATCTATGGATGAGCTTGTGAGTGTTAATAAAGAAAAATTAAATAATACTTTTTCAAATGTCGATAAGATATCTGAAAATTTATCTAAAACAAGTGAAGAAATTGCTAACGCCAATTTAAGCGAAACCATAAAGAATCTTGAATCTACACTTAATAAGTTCAATACAATAATTGCAGGTCTAGAAAATGGTGACGGATCCATGGGTAAATTACTTAAAGACGATGGCTTGTACAATAATTTAGAAGGTGCTAGTTTACAACTTGAACAATTGCTGCAAGATATGAAGCTAAACCCTAAGCGCTATGTTCATTTCTCTCTTTTCGGAAAAAAACCAAAACGGTATGATGCGGAAGGAAACGAAATAAAAGATGAAGACTAATTGACATGGATTATTTGCCTAATATACTTTTTATAATCATATTAATTGCGGGTATAGGTTATTTTGCTAAAAATGTAAAAAAACTTATCCGTAACATTAAGCTCGGGCAGGAAGCAGATGTAAGCGATAACAAATCGCAACGTTGGAAAAAGATGGCGATGATAGCTTTAGGGCAAAGTAAAATGGTGCGTCGCCCTATTGCTGGTCTCCTGCATGTTATTGTTTATGTTGGTTTTATAATCATCAATATTGAGGTTTTAGAAATCATAATTGACGGTATTTTTGGTACACACAGAATCGGTTTAAAAGTATTGCCAGAATCTGTTTACGGATTCCTCATTGGTTCTTTTGAGATTTTAGCAGTCTTGGTATTTGTTTCAGTTATTTTGTTCTGGACAAGACGAAATATAATAAAACTAGCTCGTTTTTGGAAAAGTGAAATGACCAGTTGGCCTAAAAACGATGCCAATTACATTTTGTATTTTGAAATGGTTTTAATGACGTTATTTTTGGTTATGAACGCTACAGATTCGTCTTTTCAAGCCATGAATTCCGGAAACGTCATCAGTCAATTTATCGAACCCTGGTTTTCAGGATTATCAGAAAGTACAATTCATTTTATCGAAAGAGGTGCGTGGTGGCTTCATATAACTGGCATTATTATATTTTTAAATTATCTCTATTTTTCAAAGCATTTACATATTTTATTAGCATTCCCAAACACCTATTTTGGCAACTTAAAACCTCAAGGCCAGTTCAACAATGTTGAGGCTGTAACCAAGGAAGTTAAAATGATGATGGATCCAAATATCGATCCATTTGCTGCGCCACCAGCGGGAGCAGAAAATGAAGTGCCCGCAAAATTTGGCGCGAGCGACGTACAAGATTTAAGTTGGGTAAGTTTGTTAAATGCTTATACCTGTACCGAGTGCGGGCGTTGTACAAGCGAATGTCCTGCGAATCAAACAGGAAAGAAATTATCGCCTAGAAAAATCATGATGGACACCAGGGACCGTTTAGAGGAAGTTGGTAAAAACATTGATGCAAATAAAGGAGAGTTTAAAGACGATGGAAAACAGCTTCTCGATAATTATATCACACGTGAAGAGCTTTGGGCTTGCACCACATGTAATGCCTGTGTTGAAGCTTGCCCGGTAAGTATCGATCCGTTATCAATCATTTTAGAAATGCGCCGTTATTTAGTGATGGAGCAAAGTGCAGCACCAGTTGAGTTAAATAATATGATGACCAATATAGAAAATAACGGTGCACCCTGGCCATACAATCAAATGGATAGGTTAAACTGGAAAAACGAATAAAAAAATTGAGTTAGAAGTTTTTAGTTTAGTAGTTTATAAAAAATCTAAACGAATAACTCATAAACTTTTAAACCATAAACTCATAAACTTTAAAGAATGAGCGAATTACTAAAAGTACCAACAATGGCCGAATTTATGGCTCAGGGCAAACAACCGGAAGTTTTATTTTGGGTAGGTTGCGCCGGTAGTTTTGATGATAGAGCAAAAAAAATAACAAAAGCGTTTGTTAAACTTTTAAATAAAGCCCATGTAGAATTTGCAGTTCTTGGCACTGAAGAAAGTTGTACGGGCGATCCAGCAAAACGCGCTGGAAACGAGTTTTTATTTCAAATGCAAGCCGTAACCAATATTGAGGTTTTAAATGCTTATGAAGTTAAAAAAATTGTAACGGCTTGTCCACACTGCTTTAACACCATAAAAAATGAATACCCTGAATTAGGAGGTAATTATGAGGTGATGCATCACACGCAGTTTTTAAAAACCTTACTTGATGAAGGGCGTTTAACTATTGAGGGTGGAAAATATAAAGGTAAGCGTATTACGTTTCACGATCCCTGTTATTTAGGGCGTGCTAATAATGTTTATGAAGCACCACGTGAGTTAATTCAAAAGCTTGAAGCAGAATTAGTAGAAATGAAAAATTGCAAGCGCAACGGCTTATGTTGCGGCGCAGGAGGAGCCCAAATGTTTAAAGACGCAGAAAAAGGTAATAAAGAAGTAAATATTGAACGTACTGAACAAGCTTTAGATGTAAAACCAGAAATCATTGCAGCGGGTTGTCCGTTTTGTAATACCATGATGACGGATGGTATAAAAGCAAAAGAAAAGGAAAGTGATGTTGCCGTTATGGATATTGCGGAACTTATTGCTAATGCACAGGATTTGTAATTCATGTGTTATGTTTAGCGCAGTCGAAACATCTCGTAAAAAGTGAATCAAAAATCGTTAATCGTAAAAAGTAAACCAAAGCATGCTAGTAGATTTTAATACATTGCCCGAAGAATCACGTGTTTGGATATACCAAGCAAATCGTTCCTTCACTGAAACAGAACTTGAAGACATTCAGTCTAAACTTGATACCTTTATCGAAAACTGGACAGCACATGGCAGCGATTTACAATCTGGTTATTTAATTAAATATAAGCGGTTTACAGTTATTGGTTTAAATCAAAACTTAAATGCTGCTACAGGGTGTTCTATTGATGCTTCAGTTCATTTTATTCAACAATTAGAGAAAGATTATAATGTTGATTTAATGGATAAAATGAATGTATCTTATAAACAAGGCGAATACGTAGCCTATAAAACACTTACCGATTTTAGAAAGATGGCTAAGGACAAAGCGGTATCAAAAAATACCATTGTCTTTAATAATTTAGTTAATACTATTGCTGAATTTAAAGAAAACTGGGAAGTTCCAGCAAGCGAAAGCTGGCATAGTCGTTTTTTAAAATAGTTTATTACTTCTTTATAATTCTATCTTAAAGTCTTTTCATCTTCTTTGTAAAAGTGTTATTTTGGCACAGTTATTACTATTACCTTATTTAGTAATAATTGAACTCATTTAAATTTTTTGGATTGAGGCGAAAATTAGTGGTTTTGTGACCATTTGAAGGCTTTTTTGAGTTGCATAGCCCCGACGCTTCGGGGCTACGGAACGAAAAAAAGATAAAAAATGGGTGCAAATGGATAATTTTTTAGCCAATTGAAAAAGTTTAAAGGAGTTCATTATCTTAACCAATACCGTTTATGCGCCACATCTATAAAATTAAATTCTTTTTTTTAATAACGCTTTCAGCAGTTGCTCAAAATAATATTAACCCACTCAAAACTTCAGATTTTGAGACTCAAGAAAAATGGGTCGATAGTATTTATAACACTATGACTTTAGAGCAGAGAGTGGGACAACTCTATATGGTTCAAGTGATGTCCAATCAAGATAATGCTACAAAAAATAAGCTTGTTAAATTAATTACAGACCATCATATTGGAGGTATTATATATTCTAATGGAGGTCCTGTTAGGCAAGCTAAACTTAATAATGAATTACAGGCGTTGTCAAATATTCCCTTGTTAATTGGGATGGATGCAGAATGGGGATTAAGCATGCGCTTAGATTCTACTTATGCTTTTCCATGGAATATGACACTCGGCGCTATAAAAGATAATAAGCTCATAGAACAGACGGGGAAACAAATTGGCGAGCATAGTAAGCGTTTAGGTGTCCATTTTAATTTTGCACCAGTTGTGGATATTAATACCAATCCTAAAAACCCCATAATTGGCAACCGTTCTTTTGGTGAAGGCAGAGATAATGTAACCGAAAAGGCCTTAGCTTTTATGAAAGGCATGCAAAGTGCTGGTGTTTTGGCTAATGCCAAACATTTCCCTGGGCATGGTGATACCGATCAAGATTCTCATCATGCGTTGCCAACTATAAATTTCAGTGAAAAACGTATTGATTCTGTTGAGTTATATCCCTATAAAAAACTTATTAAAGAGGGGCTTTCAAGCGTTATGGTCGCGCATTTAAACGTTCCAAGTTTAGATTCTACAGGGTATCCCTCATCGTTATCCAAACATATAGTTACAGATATTTTAAAAGATTCATTGGGTTTCGGTGGCCTCATTTTTACTGACGCTTTAACTATGAAAGGTGCAGCAGACTTTGATGAAACGGGTGATATTGATTTAGCTGCTTTTAATGCTGGTAATGACGTTATGTTGATGTCTGAAGATGTTGGCATTGGTGTTTCTAAGATTATTGAGGCCTATAATAAAGGTGATATTACTGAAAAGCGTTTAGCACATTCGGTAAAAAAAATACTAATGGCAAAATACAAAGTGGGACTTGATAATTATGAACCTATAGGCACATATAATTTAGTTAAAGATTTAAACAGAATAAAAGATGATGTATTGTATGAGGAGTTAATTGAAAATGCATTAACCATATTGCAAAATATTAGAGGTGTATTACCATTGATGCAATTAGAAACTAAGTCTATAGCTTATGTGAATTTGGGTGATGATTCTGGCGCAACCTTTTTTAACGAACTAAAAAAATATGCTAAGGTCCATCAAATAGCAGATGATGACTTAGAAAGCTTAAAAGGAAAACTTCAACCCTATAATACAGTTATAGTAGGCTTACATCGCTCTAATGAGAGTCCGTGGGAGGGTTTTAAGTTCACTAAAGAAGAAGTAATTTGGTTAGAGGAAATTGCAAAAACACACACCGTTATTTTAGATATTTTTGTTAACCCCTATGCCTTAATGGATTTAAAACAGGTTGAAAATATTGAGGGTATTATCATGAGTTATCAAAACAGTAAGATTGCTCAAGAAAAATCAGCGCAACTTATTTTTGGTGCCATTGCTGCAAAAGGGGTATTACCAGTTACGGCAGGTGATCATTTTGTGCTTGGTAAAGGTATTCCATCTTTTGGAATTAAACGTTTAGGCTATACCATTCCAGAACGTGTTGGAATGAATTCACAAAAACTGAATAGAATTGATTCGGTAGCGCAACACGCTGTAAATTCTAAAATGACTCCAGGAATTCAACTTTTAGTAGCTAGAGAAGGTAAAGTTATTTACAATAAAAATTTTGGTAAGCATACCTATAAAGGAAAAGAAAAAGTGTCTTTTGATGATATTTATGATGTGGCATCTTTAACAAAAATACTGGCTACATTACCGCTTTTAATGGAATTAGAGGGTCAAGGTATTGTGTCTTTAGATGATAAACTCTCAAAAATCTTACCTGAATATAAAGGGTCTAATAAAAAGGATATTACAATAAAATCAATGTTATCGCATTATGCCAGATTAAGACCTTGGGAACCATTTTATTACCATACTTTAGATTCTGTAACGAAGCGTCCAAGTGACAAATATTATCGTAAAGAAAAAAGCGACAAGTTTAATATAGAAGTATCGAAAAATTTGTTTTTACGTTCTGATTATCAGGATTCTATTCAAAAAATTATTAAAGACTCTGATTTATTAGACCAATTACGATATAGATATAGTGATTTTCCATATTATATTTTAAAGAAATTTATTGAAACGCATTACGACAAAGGATTGGATGATTTAGTGCAAGAACATTTTTATCAATCATTAGGAGCAAATTACACCTTGTATAATCCGTATAGAAAAATTAGTAATAAAAAGATTATTCCAACGGAAGAAGATAACTATTATAGATACGATAAAGTACATGGCTATGTTCACGATATGGGAGCTGCCATGCAAAATGGGGTAGGAGGTCATGCAGGTGTTTTTAGTAATGCCAATGATGTGGCGAAAATTATGCAAATGTATTTACAGAAAGGGTTTTATGGCGGTAAGCAATATTTAAAACCACAAACTATTGATAAGTTTAATACCTGCTATTATTGTGAAAAAGACAATAGAAGAGGTGTTGGGTTTGATAAGCCCCAGTTAGGGGAAGAGGGACCAACTTGTGGTTGTATATCCATGACAAGTTTTGGGCATTCTGGTTTTACAGGTACCTATGCTTGGGCAGACCCAGCGGAAGACATTGTTTATGTGTTTTTAGCAAATAGGACATACCCCTATGCAGGTAAAAACTTGTTATTAAAAGAAAATATAAGAACCGAAATACAGCGCTTGATTTACGAAGCAATTGAAGATTAAATTACTCCTGCAAGGTTTCGATAACCTTGTATCAGAATAAGATTTCCGTCTTTACGGAAATTAAAAAATAAGAATTTATGAAAATAGGAATTGTTTGTTACCCTACGTTTGGCGGAAGTGGTGTTGTGGCTACGGAGCTTGGTTTAGAGCTTTCTAAACGCGGTCATGAAATTCATTTTATAACCTATAATCAGCCAGTACGGTTAGAATTACTCGGAAATAATGTGCATTATCATGAAGTCAATGTGCCAGAATACCCACTGTTCCATTATCAACCCTATGAGTTAGCGTTATCCAGTAAATTAGTTGATATGGTTAAGCTTCATAAAATTGAAATATTACACGTACATTATGCCATACCTCATGCCTACGCCGCTTATATGGCTAAAAAGATGCTGCAAGAAGAAGGTATTTATTTGCCTATAGTAACAACCTTACATGGTACCGATATCACGCTTGTTGGTAGTCACCCATTCTATAAACCAGCAGTTACATTCAGTATAAATAAATCAGATGCGGTTACAGCCGTTTCGCAGAGTTTAAAAGACGATACCATTCGTTTATTTAATATTAAAAATGATATTTCTGTAGTCCCAAATTTTATTGATTTAGATAAGTATAATCATGGGTTCACAGATTGCCAACGTGCTATGATGGCTAATGATGACGAAAAAATAATTACGCATATAAGTAATTTAAGACCAGTAAAACGTGTTCTGGACGTTATAAAGGTTTTTTACAATATTCAAAAGGAAATGCCTGCAAAATTGATGTTAGTAGGCGAAGGCCCCGAACGCGAGAAAGTTGAATATCATTGTCAAGAGTTAGGGATTTTAGATAAAGTTATTTTCTTTGGAAGGAGTAACGAAATAGATAAAATTTTATGTTTTAGTGATTTGTTTTTGCTACCCTCCCAAACCGAGAGTTTTGGTTTAGCCGCTTTAGAAGCTATGGCATCGGGTGTGCCGGTAATATCGAGTAATACAGGAGGAATACCGGAAGTTAATATTAATGGTGTTTCCGGTTATTTAAGTCCTGTTGGGGATATTGATGATATGACAAAAAATGCATTACATATATTAAGTGATAAAGGCAGATTGAAAACCTTCAAGGATAACGCTAGAAAACAATCCTTAAACTTCGATTTACATAAAATAGTACCCCAATATGAAGCTATTTATGAAGATACTTTAACGAAGTATTTGGTTTTATAAGACAATATCACGTGTTAGTCAATTAATAAGGTGCTTACGTCAGAATCAAGGCGTGCAGCATTGGATGATCCCGATGATTTTTTCATCAACGTCACATTCTGTTTTTATGTTTTTAAATATTGTTGTCCGATTAAAAATAATTCATTTAAAGAAAACCTTTGTGAACACAGGGTTTTCTAAGTTTATAAAAAAGGGGTTGTTTATTACGTCCCGATAGCTTGGGAGAAAAATTTTATTTTTTTTAGAATATTTTGAATTTAAAGTTCACTGTTTATCAATTAGCTATAATCAAGTCTATGTTCTTCCCCGAAATTTCGGGGCTAATAGCGAAGCGGTCTTGATTCTTTAATCGGACACTAATGGTTGGTTTTTAAAGTTCTTTTAGATTTTTAAAATTAAGTTCGTTTTAATTGTCTTTGAATCTTTTTAATAGCAGACTCTATAGATTTTTCTGGCTCTATGATATTATATTCACCCCAAAATTCAGGGTCAGAAAAACCAGAAGCTTCATCAACCATTACAGTAGTTGGTCTTAATATATTTTCTCTAACTTTTGCATATTTAGTATCACTAATTTCCCAATCAGTAATAGCCATTTCACTATTTAATGTGTAAACGCTATTAAACAGTTTTCCTTTCCAATTCACCTTAATAGTTAATGAGATATTACTGTAGGCATAATGCCATTTTCCATTTTGGGTTCTGTAATTTACTCTGTAATTGGCCTCAGTTGGATATACATCTACTTTTCTAGGTTTTTTACGAATATACATTTGGCTTGATAGTTCTTTGTTTTCTACATTAAGACTATAAACAGCATTTGTAAGCGCTAAACTTTCAGAGTCTATATAAAGTTTACCGTAATAAAGCGGTGTGGCAATATTTGGCTTTTGTTTGAAATTTATAACATATACCATGTTTTGATTAATTTGTGTAGACTCGTCAAAACTAAAGTCATACAAATCAATATCTTCATCTGTAAAAATAAATTCTGGGTATTTTATAATATCTGTGTAAAGGTTGCTAAAAGGACCACCTTGTAGTTTAACAGCAATGGTATCTAATTTATTGTAATTCGTGTTTTTTCTAGACTTAACCAATTCTATTCCATCTTTTCTAAAACTATTATATGGACGCTTATGAATTTGAACTACGGCTTCAGATAAAGACGCATTTCTTCTTCTCTTTTTTATTGTTTCTCTATAAAAAGCAGTCATTAAAGTGTTCTCATTGTTGTAAACAGCGCTTTTGTTTTTAAGTGTAGCTCTTAGAAGTTTTTTTGCATCATTGTAGGTTGCAATTTCAATTGGATTTAATTCCGTAAGCGCTTGCAATAACTCAATTTTCACATTATTTTCCAATGAAGAAATCAGTATTTCCTTTTTCTCATAACCCAAACGCGAAATAGTTAAAGTAGCATCTTCAATAGAATTAGGTATTTTAAGAAGAAATTCACCATCAGAGTTTGTTATCGTACTAATATTAGAACCTGCTATAACTAAATCGGTAAATATTAATGGATCATTAGTTTTACTATCAACCACTTTTCCTTTTATTTCTTTGAAATTAGTTGTTGATGTTTGTGCATTAATTATGCTTGTACTGCAGATTATTGAGATAAAAAGCAGCATAAATCGAAATAAGGGCTTAATAGTTTTCATAACTTTTGCTTTAATAGTTTAAGGGTAAGCATAAGATACAAAAAAACCATAAAAATAATATATAAATTAAGTTTATATTAACAATAAAGTATTGTTATGTAGTGGTTTAAGCTCAAATATTTTTAATTTAATCATTAAATAGCTTCGGTTAATTTTTTATATAAACGAAATTACTGTTGGTTGTTTCTCTAACTAGGGATTTAATTCATTAAAAGGCAAAGTTTGGAGTATAACATTAAATCTCAATCTAAAAAATTCTTAACGTATTTTTTAGATTTATAAAAGTTGAATAACTGTATATTTACATGATTTTAATTGAAACATGCAGCAAAACCATATTCCTTTTCGTAAAACAGGTTATTTTTCATCATTGATTTCTGATTATTTAGATGGAAAACAAGATTTAAAACCGTTTTATAATCGTTTTCCAAACCTAGAAAATTTTAAACCTCAAATTGAGGAAAAAGAATTGTCTTTTAACGAAGACTCAAGAACCGTTCTGGTCGAAGCGCTTAAAAATCAATATAGGAATATTGAGACTTCTAAAAGTACTCAACAAAATATTGAAGCTTTAAAACAGTCCAATGCTTTTACAATTACTACAGGGCATCAACTCAATTTATTTACAGGGCCTTTATACTTTCTTTATAAAATTGTTTCTGCAATTAACCTTTCAAAAAAATTAAACGAAAAATACCCAGATTATAATTTTGTACCCATTTATTGGATGGCAACCGAGGACCATGATTTTGAGGAAATAAATTACTTCAATTTTAAAGGCAAGAAAGTACATTGGAATAGAAATGCAAATGGTGCTGTTGGTGAACTGTCCAATAACGGATTGGAGCAAGTTTTTGAGTTATTTATTAAGGAGTTGGGGAAAAGTCAGAATGCAAATTTTTTAAAAGAATTATTTGAAACCGCGTATTTAAAACATGATAATTTAGCTGAGGCGACGCGTTTTTTAGCAAACAAATTATTTAAAGACTATGGTTTAGTAATTATTGATGCGAATGATTCCAAATTAAAAAAACAGTTTGTTCCTTTTATAAAGGATGAATTAACTAATCAAATATCTTTTAAATGTGTTACTAAAACCAATGAAGCACTTTCTAAAGATTACGGTATTCAAGTAAACCCCAGGGAAATCAATTTATTTTATTTAAACGAAAATTTAAGAGAACGCATTGTTTTTGAAGATGATGTTTATAAGGTGTTGAATACCGATATTAAATTTAGTAAGAGTGAGATACAAAAAGTGCTCTTAGAGCACCCGGAACGGTTTTCGCCGAATGTTATTATGCGTCCGTTATATCAAGAAGTGATTTTACCAAACCTATGCTATATTGGCGGTGGTGGCGAGTTGGCCTATTGGTTTCAGCTGAAAGCGCATTTTAATAAAGTAGAAGTGCCTTTTCCAATGTTGGTATTGCGTAACTCCGTTTTAATTCAAACCGAAAAACAAGCTAAAAAACTCCAAAAACTGAATATTTCTAATGAAGACATCTTTTTAAAACGAGATACTTTCATCAATAAAAAAGTTAGGGAAATATCAAATATTGATATTGATTTTTCAGCTCAAAGGAATCATTTAATACAACAGTTTGAAGCTTTATATAAGCTAGCTGAACAAACGGATAAATCGTTTATAGGTGCGGTAAAAGCTCAAGAGGTCAAACAATTAAAAGGACTTGATAATCTTGAAAAACGTTTACTAAAAGCCCAAAAAAGAAAACTTTCCGAACAGGTTTCTAGAATGACAGATATTCAAAATGAATTGTTTCCAAATCAAAGCTTACAGGAGCGAAAGGCCAACTTCTCAGAATTTTATTTGGAATATGGAGAATCGCTTATTCCTAATCTCATAGAAAACTTAAAACCGCTACAAGGTGCGTTTACAATTCTAACTTTATAATTCATGCACAAAATAGATATTGAACTTATTGAAATGACTTTGGATGTCATGAAATATGCCATTAATAGAATTTCAGAAACTAATCCTACCATTGGTAAACCCAAAAAAGAAGCAGAATTAAAAGCATTAGTTGGTGAAACTATTACTGCGGCGGGTATTGGAGGCGAATTTGCCTTTAATTTATGGAAAAAGCATTTAATGAAAGCCAATGTATCTATTGACCACCCAAGGCATTTAGCATTTGTACCCGCATCACCAACTAGAGCAGCCATTATGTTCGATTTGGTAACATCGGCATCCAGTATTCATGGTGCTTATTGGATGGAAGGTGCAGGTGGTATTTTCTGTGAAAATGAAGCTATGAAATGGATGGTGTCCTTAACAGGTTTGCCCAAGGGTGCTTTCGGCGTGTTTACAAGTGGAGGTACAGCGGCTAACCTATCAGCTATGGTAACAGCTCGTGAGTATTGGAGAGAAAATGACGCTTTTAAAAGTGAAAAAGGCTTAATAATCACTTCAATTGGTGCGCATTCATCAATTAAAGCCATGGCTAAAGTGATTGATGTAGATTTGTTATTGGTTGATACTGAAGATAAATTATTAGCTTCTGATTTGCAAAATACAATAAATAGTTTAACTGAGAAACAAAGAAAACGATTGTTTGCCGTTGTGGGAACAGGCGGTACAACAAATGCTGGTATTGTAGATGATTTGGAAGGTGTTGCTATTATTTGTGAGAAAGAAAACTTATGGTTTCATGTAGATGCTGCTTATGGCGGTGGTGCTTTGGTTGCCGATTCTGTTCGTCATTTATTCAATGGTATTGAAAAGGCAGATAGCATTACTATCGACCCTCATAAATGGATGTTTTCACCTTATGATTGTGGTGCGGTTATTTATAAAAACCCAGAACTGGCAAAAAAGGCACACGCTCAAGAAGGGTCATACCTGGATATCTTTAAGGATGAAGGAGCACATGGATTTAATCCCACCGATTATCAAATTCAGCTTACACGCCGTGTTAGGGGGTTACCTCTATGGTTTTCATTAGCAACCCACGGCACCGATAAATATAAAGAAGCCGTTGAGCGCGGGATAGAGTTGGCTCAAATTGCAGGAAAAATGATCGAAGATATGCCGCATGTGGAACTGGTTAGAGCACCTAGTTTATCATGTGTTTTATATAGAAGAATTGGTTGGAGTCCAGAAGAATATACACACTGGACCTATGAAAACCATAGAAAAGGATTTGCCTTGGTGACCCCAACCAAGTGGAAGCAAGGACATAATTTTGAAACCGTTTCTCGTTTTTGTTTTATCAATCCTGATACTACTGAAAATGATATTGAAATGATTTTAAATTCTATGGTTTAAAACTTGTTGAAAAAAGAACGACTCCTAATTCGTCAATATAAAATCAATTCCTATTTTTGCGCATGCAACATGACAAGGTATTAATTTTAGACTTCGGATCGCAATACACACAACTTATTGCCCGTAGAGTTAGGGAACTCAATATATACTCCGAAATACATCCATTTAATAAAATTCCAATAAATATAGAAGAATACAAAGCTGTCATTCTTTCAGGTAGCCCATTTTCGGTAAGAGGAGAGGAAGCTTTACATCCGGATTTATCTAAAATACGTGGAAAAAAACCACTATTGGCCGTGTGTTATGGGGCTCAATATTTAGCGCATTTTTCTGGTGGGGAAGTAGCACCATCCAATACACGGGAGTATGGTCGTGCTAATTTATCTTTCATTAAAAAAAATGAACCGTTTTTTGCTCATGTTCATACGGGAAGTCAGGTTTGGATGAGTCATTCAGATACTATTAAAACATTGCCTTCAAATGGGGTGTTGATAGCAAGTACCCACGATGTGTCCAATGCTGCTTATAGAATTGATGGGGAGGAAACCTATGCCATTCAATTTCACCCCGAAGTCTATCATACAACCGATGGAAAACAGATATTAGAAAACTTTTTGGTCAGTATTGGAGGGCTTCATCAAGACTGGACACCAGATTCTTTTGTTGAAGAAACGGTTGAAGCTATTCAAGAAAAGGTAGGCGATGGTAAAGTGGTTTTAGGACTTTCTGGTGGTGTAGATTCTACAGTTGCTGCTGTTCTTTTAAATAAAGCTATTGGAAAAAACCTGTATTGTATTTTTGTTAATAACGGACTGCTTCGTAAAAACGAATTTCAAAATGTATTGAATCAATACGAAGGGATGGGGCTTAACGTAAAAGGGGTTGATGCCTCTGATAAGTTTTTAATCGCTTTAGCAGGAATTGAAGACCCCGAATTGAAACGTAAAGCCATTGGCAATTCATTTATTGAAGTTTTTGATGATGAAGCCCATAAATTAGAAGATGTAAAATGGCTAGCGCAAGGCACCATTTATCCTGATGTTATTGAAAGTGTTTCTGCTACTGGTGGTCCATCAGCAACTATAAAAAGTCATCATAATGTTGGAGGATTACCAGATTTTATGAAACTTAAAATTGTAGAACCACTTCGTGCCATTTTTAAAGATGAAGTTAGGCGAGTCGGCGCTACTTTAGGTATTGACCCTGAGCTTTTAGGGCGTCACCCATTTCCTGGTCCTGGTTTAGGGATCCGTATTTTAGGTGATATCACTGCTGAAAAAGTGAGGATCCTTCAAGACGTTGATGCTATTTTTATTAACGGCCTTAAAGAATGGGGATTGTACGATAAAGTTTGGCAAGCAGGTGCTATGTTGTTGCCCGTAAACAGTGTTGGTGTTATGGGCGATGAGCGTACTTACGAAAAATGTGTGGCACTTAGGGCTGTGGAAAGTACAGACGGAATGACTGCCGATTGGGTAAATTTACCTTATGAATTCCTTCAAAAAACATCAAACGATATAATAAATAAAGTAAAAGGCGTTAATAGAGTAGTTTATGATATTAGTAGTAAACCGCCTGCGACCATTGAGTGGGAATAGTTCAGTGAGCATTAGGCAGTAGGCAGTCTTCAGTATGCAGTTGGCAGTATGCACTACTCAGTTTGTATTAGATAGGGTTATTGTTGCTTAATGAAGACTGAAGACTGATTTGCGTTAGGGATTGCAGTGGAAATCCTTTTTGCGAGGAACGAGCAGAAAGATTGCAACGTAAAGCCCTCCCGATAGCTATCGGGATTGTGGTAACGCCCAAATTATTTTGGCATGTTATATGCATAACAAAAAATATAAAAGGTAAGTTTATCCTGAGTGCAGCTGAAGGACTGTCATCCCTAACATAAAAAAATAACGTATATAAACTATTTAATATTGGTTTTATTCAAAATAACAACAAAGCATGAATAGATTTTTCTTAACCCTAATTTTAGTATTCCTATTTGGTTTAAACTTAGCAAAAGCACAAAACTTTAGTACGCATCAAGTTAAAAAAGGTGAAACTGTAGAAGCCATTGCTAAACGCTATTACGTAACACCTTTTGATATTTATAGCTTAAATCCGGATGCAAAAAAGGGATTAAAACCAAATACGATTTTAATTATTCCCATTTCAAAAGCAAATAAGCCCAAAGTTACTATAGTTAAAGAACTACAGGGTTTTAAAGAACATAAAACAAGACGTAAGGAAACGTTGTATAGTATTTCTAAAAAGTATGATGTTAGTCAAGACGATATAAAGAAATACAACAAATTTTTATATTCAAATACGCTTAGAAAGGGAGATAAACTTCAAATTCCAATTTTTAAAATCACAGAAGTTGTTGAAGAAAATTTAGGAACCAAATTATATACGGTTTTACCCAAAGAGGGAAAGTGGCGTATTGCTTATAAATTTGGAATTACCATGGAAGAACTTGAAGCTTTAAACCCTGAAATGGGGGAAGTTTTAAAAGCGGGACAAGAAATTAATGTACCTAATTTAGATAAAGAAGAACAAAAAGTAGTTGATGACCAATACAGCTATTATAAAGTTTTACCAAGAGAAGGATTCTATCGTTTAAAACTTAAATTAGGATTAGAACAAGCAGAGTTAGAAAATTTAAATCCAGAATTAAAAGAAACGGGTTTAGAAAACGGGATGATTTTAAAAATACCGTTTTCAAATATGGTTAGCGATATTTCAGAATCCAATAGGATTAATTTGATAGATAGTATTGCCGATTTTAGTACTAAACGCATTGCTGTTATGTTGCCTTTTAGACTAAATCGTGTAGATTTTGACGCTGATTCAGATACTAAGCAAAGCATTAAAAAAGACCCTTATTTAAATGCATCACTAGATTTTTACTCGGGTGTTTTAATAGCTATTGATTCTTTAAAAAAGCTAGGGATTTCTTTAAAAGTGGATGTGTATGATACAAAACGGGAAATAGGTGAGGTGTCTAAAATTTTAGATGAAAACAATTTTGAAAACGTTCATGCTGTTATTGGCCCATTAACATCAAATACGTTTGATAAAGTAGCCTCGGAACTACGTAAATACAATGTGCCCGTAATATCTCCAATAGGTACAAATTTACAGTTGTATGACAATGTTTTTCAATCTAAACCATCTAACGGTTTATTTAAGGATAAACTTATAAACTTCATTAAAAAAGATACTTTACCTAACAATATTATAATTATTTCTGATACTAAAAACAGTGATGTTGCCAATAGTATTAAACGTGAATTTAATTATGCTAAGCCAATTTATTCCAGAAAAGATAAAGATGGCAAAGATGAAAACTACGTGCTTGTGGATGATATAAAAAACACGTTGAAACCTGGTAAGAATATTGTGTTTTTAGAAACACAAAACACAGGTTTTGCTTCAAACGTTACCAGTATTTTAGCATCGTTGATTCAAAAGGAAAATATAAAAGAGAAGAAAGAGGCTATTGATATTATTTTGGTAACTACAAACTATAACACAGCATTTGAAGGTGACGAGATTTCAAATGAACATTTATCAAAATTACAATTTTGTTATGCAACATCATCTAGAGCTTATAATGAGAATGATAACAATTCATTTGTAAAAAAATATAAAAGTATTTATAACATCACACCAGATGCAAGTGCTGTAAAAGGTTTTGATTTGACTATGGATGTGGTGCTGCGATTAGTGTCTTCAAACGATTTATACATGTCTGTAAATGAAGCACCACTTACTGAGTATGTAGAAAATAAATTCGCTTACAGAAAGAAACTTTTTGGAGGTTATTATAATGACACGGTTTATTTAGTGAAGTATGAGGATTTAACTATTGTTGAGGTAAAACAATAAGCGTATTCGCTAAGCGTTTTTATATTACAAACCCCTTTTTCGTGTTTAGAATTTTACTTGTAATATGTTGTTTGGTTTTAGTTCAAAACCATGAACCTGTTCTATCTTGGAACACGTCTTACAAATTATCGTGGTCTGATTTTAAGGCAAAACCCAATAACAATACAAGTGCCGTAGCCTTAACCGCTTCAGGAATAACCTTTGGATTTTCAATACGGCAAACAGACGACAATCGTGTTCTGAGTTTTGAAACCGATGTAAATGCACATTTTTATCCAGAAAAATCCTGGTATAAATCAGAATTGGCGGATAATCATGTTTTGGGGCATGAGCGATTACATTTTGATATTACCGAACTACATGCTAGAAAATTTAGGCAAGCTATAAGCAAACTTAAAACCTCCCAAACTATTAAAAACGAATTGCGACAGCTTCATAAAAGCATCAATAAGGATTTAGAAGTTATGCAAAATGCTTATGATGGTGAAACCGATTATTCTAGAAATGTTGAAACTCAAGTAAAATGGCAGCTTTTTATTATAAACGAACTTGAAAAATTATCTGAATATAAAACAGTAGATTAGCAAGGTGAATCCTGATAAACAATTCCTAATAACTTTAGCGCACACAAAAATGCCTTATGGCAAATACAAAGACCGTTATTTAATTGATTTGCCTGAATACTATGTGGTTTGGTACCATAACAAAGGCTTTCCCAAGGGAAAATTAGGCGATATGCTAAAACAGGTTTATGAGTTAAAACTAAATGGTTTAGAAGATTTAATTCGGAATATACAGAGAAAGTATCCTAAATAAAGATTAAATAATTTGAGTTCGACTTAAGAAATTCAAGTTTAAAATTATTTTGTTAATAATATCAACGCATGTCGCCTTGAGCATTACTGAAACGAAAATATTTTTTCGTTGAAAGTAGCAAGTGAAACTTGTCGAAAGGTCTTTAAAAGTCGGATTTTAAATTAGGTTTCGACTGCGCTCAACCTGACATTATAATGTAGTTTTATGATTTTCTCACACAATTATTAAATTCATTCTTACACCAAACGAACGTTAAATTAAAGATTCAATAACTAACTAATCTTCCAAAGCATCACAGTAAAACCCTTGTTGTTTTATTTCGTTAATTATACTGTGTTGGCTTAAATTACTAGTAGCCTCAATCTTTAAAACATTATCTATATCTTCAATATCTATGGTCCATTTAATGATACCAGAATGATTATTAAGAAATGGTTTTATGGCTTTTACTTTTTTCTTGGTTTTAATATCCGTTCTCAAAATAAATAACTTCGTGCGCAACTGAAAATTATTGTATAAAAAATTAACCATCTGTATTGTTTTCGTTGTTTATACGTTCAAGATAGTCTTCGTAAGCTTGGTTACCTTGTTCTTTCCAAAATTTATCATAGTGTTTCCATTTAGAAAATTCCACTTTAGACTCCTTTTTACAATCCGATTTTTTCGATGAACTTTTGCCACCAAAAGCACAACCGCCTAAAAGAATTTTGAAAAGGATAAAAACACCAATGGCTTGCCAATAGGTTAGTGTTGTTAAGCCAAATATTTCGGGCATTAACCAATTCCATAACCACATGATGACGAAGCCAAATAAAATGGCTAACCCTATGGCCGCTATAATTCCAAAAATTATAATTCCTATGATCTCTCCCAGGGATTTAGTTCTAAATTTATGTTTAAAGAAATTTGACATGTTTACTCGTTTTTAATTAATATGTTCTTTTTTTGTTTTTAACTTTTTGTATAATAATGAAATGGCTCTATGGCGTCTGGACATTAGTGTTCCAACTGGTGTTCCAGTTTCTAAAGCAATTTCTTTATAGGTGTAATTTTCAAAATCAATGGCAATTATAATATCTCTATAATCTGGTTTTAAACTCATAATCGCTTTTTTTAATTCATTGGTCATGTGTTCAGCATAGTAATCGTCAGACGTATCCTGTAAAACACTAGCAAACTCAGCTAACTTCGCTTCGTTTTCATTTTGAATGACGTGTTTGTTACGGGTTCTCATAACATCAATAATCTTATTTTTAATGGCGTAATACACAAAGCCTGCTACGTTATTTATAGGCGAATACCTGTCGGCTCCAGCAAATAATTTTAATGCTACATCTTGTATAATATCCTCGGCATCACGTTCTACACTATTTTTTATTTTAGAATTAACATAGCCTTTAAGTGCATTGTATTCCTTACCAAAAAAGGCTTTAAGTTTTTTATTGTTTTCTGATTCTGAGTTCATCTAAAAGCTTATTTAATAGCTCTTCAATTAAAAAGACGACGCTTTTTAATTCCATTGCATTTTTTTAGCTAATCTTATTTTAATGACGACGTAGAATGAAAAGTGTTTCTTCTATTTTGAAGATTTTTTTAAAGGGAAGGAATGGTTGTATTTTGAAGAATTGAATAAAGAAATAATATGGGTTTAAAAGTAATATGACCTAAAATAGATGGTTTAGAAGAATGAATCTGGAATATTAAAAAAACCTATCCAAATAGTTTTTTGATTGTTTATTTAAAGATAGCATATCGATATTAGCTTATTTGTATGTGCCAATATAAAATAGCAGTTAAGAACAATGTTTTAGTCTTAACTGCTATTCTTTGAGTATGTCTGTTATGGGCAATTATTATCTAGGGTCTGTCCAAACAGTTTCAATAAATTTGGAATCTTGCCAATTAGGGCAGTCATTATCAGGTCCATCAAAACCACCAAGAGTACATATCGTAGTACTGCAATCCAATGGTATAATGAAAGTTTGACCATCAGGAAAATTTTGTCCTCTAACAACATAAACCTCTTCGCCTTTGTATTCCCTTTTTTCAATATCTGCCTTTGGAGTTTGAACTGGTTTTGACAAAATGGCATCAACAGTTACCTTTAAACACTCGGGTATAGGTTTTTGTTGCTTATTAGAACTACTACATGAGTAAAAATATATAAAAATTGAAAATAAAATATAAAGTCGTTTGTCCATTTTAATGCTGTATTACTATTTTTTCAGTAACTGAATTTTCTCCATCAATTTTCAGGAAATACATACCATTAGGCAAGTGATTAAGGATTAATGTAATTTTGGATTCAGTGGCAAGTTGATTTAATACAATTTGTCCAGACAGTGTATATAAGGCCAATATTTTATTATTATAATTATTGAACAATATATTTAGTTCATTCGAAACAGGATTAGGATATACCAATACTTCTTTTTTCAACTCAATAGATACTGGAAGTGGAGCTGGACCTCCGCCACCGCCACCGCCACAATTTGAAACAGAAAAAGTTTTACTAAACTGAAATGATTCTCCACATGCATTAGACGCTGTTATAAATATAGTATCTGTATATGGATTTGGAGCGTTAGTAGTGAAATGAATCTCAGAGTTTCTTGGGTTTTGGGAAGTATAACTACCAATCCCAGACCAACCATACGTAATGTCTTGAATATAAGGATAGTCAGAATAAGCAACTGCAATTATTAACTGATTCACACATGGACTATTGGGATATAGTAATACGTTATTAGGTTTTTGAGGCCTACCTACCCATAATTCTTTTGTAATTACTCGGTTTGGAAATATGGCATTAACAAATCCAACGCCTGAAACAAAACCATTAGTAGCCTTAATAGTAATAGATGTTTGACTTTGAGAAACAATCTGCAAATTATTAGAAACTTGCCATGTGAATTGCTCGTTTATAGTCTCCGAAAATGTATATGAGCTATTGGTAGTGCAGACTGTTGATGAACCAATAATTTCAATATCTGCCAATAAAACTTCTTCTAGTGCAGCTAAAGCATTTACTCTACCAAAACCAAAATTATTATCAAAACCATTTGCACCCATATCTGTTGCGGTATTAATCAAGATATCTCTTACTTCCTGTTGTGTTAAATTTGGGTTCATTGATAAAATAAGTGCTGCTACTCCTGATACAACTGGACAAGCAGCAGAAGTTCCATCAAAGTCATTTCTATAATTACCATTATTGTCACCTGCGATTCCCATTCTATCCAATGTTCTAACACCAACATCTCCAAATCTTAATCCAGAAGGTGCTACCAAATCTAATTCAGGACCTCTTGCGCTATAATTAAATAAGTTTCCACGATTGTCAACAGCACCAACAGAAATAACATTAGCATTACTTGCAGGATATTCTACACAACCCCCTAAATTACCAGCAGCAAAAACAACCAAAGCACCTCTACCATTTCTACCATTGGTTACCGCATTTAGTATGGCATTATCTATATCAATATTAACAAAACCACATGTTACTCCTCTAAAACCCCAGGAATTAGAAATTACATCTGCACCGTTAGCTAAAGCCCATTGTATACCATCAGCAATATCGGCTGTAGTTGTTCCATCTGCGAAAATATTAACAGATAACAGATTAGTGTTTGGAGCAACACCTCTTATTCCAATATTGTTGTCTGAAGCACTAATAATACCTGCACTATTCATACCGTGAGTAGCATCATTTAATAATGGAGTGCCATTTCCATTTGTTGCTGGAGTAAATCCACCAATAAGCCGATTATCAAAATCTTCATGGTTTTCAAGTCCCTCATCTAAAACAGCTACAGTAACATTGTCACCTAAATTTATATTCCAAGCTTCTAAAGCATTACAATCAATATTATTAACGCCATTAATTCCATCAATATTTTGACCCGTGTTATGCATCTGAAATTGTTGAGGAAATATTGGGTCATTTACTTGGTTCAATACCATAGGTATATAAAAATCTGGAATTGAAAATTCCACTAAACCTGATTCATATATTTTATTGGCAATTAATACAGTTTTGTGGATGTCCTTTATTTTTATTCTTAAAATGCCATATTTATCATCTGTACTTAAAATATCTTTTTTTTCAATTAGATTAATTATATCCTCCTTTTTAATATTAGATTTTAATTTTACTCTAACAGTTTTAGTAGGAAAAATTTTAAATTCACTGCCAGCGTCTAATAATAATGCAGGAATGGTTTGATTCGTCTTTTGCCTACTAAACTCTTTAGCAGAGAAATTAGCATTATTATCTTCAAGTATAGTGAAACCTTTAGTAGAAAACGATTTAACTTTCTTAAATCCTTTTGCAAAAGTTTGTGTTGGTTCATACGATATAAAAGATTTTTCCGACTTATGTATTTCAATTTTTTCATTGCCATTGTAGTAATAGTTTTGTGCTTGTATTGAAAAGAAAAACAAGCAGAATATTATAGTATATAAATTTTTCATTGTTATATTGTTCAATGCTTCGTTAAAAACTAATTTAACCCATTGAGGATCAGTA